>WNGJ01000649.1_pt1 | contig 32466 bp, 32 predicted proteins | sample 5400611 | NCBI WGS metagenome assembly WNGJ01 (sample SAMN13153375, study PRJNA577476) | soil metagenome | isolation source: 40 cm soil or saprolite under Garry oak tree replicate 1 | place: USA:California | collected 2016-06-15
ATCAGCGCGCAGTCCTCAAGCACGTTGAGCGGATGGGTGATCTCCGCCGATTTCCGTCCGACGAAGCTGGCGATACCACCGTTGGTGCGGTTCCCGGCGGCAATGGCACCGAGCACGGAGTGATAGAGCGCCGGGTCGCCGGGGAGGCCGGAGGGCCGGGCAGGCCGGAGGGCCGGGGCAGGCGCCGTTGGTGCGGGCGCGGACCAGTTACGCGACGGCCTCAATTGCGTGGGACGCGGAAACGCTTCACACAATTGCGCGAGGCTCGCGGGCGCAGGGGCCGCGACACGTAATCGCCGGAAGCAGGCTGGTGGTTGGGGCGGGGAACCATCGTCACGAGCAGGCGAGCAAGATCATCGAGTACTTCCGTGAGCAGTGGGGCCGTTCGGGGCAGCGGCTGGCCTCCTGACGCCGCGGGCTGGTGTGGTCAGATCAGTCGCTCCACGGGTTGGGGCACGCAGGTGACCGGGGGCAGGAACCACGGGCCGTTCGGGCCGAAAGAAAATACGGCGAGATGCGGCGCGGACGGTCGGGGGAGGCATCCCGGGCCAACCGGTGCCAGACTGGCTGTCAGCAGCTGGATCACACCATCGCCCCGCGGGAGGCATACGTGACAGTCCCACCAGATTTCGGGGGTCGCGATATTGAAGAGGGGCTGGAGGAAGACCTGGGCGTGGCGCCAGCGGATCACCGGGCCGTGAGCAGCCAGGACGAGGACAGCGCCTTGTGGAATGACAACGAGGCGCACGCGGCGGGCCAGATCTGCGCGCGGTGCGGTGCGGTCATCACCCCCAGCCAGGATGTGCGACGCCGGGCCGATGGCCGGTGGATACATGAGGTCTGCCCCCTGCCAGGAGCGTTAGCCGGAGCGGAGGACGCGGTGCGGGTACGGCGGGCGGGGCGGGTCATCGTGCTCGATCCGGAGAACCGGGTGCTGCTGTTCCTGTATGACGACGGGCCACCGAACGGGCGGCACTGGTGCACGCCGGGCGGCGGGCTGAACGACGGCGAGGACTACCGGGCCGGGGCGCGGCGGGAGCTGGCCGAGGAGACCGGCTGGACGGATGTGCCGGTCGGACCCGAGGTGTACGAGCGGACGCTGACCATGGAGTACGCGGACGCGATCGTGCGCCAGCACGAGCGGTTCTTCCTGGCGCGGGTCGAGGCCGGCCGCCGCGGGCTGGGCGAGGTGGCGGCGATGCACGTCTCGGACGGGATCACGGCGTGGCACTGGTGGACGCTGACGGAGATGGATTCTACCGGCGAGGTGATCTGGCCGGCCGGGCTCGCGAACGTGATCAGGGAGGCACTCAGCCGCTGAAATCACAGGGCAGGCGCTTGATGCCGTTGACGAAGCTGGACAGCAGCCGGTCCGGCTCGCCGGCGGTGATGTCGGGGACGCGGGTCAGCAGTTCGCGCAGCATGACGGTGAGCTCGCGGCGGGCCAGGTGGGCGCCGAGGCAGAAATGCCGTCCCGGGGCGCCGAACCCGATCTGCGGGTTGGGCGAGCGGGTGATGTCGAAGCGCTCGGGGTCGGGGAACACCGCCTCGTCGCGGTTCGCCGAGTAGTAGTACAGCACCACCTTGTCGTCCTTGCGGTAGTCCTGCCCGTTCATGGTGTAGTCCTGGGTGAGGGTCCGCCGCATGAACACGACCGGCGAGGAATACCGGACGATCTCCTCGACCGCCCCCTCGAGCCGGTTCTCCAGGTCGGCGAGGAGCAGGGCGCGCTGGCCGGGGAACTCGGTGAGCAGCATCAGCGCATGCGACAGCGCTGTGCGGGTGGTCTCGTTGCCCGCCACTACCAGCAGGATGAAGAACGAGGCGAGTTCGGCGCTGGTCAGCTGCTCGCCGTCGATGTTCGCGGTCGCCAGCGCGGAGACCAGGTCGTCGGCGGGCGCCTGAGCGCGGGTCGCGGCCAAGTCGGTGACCAGCTCGGCGAGCGCCTGCCCGGCGCCGAGCAGCCGGACCACCGCCTCGTCGAGGTCCTCGGTGAGGAATTCCGGGTCCGCACCGGACAAGATGATGTTGCTGTTGGCCAGCACCATGTCGTACTGGTCGCCGGGAATGCCCATCATGGCGCAGATGATCATCAGCGGCAGCCGGGCCGCGACGTTCGGCACGAAGTCGCACGGCCCGCCGGCCAGCAGGTCATCGACGACCGAGGCGGCCACCCGGCGCACGTCGTCTTCGAACTTCGCGATCATCCGCGGGGTGAACGCACGGGAGACGATCCGCCGCAGCCGGGAGTGCCTGGGGTCATCCATGTTGATCATCGAGCCGAAGTACTCGTTGAACTCGACCGGCAGGTCCGGGATGTTGGTCGCGCCCTTCCCGGAGCAGAACACGTCGGGGTACCGGCTGGCCTCGACCACGTCCGCGTACCGGACCAGGGCGTAGTAGCCCGGGCCCTTCTCGGTGAACGGGACCTCGGGCTCGGCGTAGAACCGCGGTCGCTCCTCCGCCCGGAGCAGGGCGAAGGCGGCCGCCCGTTCGGCGAGCGGCAGGCCCCAGAACTCCGTAGCCGACAGGTCTATCCCGTCCATCCCGGTAACAGTCATCACCCCGCACCTTCCACGAGAACCTGTCCCTACTTCACCATGCCGCATCGCGTCTGGCTAGGGCGGAGAAGGCGCGGGCGTCAGCGGTCCCCGCGCTGCCTTTGCCGACTACGCTGTCGGCGTGAGCGTGCCCTCCGTGCCCTTGACGGCCCTTGGCCGCAGTGGCCTTCAGGTCAGCAGGCTGGCGCTCGGGTCCTGGCGCACCTACGAGCGGATCAGCCGCGACCAGGGCATCCGCGTCATGCAGGCCGCGCGCGAGGCCGGCATCAACTTCCTGGACGACGCGCGCTACAACGACGAAACTGGGCGCGCGCCGATTCCCACCGGGTACTCGGAGGTGGTCTTCGGCGAGTTGTACCGGGCTGCGGGCTGGCGGCGGGACGACACCATCGTGTCCAACAAGCTCTGGTGGGAGTTCTGGCCGGACCAGTCGCCGGCTCAGGAGCTGGCCGGGTCGCTCGCGCGGATGCGCTTGGACCATGTCGACCTGATCTACTCGGGAGCGCTGCCGGACGGCGTCGGGCTGGAAGACGCGGTCGACATGATCACCGGGCTGATCCGCTCCGGGGCCGCCCGGGCCTGGGGCACGTTTTACTGGAGCCCGGAGCAGATGGAACGGGCCTGGCAGATCGCCGAGCGCGAGGGCGTCCCCGGCCCGACGGCGACGCAGCCGCCGTACAGCCTGGTGCAGCGGGAGATCGTCGACGATCCGGGGATGCGGCGCCTGGCGGCGGACCGCGGCGTCGCCATCGTGGCGTCTTACACGCTGGCGGGCGGCGTCTTGACCGGCAAGTACGATCAGGATCCTGGCGCCGGGCGCGCGGCGGGAATGCTCGACCAGCCGCGGCTGGCGCCCGCGGTGGCGGCGGGCCGTGATCTGGCCGTCCTGGCCCGGGACATCGGCATGGCCCCGGCCAGCCTGGCGATGGCTTTCGCGCTGCTCGATCCGTCGGTCACCACGGTCCTGTTCGGGGCGACGCGGCCCGAGCAGGTCGGTGCGAACCTCCGGGCTCTCGCCGTAGCCGACCAGCTGACGCCAGAGGAGCGCGACCGCCTCGCCGCCATCGGCGCGCGGCGCTGAAGCGGTTCGACTTCCTGATTACTTCGGGGTCGATGGACGCCCCGCGGTCGCGATGAAGCCGTCGGGATCGACCATGCTCAGCACGATCGAATCGACCCGCTGCCGGACGAACATGGTGCTCAGTCCGCGGCCGGTGTGCAGTGGCGGGTCGACCGCGAACTCGACCAGGCCGTTGTCGCAGCCGTTGATGATCGCCCGGCCTCGGACGATGTGCACCCCGGTCGTGCCATGCAGCCTGGCCTCGGAGCGGGTGAGCGACCGGATGGAACCGCGCGGGACGTCGAGCCCGAAGGTGGACATCTGGATGCGGAGATGGTCGGGGTAGACCCACACGCCGGACCTTCCCGGCCCGCCGCCGAAGAGCATGTCGAGTGATTTGGTGATCCAGTCCAGTCCCGTCGTGTCGAAGCTGACCGGGAAGAACCGGTGCTCGTCGAGCACAGCGCGCCGGGCGACGGTGTACGGTTCGCCGGTCTTAGCCATGCGCTCGCGAACGGCCGTCTTGATTTTGTCGTGGGACATCGTGCCTCGATCCGGTGACCCCGCCCGGCGCTCGGCCACCATGATGTGATCACGATGAAGGAGGATGCACGCGAGGGCTGGGCCGCTCTTGTCCTTGCGCTACCTCCGGCACCGGGCCGGTGGAACTCGGATCAGGCAGGCGTGGCTGCCTTTCGCAGTATACGCGGTCGAGACAGCCTGGCGGGCGGCGGCGTGTTGCCGACGGCCACCGGCCCGTAGGCTGGGCGTGTGGCCCGGCTCGAAGCATGCCTCGTGGACGCCTACGACACCATTGTGACCTGCGATTTCTCGCCGCTCAGGCGCGGGGTTCCGGCGCTGGCCGGCATCGGTGTGGGTACCTGGGAGGAGGAGTACGAACGGATCGGGCCGCTGCTGACCGACGGCCGGATGTCCAAGGCCGAGGCGTTCGGCCACATCCTGGGGCAGTGCGGCGTCCAGGCCCCTCCCGGCATGGTGGCCGATATGGTCCGCCGGGACCAGGAACTGCTGCTCGCGAACGCGCGCCTGTTCGACGACGCGATCCCGTTCCTGCGGAACCTCCGGGACCGCGGCATCAAGATCGCGATCGTCAGCAACTGCACGGAGAACACCCGCCCGCTGCTGGTCGCGACCGGGGTGGACACGCTCGCCGATGCCCTGATCCTGTCGTGCGAGGTGGGCGCGGCCAAGCCGACCGCGGAGATCTTCCGGTACGCGCTCGACCGGCTCGGGGTGACCGCGGATGCCGCCGTTTTCGTCGACGACCAGGCGGGTTACTGCGCGGGCAGCGTAGCCGCGGGCGTCCGCGCGGTGCAGATCATCCGGGGCGAGCTCGACGGGCGCGCGCCGGCGGCGGGAACCACGGACATTAGGATGGTCCGGTCGCTGCCGGAAGTCGAGGCCATGTTCCCGGGATGATCCCGGGACTGGGAGCCTCCTCCGCCTAGTCTTGACCGCATGGACACCGGCGTAGCGATCTTCCCGACCCACGACGCCATCACGCCCGCGGACGTGGCGCGCCTCGCCGAGGAGCGCGGGCACGAGTCGCTGTTCTTTCCCGAGCACACGCACATACCGGCCAGCCGGCAGTCTCCTTACCCTGGCGGCCACGAGCTGCCGCGCAAGTACGCGCACACCTTCGACCTGTTCGTGGCGGTGACCGCCGCCGTGGCCGCCACCTCACGGCTGCGGGTCGGCTCCGGCATCTGCCTGGTGGTCGAGCGGGACCCGATCATCACCGCCAAGGAGGTGGCCAGCGTCGACTACCTGTCCGGCGGGCGGTTCGAGTTCGGCGTCGGCGCGGGCTGGAACCGGGAGGAGATGGCCAACCACGGCACCGATCCGCGGCGGCGGATGGCCCTGCTGCGGGAGCGGGTCGAGGCCATGAAGGCGATCTGGACGCATGATGAGGCGAGCTACGCGGGCGAGTATGTCTCGTTCGAGCGGATCTGGTCCTGGCCGAAGCCGGCCCAGCGGCCCCATCCCCCGGTGCTGGTGGGCGGGAACGGGCCGGGCGTGCTGGACCGGGTGCTGGCGTTCGGCGACGCGTGGTTCCCCAACCATGCTCGCGAGGGCATCCTGGAGCGGGCCGCGGAGCTGCGCTCGCGCGCGGACCGCCCGGTCGAGCTGATGGTCATGGGCGTTCCGGCCGACGCCCGGGTACTCGAGGCCTACGCGCAGGCCGGGTTCCGGCGAGCGGTGCACTGGCTGCCCTCGGCCCCGCGCGGGCCGGTCGAGCGGGCGCTCGACCGGTATGAGGCGGCGGTGGCGGAGCTCTACGGGGAGTAAGAGGCGGCGCCTCGACGAGGTGCGGGCCGGGTGCTCAGGAAAGGTGATGCGATGAGCGAGCTCAAGACCGAGGCCGAGCCGGCCGAGGTAGGCCTGGATCCGGACCGGCTGCAGCGGATCGACCGGCACTTCGCTCGCTACGTCGACGATGGCAGGCTGCCCGGCTGGCTGATCACGGTGAGCAGGCACGGCCGCCTGGCGTACGTGTCGGGCTACGGGTCCAGCGACGTCGAGGCCGGGCGGCCGGCCGGGACGGACACGGTGTGGCGGATCTACTCGATGACCAAGCCGATCACCTCGGTGGCGGCGATGATGCTGTACGAGGAGGGCGGATTCGAGCTCACCGATCCGGTCAGCTCGTTCATCCCGTCTTTCGCCGGCGTCCGGGTGTACGCCGGCGGCTCGGACCTGCGGCAGGTCACCGTCCCTGTCACCGAGCCGGTGCGGATCTGGCACCTGCTCACCCATACGGCCGGCCTTACGTACGGGTTCCATCGGGTACATCCGGTGGACGCCATGTACCGGGCCGCCGGGTTCGAATGGTCCGCGCCCCCCGGCGCGGACCTGGCGCGGGCGTGCGACATCTGGGCGGGCATCCCGCTGCTCTTCCAGCCTGGCACGGAGTGGAACTACTCGGTGGCGACCGACGTGCTCGGCCGGGTGATCGAGGTCGTGTCCGGGCAGCGCCTGGACGAGTTCCTCGCGGCGAGGATCCTGCGCCCGCTCGGCATGACCGACACCGGCTTCTACGCCGGGGACACGCAGCTGCCCCGGCTGGCCGCCCTGTACACGCCGGGGAGCGGCGGTACCGCGGTCAGGCTCGACGCCCTGGGCGACGCCGCCCGCCGGCCGCCGGCCATGCTCGGCGGAGGCGGTGGCCTGGTCTCGACCGCGGCGGACTATCACCGGTTCACCCAGATGCTGCTGAACCGCGCGGACAGCGCGGCCGGAGAACTGGACGGCACGCGGCTGCTGAGCCCGCGCACGGTCGGCTATATGACCCGCAACCACCTTCCTGGCGGCCTTGACCTGGAGACGTTCGGCAGGCCGCTGTACGCCGAATCCCCGTTCCGCGGAGTCGGCTTCGGCCTTGGCTTCGCTGTCGTCATCGACCCCGTGCCAGGCAAGGTGCTGTCCGCCGCCGGCGAACTGTCGTGGGGCGGCGCGGCCAGCACCACGTTCTGGATCGACCCGGCGGAGGAGCTGACCGTCTCGTTCTTTACCCAGCTTCTTCCGTCCAGCGCATACCCGATCCGCCCTCAGCTGCGCCAGCTCGTGTACCAGGCGTTGACCAGCTAGCCGGCTCAATTCGTCAGGGCGCCACCCGGACCAGGGTGTCGAAGAGGTGGGTCAGTTCGGCGGCCGGGTCGGCGGTGAGCCCGCTGTGCACCGGGCCGGGCTGGACGATGGTGGACCTGGGCGCGGTGAGCCAGCGGAACCGCTCGCCGAGCGGGCGGCCCGCCAGCGGCCCTTCGGTGCAGGCCTTCTCGAACGCGGACAGGCCCGCCCGCACCGCGTCCAGGTCGGCGGCCGGGTCGACGGCGAGCAGCCGGGGCTCGTCCAGTTCGATCCGGGCGCACAGGTACCGGTAGGCCTGCGCGTAGACGATCACGCCCACGTTGATGGCCTCGCCCCGCTCGACCCGCGGCACCACTCGGATCAGCGCGTACTCGAACACCTCAGTCATGGGCGGATCACCTCCGGCACGATCGGGGCGCGCCGCAGGAGATGCTCCACGTAGGCGCCTGCGCCGCGGTCGGCGAACCATTCGGGCGGCACCAGGCCGGTGACCTCCCGGAGCAGGTCCTCGGTGACCTGCGGGGCGAGCGCGGCGTGAGCGCTGGCCAGCGTGGTGGCCCGGTCGCGCAGGACGTGCTCGCCGGCGTCGAAGGGCCGCTTGGGATCAGCCGTGGGCCAGTTGTGGTGGAAGTACAGCGCCGCGCCATGATCGATGAGCCAGATATTGCGGTGCCAGACCAGGAGGTTCGGGTTGCGCCAGGTCCGGTCGACGTTCTGCACCAGCGCGTCGAACCAGAGCACCTGGCTGGCGAAGTCCCGCTCGGCCGTCCAGCCGAGCGGGTCGAAGCCGAACGAGCTGGGCAGGAAGTCCACGCCGAGGTTCAGGCCCTCGCTGGCCCGCAGCAGATCCTGGATCTCCGGGTCGGGCTCGCTGCCCGGGATCCGCGGGTCGAGCCCGGCCAGGACCAGCTCGGGAACACGCAGGCCGAGGCGGCGGGCGAGCTCCCCGGCGATGATCTCGGCGACCAGGGCCAGCGGCCCCTGGCCGGCGCCGCGGAACTTCATCACGTAGGTGCCGAGATTGTCCGCCTCGACGATGGCGGGCAGCGACCCGCCCTCGCGCAGCGGGGTCACGTACCGGGTCACCGTGACATGTTCGAGCACGCGGGACAGGCTATCGCGCGCGGCCGGCCGCGCTCACAGCGTCGGCTCGAGGCCGAACGCCGCGAACAGCTCCGCGCTGAACGTGGTGATCTCGGCGATCATCCCGGCCTCGACGCGCATCACGTCGAGCTTGAACGCGCGGAACTGGCTGTCGCCCGGCCGGCGCAGGTAGCTCGCCGCGGCCGGCATCCGGTTGGCCCCCACCGGGATGAGCCGCCATTCGCCCATCGCGGCCGCGTCGGCCATGAGCGGCCGGATCGCCTCCAGCCCGTCGAAGCAGTACGGCAGCGGCGGCATGGTCACCCGGATGTCCTGAGCCGCGATCGCCAGGGCCGCCTCGGCGTCGAACCGCTCGTGCGCCGCGATGAACTGCTCGACCAGCTCGCGCTCCTCGGCGCTCGGCTCGCGCGCGGACCACTCGGCCCGTTTGTGCGGCAGGTGTGCCTGCATCGTCGCCCGGGCTCGCTGCAGGGCGCTGTTGGCCGCGGCCACGCTGGTGCCGAGCGCCGAGGCGGTCTCGCTGGCCGGCCAGCCGAGCACGTCGCGGGCGATCAGCGCCGCGCGCTGCCGCGACGGCAGGACCTGCAGGGCGGCCAGGAACGCCAGCGAGATCGTCTCCCGCTCGATGGCGACCGACTCGGGCTGCTCGTCGCTCGGCGCGGCCTGGTCGAGCAGCAGGTCCGGGTAGGGCTGCAGCCACGGCACCTCAGGATGCGAGCCTCCGGCGGTCCGCCGGGAGCTGTGCCGCAGCATGTCCAGGCAGACGTTGGTGGCGATCCGGTACAACCAGGCGCGGAACTGCGAACCGCCGTCGAAGCCGGACCGGCCGCGCCAGGCCTTGAGGAACGTCTCCTGTACCGCGTCCTCGGCCTCGTCGAACGAGGCCAGCATCCGGTAGCAGTGGACGTGGAGCTCACGCCGGTGCCGCTCGGTGAGGGCGGCGAACGCGGGCTCGTCACCCGCGATCGCCGCGGTCACCGTCTGGTCCGCAGCCGGAATTTTTCCCGAACGATCCATCGTCAGCCCTTGCTGCGGTCGACCTCTTGCAGCAGCCAGATGTTGCCGTCCGGGTCGGTGAAGTCGGCGAACGACTGGTAGTTCTCGCGCTCCGGGTGCGGTCCGTCCACCCACTCCCCGGACACCATGTGGCGTACCGGGCCAATCGCCGCGCCGCGCTCCGCCAGCTCGGCGCGCGCCGCGACGATGTCGGACACGACCAGGTGCAGGCCCTGCGCCGAGCCGGGCGCGGCCGAGGTGATCCCGGTGCCGAACCCGATCGCGCACTCCGAGCCCGGCGGGACGACCTGGACCACCCGCTGCCCTGCACCGATCGGGGTGTCGACGATCAGGACGAAGCCCATGTTCTCGAGGTAGAACTTCTTCGCGCGGTCCACGTCGGTGACCGGGATCAGCACCAGCTCCAGCTTGTAGTCCACGTCATAGCCTCCCATTCTCCGGAACCGGCCAGCGCCGGTTCTCACCCGTGTAACGGAGGCCGGCGCGGAAAGTCATCGGTGCCGCGATGAGCTCACAGGCCGAACTGCTGGCGGCGGTCGGCCGGGACCAGGTCGGCGTACTCACGGTGCGCGGTGATCCAGCTCTGCACGAACGGGCAGTAGGGCAGCACCGTCAGGTGCCGCTCCCGGACCGCGTCCAGGCTCGACTGGACGAGGCGGCCGCCAAGGCCGTGGCCGCGGAACCTGTCGTCGGTCTGGGTGTGGGTGAACGCGATCTCGCTGCCGCGCAGGTGGTACTGGACGAACCCGGCGAGCTCGCCGTCCGCGAGGATCTCGAACCGGGCCTTATCGGGATTGTCGGTAACCTCCGGGTCCATGACACCTCCGGGAATCCAGGCTATCCCGGCCTGTTGAGGGTGGCGCCCTGGTGTCGGGGTTACTGTGCGCCCCGGGCGATCGCGAAGTCCAGGGCTTCGCGGGCCAGCGGCGGCCAGGGCAGGGCGGAGCCCGGCGCCAGGCTGAACCATTCCTTCATCGGCGTGCCCTTGTTGGCGTCGAACCGCTCGCCCTGGCCGCCCGCGACGAGCTCGTCCACCCGCGGCGCGGGCAGCTTGACCACCAGCTGGCCGCGGACGAACATCGCGAAGATCTTCCGGCGGTAGCGCAGCGCGCCGCGGCCGAACCCGCTGCCGCCCGCAGGCGGCGTCACCCCGTCCACGCCGGTGAACTCGTCCACCAGGTCCTCGTACCGCTCTTCCGGCGTCATGCCCCTAGCTTCGCATCCGAAGCGGCTCAGCCCACCTCGGTGGCGTAGACGACGATGTTGTTCAGGTAGTGGTGGGTGGCGGCGTCGAAGGCACCGCCGCAGGTGATGAGGCGCAGCTCCGCGTCGGGAGTCGGGCCGTATACGGTCTGCGTCGGGAAATGGTCTTTCAGGTACGTCGCGACCGAGGTGACACGGAACTCGGCTGTGCTCCCGTCGGCTCGCTTAACGTAGACGCTGTCCCCGTGGCGCAGTTCCGGCAGCCGGATGAACACCCCGGGAGCGGTCCGCGAGTCGATGTGACCCACGATGATGGCCGAGCCGACGGCACCCGGCCGCGGGCTTCCCGTGTACCAGCCCGCGACGGACGTCGAGGAGGGCACCTGCATCGCCCCGCCGGCGGCCAGGCCCAGCGTGATCAGCTGGGTCTTGACGCCGATCAGCGGAATGGTCAGCGAGACCGGGCTGGCGACCGGGGCCGGCTCCGCCGACTGCGGCGGGGCGACGATCGGGCCGGTCGGCGCGGGCAGCGCCGCCACCCCGGCCGCGACCGGCCGCAGTGCCGGAGTCGAGTGCCGCGTCAGCAGCAGGCCCGCCGAGCCGGCCACGATCACGACCAGGCCGGCCGCGAAAGCGATCGCGGCCGGCCTGCGGGTCGGCATCATTAGATCCCGGTGGTCAGCTGACGCCGCAGCCAGTTGCGGCGCAGCCTGAAGCCGCCGGTCAGGGTGATCAGCGCACCGGCTCCGATGATCGCCAGCCACGGCGCCGGCGACCCAGGACCGTGTCCCGCGGTGCCGCCGAGTCCGGTCGTGACCCCGCCCACGGGCGGCTTGCCGGCGCCGGCCGCATCCACGAGGTTGACGATCTCGAGGCCGCTGGCCCCGTCGAGGACCACCATCGTGTGCACGGTGCCCGCCGTCATCGCAAAGCGGCCCTTCCCGGTCGTGCCTGAGCCGATCGCTTCCATGGTCCAGGTGTTAGCCGGGATGGCCTGGTAGGAACTCACGGAGGCGAACGTCGCCTTGGGCACGATCGCCTGCCCGCCGCAGGTGAACTTGACCGTCTGCTGCTTCAGCGAGGCCTGGATCACCCGGACCTCGGACTTGCCTGACGGAGTGGTCAGCTGGTCGTTCAGGACCTGAAGCCGCAGGCCCGACCGCGGCCCCATGCCCGCCACCGTGTACGCGTGATCGGCCTTGACCGTCACGCTGGTGGACAGGACCGGCTGGCTCGACGCGGACGCCCCGGACGATCGCATGGCCACGCTGTAGTCACCGGGGGTGACGGCCTCGTAGGGCGAAACCGTTCCGTAGGCGACGTGGTGGAGCACGATCTGCGCGTTGGTATTGCCGAACGAATACAGATAGACGTCGACCGCCGGGGTGTTCGGGGATAGGTGAGCGAGCCTGATCCAGCCGGTACCCGTGGCGGCGGGGGACGCCGAAGCGGCGGCAGCGGGAACACCAAGCAACACTGCCGAAGCCGCGAGGAGCATAGTAATTCGTCTAGTTGTTCTCGGAAACTTCACTTTGATCCCTCCCCAAGCTGTTGAATCTCTATGAGCCCCCTAGCCCCATAGGACCCGGAGCGTCGTACCGTACGGCGACCACAGACTGCCCGCTCGCGGTCTGAGTTATGCGGGCCACCGCAGGCGCGTACTGGTTTTGCTGGGCATTGAAGAACGCGACCATCGCTGGCAGACCTGCCGATGCCACGGCGCCAAGTTCAGCACCGCGCAACGGCACCTCCGAGCTCGCGCCGGGCGACGGGTCATCGAACGCTACCAGGTGAAGCGGCATTAGAGCAGCAAGTGTCCCAAGCGTTACAAGAAGACGCGGATCGACCTGCCCCGCGAGAAGCGCCTTCCGCGCGACCGGGGAGGCCTGCACGTGCTTGTTGGTCAGCAGCTGCTGGCCCGCGGAGATGCGGTTCTTCAGCTGCGTAGCGAGCTGGGATTCGAAGGCCGCGGAGCCGTCCGGCGCGATGTAACGGACGTCGACGAGCTCGGGGCCTGAGCCGAAGCTGGCGATCACCAGCGGCGCGTAGACGGTAGCCAGGCGAGTGCCGAACTGGTTCCGGATCACCGGCGTCGCGACGACCAGCTGAGCACCGAGCGGGTCGGGGGCCGACGGCTGCAGTTCCATGAGCCGGGCCGCGGCGAAGCCGCTCTTCTGCAGCTCGTTGCACATCTCCGAGTCACAGGCCACCACGATGTTCGCGGCCACCTCGCGGGCGATCCACGACGCCGCCTTCTGCCGGTCAGCCGCGGCCACCTGCAGCGCGTTCGCGCCCTGCGAGGCGCCCCCGGATTGCGCCGCCGTATGCCCGTGATCACGTTGAGTAAAGGCCAGCGTGACGCCGGCCCCGAGGGCCATGGCCATCAGCGCGCTCAGCAGGAGCACGAAACGCCGTCGGCCGGGCCGGCGCCGGAAGTGCCGGTCCATCCATAGCCGCAGCGTGTTGCTCGCCACCGTCGGCCACGACGGTTCTGGCTGACGAGCAACCGTTGCCGGTGTACGTCGCTGAAGCTCCTGGCCCATCTCCGCTCCCCCACGGCCCCGCGGCAGGTGAACGGGGCCGGCTACCAAAGCTTTTCGATCATACGCTGTCCTCTGATTTCAGCCAATACAATCATTTACTAATCTGTATCACCAGGAACTTCGTGATCATCACCAAGCATGACCACGATGTGCTTTTCCGCCTCATAATTAGCGGCGCCTGATTGCGAAGGTTACGACGCCACCAGGGAGCGACGCCCGGGCGCCGGATCAGCGCTCCGGAGGACTGACCGGCTGAGCGGCCTCGTCGGACAAGATCTCGTCGCGGAGCGCGGCCCACTGAAGCGAATGCCGGATGCCCTCGGTGATGTCGTACTGGGCCCGCCAGCCCAGCAAGTGTTCCGCGCGGCCGATACGGGTGTAGGCGCCGGCGACATCACCGGGCCGCGGGCCGGCCTCACGCCCCTCGACGGGATGGCCGACCACCAGGTTGAACGCGGTGAGAAGCTCCCGCACGGTGGTGCCGGTGCCGCTGCCCAGGTTGATGACCGTCACCGGGCCGGGCAGGGCGTCGAACCGGGTGAGCGCGGCCACGTGCGCCGCGGCCAGGTCCCAGACATGGATGTAGTCCCTGATGCCAGAACCGTCCCTGGTCGGCCAGTCGGTCCCGGTGATCTGGAACGGGACGCCTTCTTCGTGTGCCTGGATCATCTTGCCCAGGGCGTGCGTCGGCTTCCGCAGTTGCAGTCCCGTCCGCATCTTGGGGTCGGCGCCGATCGGGTTGAAGTACCGCAGGGACAGCACGCGGATGGGCTGGGAGGCGGCGATGTCGGCGAACATCGCCTCGCATACCGCCTTGGTCCGCGCGTACGGGCTCTGCGGGTCGATGGCCGAGTCTTCGTCGACGCTCAGGTCCTCGTTGGCGCGGTAGATGGCGGCCGAGGAACTGAAGATCAGCCGTCCGCAGCCGTTGCGCAGCAGGTGCGCGGCGAATTCCAGGCTCTTGGCGACGTTCGCCCGGTAGTACCCGACCGGGTCGGTGACCGAGTCCGGGACCACGATCAGGGCCGCGCAGTGGATAACGGCGTCGATGCCGGGATGTTCGGCGAAGATGCGATCGATCAGCGGGCCGTCGGCGATATCGCCCTCGTAGAACGCACGGCCCGCGGCGAACTCGCGCCTGCCGGTCACCAGGCTGTCGAGGATCACCGGGCTGATCCCGGCGTCGGCGCATGCGTACGCGATCGTGCTGCCGATATACCCGGCACCCCCCGCGATAAGGACTTTCATCGTTCTATTGATCCACATCGAGGCCGAGAAGCTCGGTGGCGCGCTCCCGCATCTCGACCTTGCGCACCTTGCCGGTCACCGTCATCGGGAACTCGTCGACGATGTGCACGTACCGCGGGATCTTGTAGTGCGCCAGCTGCCCGGTGCAGAACTCGCGCAGCGACCCGGCGGTCAGCTCGGGAGCGCCTGCGCGCAGCCGTACCCAGACCATGAGCTCCTCGCCGTACTTGGCGTCGGGCACGCCGATGACCTGAGCGTCCAGGATGTCGGGGTGGGTGTAGAGGAACTCCTCGATTTCCCGCGGGTAGACGTTCTCGCCGCCGCGGATCACCATGTCCTTGATCCGCCCGGTGATGGCGAGGTAGCCCTCTTCGTCCATGACCGCGAGATCACCGGTGTGCATCCAGTGCGCCGCGTCGACGGCCTCGGCGGTCTTGTCCGGCTGCTCCCAGTAGCCGAGCATTACCGAGTACCCGCGGGTGCACAGCTCGCCCGGGGTGCCGCGCGGCACGGTCCGGCCCGTCTCGGGGTCGATGACCTTCACCTCGAGGTGCGGCCCGACCCGGCCCACGGTGGACACGCGGCGGTCGAGCGAGTCGTCGGCGCGGGTCTGGGTGGATACCGGCGAGGTTTCCGTCATGCCGTAGCAGATCCCCACCTCGGTCATCGACATCCGCTCGATGACCTGCTTCATCACCTCGACCGGGCACGGCGAGCCGGCCATGATGCCGGTCCGCAGGCTGGACAGGTCGTAGTCGGCGAAGTCCGGGGCGGACAGCTCGGCGATGAACATGGTGGGCACCCCGTAGAGCGAGGTACAGCGTTCGGCCTGCACGGCCTGCAGGGTCGCGACCGGGTCGAAGCTCGGAGCGGGGATGACCATGCACGCTCCGTGACTGGTCGCGGCCAGATTGCCCATGACCATGCCGAAGCAGTGGTAGAACGGCACCGGGATGCAGATCCGGTCTGCCTCGGTGTAGTGGCACAGCTCGCCGACGAAGAACCCGTTGTTCAGGATGTTGTGGTGCGACAGCGTCGCGCCCTTCGGGAAGCCGGTGGTACCCGAGGTGTACTGGATGTTGATGGGGTCATCGGTGTCCAGTTCGATGGCGTCGAGCGGGTTGCGGTCCAGGCGGCGCCCGACGTCAAGCAGCGCCCGCCACTGCGGGCTGCCGAGCAGCACGACGTTTGTCAGCTGCGGGCAGCGCGGGCGCACTTCGGCGATCATCCCGGCGTAGTCCGAGGTCTTCAGTTTCTCGGCCGCGACAAGCAGCGAGCTGCCCGACTGGTTGAGCACGAATTCGAGCTCACGGGCACGGTACGCCGGGTTGATGTTCACCAGGATCGCGCCGATCTTGGCCGTCGCGTACTGGGTGATCGTCCACTCGGCGCAGTTCGGCGCCCAGATGCCGACCCGGTCGCCCTTGGCGATGCCCATCTCGAGCAATCCGAGCGCGAGCGCGTCCACGTCGGCGGCGAGTTCCGCATAGGTCCACCGCCGCACTGAACCGTTCCCCGGCGGGCGGTCCACCAGCGCGTCGCGATCCCCGAACGCCCGCACGGTGGTGTCGAAGTTGCCGCCGATCGTGTCGCCCAGCAGCGGCCTCGGGGATTCTCCTGACGAGTAACTAAGTGCTCGAGACATGGCCCTCCCACCTCCAAGCCTGGTTTTACCTGGCATTCCTTCCCCAGTCCAGCATGGCACGGTTTTGCCGGTAAACCTTTATCTACGACTTGACATCGCGCGATGAACTTTTGGGCAGATAATAGGTTCTATACATGGGCGGCCCTGGCCATAACGCCGGGACCGTGGAGGGTGAAACATGCAACTCCGGCTGCTAAATGTGGCAGTGGACGGCGGGGACCTGCGTGTGCTCCTGTGGGGGACAGGCAAACGCGTGGCGGTCGCCGTGCACGGAATTACGGCTTCGGGTATGTCGTGGCAGGCGGTCGCGCGCCATATGCCGCCCGATTGGACGCTGGCCGCGCCTGACCTGCGAGGTCGCGGTCACAGCCGCGAGCTGCCCGGCCCGTACGGCCTGGACAGGCACGCCCGCGACGTGGTGGCGGTCCTGCGCCATTTCGGCGGTTCACGGGACCGGCCGGTGCTCGCCGGGCATTCGATGGGGGCGTATATCGCGCTGCTGGCCCGCGACGCGCACCCGGAACTGGTGCGCCGGCTCGTGCTGGTCGACGGGGGGCTGCCGCTGCCGGTGCCGGAGGGCACCGACCTGGACGCCACGCTCGACGCCACCCTCGGCCCGGCGATCGCCCGGCTGGGGCAGACTTTCCCCAGCACCGAGGCGTACCTGGACTTCTGGCGGGCGCACCCGGCGCTGGCCGACCACTGGACCCCCGACGTCGAGGCCTACGCGCGTTACGACCTGACCGGCGAGCCCGGCCAGCTGCGATCGCGCGTGGTCGGGGACGCCGTCCGCGCCGATGGCCGTGACGTGCTGGCGGAGAAGCCCTTCGCGGACGCGCTGCTGCGGCTGACCCGGCCGACGCCGCTGCTGACCGCGCCGGCCGGGATGTTCGGCGCACCGCCGCCGCTGATACCGCACGAGGTCGTCGCAGCGTGGCAGGAACGTGTCCCGGCCTTGCGGCCGCAGCTCGTGCCCGCGGTCAACCACTACACGATCATGTTCGACAAGGAGGGCGCCGCGGCCGTGTCCCAGGCGATCAGGGCGGCGGCGCTGTAGCTACGAGCACCGTAATAGCGGCACTTTAGGTTAGGAACGTGACCCAGCTGACCGAGGCGCGAACCACGGGATCGTTCGGGACCCTGGTCGATGTGGTCACTTCCGGCGGCGTGCTCATCCTGAGCGGCGCCGGGCTGTCCACCGAGTCGGGTATCCCGGATTACCGCGGGCCGACCGGCCTGGCCCGGCGCGCGACGCCGATGACCTACCAGGCCTTCACCGGCAGCGCCGCGGCCCGGCGCAGGTACTGGGCCCGGAGTTACATCGGCTGGCGGCATATCGCCCGGGCGGCGCCGAACGACGGCCACCGGGCCGTGGCCGAGCTGAGCCGCCGCGGGCTGCTGACCGGGATCATCACGCAGAACGTGGATGGCCTGCACCAGGCGGCGGGCCCAGTGATGGGCGGAGCCGGGGTGACCGAACTGCACGGCAGCCTGCACCGGGTCATCTGCCTGTCCTGCGGGCAGCGGACGCCGCGCACCGAACTGGACCGGCGGCTCGAGGCTGCCAACCGCGGCTGGGACGCACAGCTGGCCACCTTGGTCAGTATGGCCCGCGGGCCCGACGGCGACGCCGTCCTGGACGACGCGGCCACCGAGTCGTTCCGGGTCGCCGACTGTTCCGCGTGCCATGGCGTGCTCAAGCCCGACGTGGTGTTCTTCGGCGAGAACGTGCCTAAGCAGCGGGCGGAAACCTGCTACGCGCTGGTCGAGCAGTCCAGCGCGCTGGTCGTCCTGGGGTCGTCGCTCACCGTGATGTCCGGGTTCCGGTACGTCCGGCACGCGGCCAGGCTGCAGCGCCCGATCGTGATCGTCAACCAGGGTGCCACCCGCGGCGATGCGTACGCCACCGCGACCCTCGACGCTCCGCTGGGCCAGATTCTCACCGGATTGGTGACTAACCTCCCCGTGGTCAGAAACGGAGTGCCGCGATGACCACGGACGGCGACGGTTTCGACGTCGTGACCGGAGCGTTCAGCTACTCCGGCGCGGCCATCGCGAGCGAGCTGCAGGCGGCGGGCCGCCGGGTGCGCACGCTCACCGGCCATCCCGGCCGCGCTCCTGCGGGTACCGGCATCGAGGTCAGGCCGCTGGACTTCAGCGACCCGGCCGCGCTGGCCGGGTCGCTGCGCGGCGCCCGGACGCTGTACAACACCTACTGGGTGCGGTTCGCCCACGGCCACGTCGACCATCCGGTGGCGGTGGCCCGCTCGCGCGTGCTGTTCCAGGCCGCCGTCGAGGCGGGGGTGCAGCGGATCGTGCACGTGTCGATCACCAACCCGAGCGCCGACTCGCCCTATCCGTATTTCCGCGGCAAGGCGGCGGTGGAGCAGGCGCTGCGCGATCTGCGCGTCTCGCACGCCGTGCTGCGGCCGGCCATCTTGTTCGGCGGCAACGGCGTCCTGATCAACAACATCGCCTGGCTGCTGCGCCACCTGCCGGTGTTCGCCGTCGGCGGCACCGGCGAGTACCGCATCCGTCCCATTCACGTCGACGACCTGGCGCGGCTGGCGGTGCGGGCCGGAGGTTCGGCGACGACCGAGACCATCGACGCGGTAGGACCCGAACGGCCTACCTTTCTCGAGCTTGTCCGCACCATCAAAGCCGCGGTCGGCAGCCGCAGCCAGGTCATCCGGGTGCCGGCGGCGTTGATACCGGCCGCGGCCCGGCTGCTCGGCCTGGCGCTGCGCGACACCCTGCTCACCGCCGAGGAGTACCAGGGGATGGCGGACGGCCTGGCCGACACCGACGGCCCTGCGACCGGCGAGACCGCCTTGAGCCAGTGGATCACCGACCACGAGGACACCCTGGGCCGCGTTTACGCCAATGAGCTCACGCGTCACTTCCGCTGAGAAGTCGTTACCCGAGGGCGCGGGGGTGGGAGGAGGCGTAGACCTCGCGGAGGCGGTCCACCGTGATCAGGGTGTAGACCTGCGTGGTGGTGACGGACGCGTGGCCGAGCAGTTCCTGGACCACCCTGATGTCGGCGCCGCCGTCCAGCATGTGCGTGGCGAACGAGTGGCGCAGCGTGTGCGGTGACACGCCGGTCCCGGGGTCCAGGCCGGCCCGGGCGGCCGCGGCGCGCAGCACGCCCCAGGCGCCCTGCCTGGTGAGGCGGCCGCCGCGGGCGTTGAGAAACACCGCGGGGCTGGCCGACGTGCGGCGGGAAGCCGCGGCCAGGCCAGGCCGGGCCCGGACCAGGTACGCCTCGAGCGCCCGCACGGCGTAGCTGCCCACCGGCACCACCCGCTGCTTGCTGCCCTTGCCGATCAGCCGCACCACCGGGTCAGCGCCCAGCTGCAGCTCGTCGATGTCGAGGCCGGTCGCCTCGGAGATGCGCGCCCCGGTGCCGTAGAGGAACTCGAGCAGCGCCCGGTCCCGCAGCGGCCGGGGATCCGCGGACAGATCGTCGGGGCCCGGGCCGGCCGCGTCGAGCAGCCGCTCCACCTCCGCTAGGGTGATCGCCTTGGGCAGCCGCCTGGGCGGCGACGGCGGCGGGACCTCGTGAGCCGGGTCGGTGTCGGCGAGGCCCTGGGCGACCGTGAACGCGTGCAGGCCGCGGACCGCGATCACGGCCCGCGCGGCCGAACTGACCGCCAGCGCCGCGTGCTCGGCGTCGCCCTCGCGCAGCGAGGCCAGGAATTCCGCCACATCCACCGGGGTGATGTCGGTCAGCCTGGTCTTGCCCCGGCCGGCCAGCACCGAGGAGTACCGGCGCAGGTCCCGCCGGTAGGACTCCACCGTGCTGGCGGCCAGCCCGCGCTCCACGACCAGATACTGCAGGTAGGCGCGGAGCGCGTCGGCCAGCGAACGGGCCGCCGGCGGCTGGCTCAGTTCAGCACCTGGCTGGCCGGGATGTACGGCAGCGCGTGCGCTTCGGCGACCGGCTCGCTGGTCAGCTGGCCGGCGTACGTGGACAGGCCCCGGGCCAGGGACTTGTCCGCGCGAAGCGCGTCGCGCCAGCCCCGGTTGGCCATCTCGACCACGTAGGGCAGCGTGACGTTGGTCAGCGCGTAGGTGGACGTGTGCGGCACGGCGCCCGGCATGTTCGCCACGCAGTAGTACAGCGTGTCGTGCACCCGGTAGGTGGGATCCGCGTGCGTGGTGGGCCGCGATCCCTCGAAGCAGCCGCCCTGGTCGATCGAGATGTCGACGAGCACCGCGCCCGGCTTCATCCGGGACACGAGCTCGTCGGTGACCAGCCGGGGTGCCTTGGCCCCCGGCACCAGCACGGCGCCGATCACCAGGTCCGCGTCGATCACCGCCCGCTCGATCTCGTAGGTGTTGGACGCGACGGTCTGGCAGTGCCCCTGGTAGATGGCGTCGGCCTGGCGGAGCCTGGCCACGTTCCGGTCGACCAGCAGCACCTCGGCCTGCATGCCGAGCGCGATCGCGGCCGCGTTCATGCCGGACACGCCCGCACCGAGCACGACCACCTTGGCCGCGTACACGCCGGACACCCCGCCCATCAGCACCCCGCGCCCGCCGCCGTCGCGCTGCAGGTGGTGCGCGCCGACCTGCGGCGCCATCCGGCCCGCGACCTCGGACATCGGGGCGAGCAGCGGCAGCGACCCGTCGGGCAGCTGCACGGTCTCGTACGCGATCGAGGTGACGCCGGAGCTGAGCAGCGCGTCGGTGCAGGCCTTGGACGCGGCCAGGTGCAGGTAGGTGAACAGGACCTGGCCGGAGCGCATGCGGTGGTACTCCTGCTCGATCGGCTCCTTGACCTTGAGGATCATTTCCCCTTCGCCCCACACGTCGTCCGCGGCCGGCAGGATCTTCGCGCCCGCCGCCACGAAGTCCTCGTCCGGAATCGACGACCCATCCCCCGCCCCGGCCTCGATGACCACCTGGTGGCCGCCGCGGACGAGCTCGTGCACGCCTGCGGGCGTGATAGCCACCCGGTACTCGTGGTTCTTGATTTCCCGGGGAATCCCAACCTTCATGGTGGTCCTTCCAGACGGTGGAGCCTCATTGCTCTTCCGGGGCATCGGCAGGACGAAGCCGTTCAAACCCCTCTGACCTGGCAGCATACCCCGCCAGGACCGCCAGGGCCGCGACCCCGTTGTGCAGTTCGCCGGCCAGGACCTTACGCACCGCCTCGTCGAGCGGCAGCCACGCCGGCACCAGCTGAGCCTCCTCGTCCTGGCGTACGAAGTCGCGTTCGGCCTCCGGCACGAACTCCAGGTCACGAGCCAGGAAGACGCGCAGGCGCTCGGTGCTGAAGCCGGGTGAGGTGTAGTAATCGGTGAGGACCCGCCAGTCCCCCGCCCGGTAGCCCGCCTCCTCGAGCAGCTCCCGCCGCGCGGTGGACCACGGCGGCTCTCCGGAGACATCGCGCAGGCCCGCCGGAATCTCCCACAGCAGCCGGCCCACGGGGTGGCGATACTGCCTGATCAGGAGCACCTGCTGGGCATTATCGAGGGCGAGCACGGCGACCGCGCCGGGGTGGATAACCACATCCCGTTCGGCCACTTGATTGTCGGGCATACGGACCTTGTCGGTCCGTACGGTGACCAGCCGGCCACGGAACAGCTCGGCCGAGGAGACGACAGGCCAGTGCGCAACCTCATCTTTCATGCGCTGGCCACGGCGCGCGCGGCCGCGACGCTGGCCGCCTTGGACCGCGCCAGCGCCGCCGCGATCAGGCCGCCGAACAGCGGGTGCGGCCGGGTCGGGCGCGACAGGAATTCCGGGTGCGCCTGCGTGCCGACGAAGAAGGGGTGCCCGGCGAGCTCGGCGAACTCCACCAGGTGCCGGTCCGGCGAGAGCCCGGAGAAGACCAGGCCCGCCTGCTCGAGCACGGCCCGGTACGAGTTGTTGACCTCGTACCTGTGCCGGTGCCGCTCCTCCACCAGGGTGCTGCCGTACATTTCCTCGACCCGGGTGCCGGGTTCCAGCGCGGCCGGGTACAGGCCCAGCCGCATGGTGCCGCCCATGTCTCGCTCCCCCGCCACCACGTCCTCCTGGTCGGCCATGGTGGCGATCACCGGGTCCGGGGTTTCCGGGTTGAACTCGGCGCTGTCGGCCTCGGCCAGCCCGGCCAGGTCCCGGGCCACCTCGATGACCATGCACTGCAGCCCCAGGCACAGGCCCAGGATCGGGATGCCGTGCTCGCGGGCGTACCTGATCGCGCCGATCTTCCCCTCGATGCCGCGGACCCCGAACCCGCCCGGGATCAGCACCCCGTCCACGCCCTCGAGCTCGGCGGCCGCGCCCTCCGGCTCCTCGCAGGCGTCGCTGATCACCCAGCGGATGTTCACCTGCGCGTCGTTGGCGAACCCGCCCGCCTTCAGCGCCTCGGCCGGGGACAGGTACGCGTCGGGCAGGTCCACGTACTTTCCGACCAGGGCGATGGTGATGCTGTGCGCCGGCCGGTGCACCCGGCGGAGCAGGTCGTCCCACTCGCTCCAGTCCACGTCGCGGAACGGCAGGCCGAGCCTGCGCACCACGTAGGCGTCCAGGCCCTCGGCGTGCAGGACTCTGGGGATGTCGTAGATCGACGGCGCGTCGGGCGCGGAGACCACCGCCTCCTCGTCCACGTCGCACATCAGGCTTATCTTGCGTTTCAGGTTCGCGTTGATCGGCCGGTCCGAACGGGCCACGATCGCGTCCGGCTGGATGCCGATGCTGCGCAGCGCGGCCACCGAATGCTGGGTGGGCTTGGTCTTCAGCTCACCCGAGGGGCCGATGTAAGGCAGCAGGCTGACGTGCAGGAAGAAGCAGCGGTCCCGGCCGATCTCGTGCCTGATCTGGCGGATGGCCTCCAGGAACGGCTGGGACTCGATGTCCCCCACGGTCCCGCCCACCTCGGTGATCACCACGTCGACGTCGTCGCCGGCCATCTGCAGGATGCGGGACTTGATCTCGTTGGTGATGTGCGGGATGACCTGCACGGTGTCACCCAGGTAGGCGCCGCGGCGCTCGTTCGCGATCACCGTCGAGTAGATCTGGCCGGTGGTGACGTTCACTTCACCCTGGAGGTTGGTGTCCAGGAAGCGCTCGTAGTGGCCGACGTCGAGATCGGTCTCCGTGCCGTCGTCGGTTACGAACACCTCGCCGTGCTGGAAGGGGTTCATGGTGCCCGGGTCGACGTTGAGGTAGGGGTCGAGCTTCTGCATCGTGACCCGCAGGCCACGCAGTTTCAGCAGGCGGCCGAGGCTGGATGCGGTCAGTCCCTTGCCGAGGCTGGAGGCGACGCCTCCGGTGACGAAGAGATGTCTGGTTTGCGCCGGCCGTGGATGAAGTGATGATGCGGCCACTATGAGGCTCCCGTGGTGTCCGGTACGGCAAGGAAAAACAGCAGGTCCACGGGCCACCAGGATAACAGGCCGGCGGCGGCCGGCCCGGCATTTGCCTGCCGGCGGGCTACCGCGTCGGCCATCGCCACGTCTTCCGTCTGGTGCGCCTCGCCGAATCTGGCCAGCATGACGGCCGAGGCGACGGCGATGAAGAAGCCTCCCCAGGCGACCACGGACAGCCCGGGACGTGTCTGATCGCCCAGGAAGACCACGCCGATGACGGCCGGCGGGATGGTCTCGGCCAGCACCACCGCCGAGGTGGCGACCGTCACGCTGCCGCTCTCCAGCGCGGTGGCGTAGAACATGAACGAGATGATGCCGGCCGCGGCGACCGCGTACGCGGCCGGGTCACGGGCCAGTTCGAGCGGCGAGAACCCGGTCAGCACGCGGGCCGCGATGCTGAGCACCCCATAGCCGAAACCGGCGGTGACGCCGAGCGCGGTCGTCCGGTAGGGCTCGTTGAGCTTGGCCGCGGCCAGGCCGAGCACGGCCAGGCCCGCGATCGCCACGATGAGCGCGAGCTTGAACACCGCGCCCACGTGCGCGGCGCCCTCCGCGCCCGCCGAGGAGCCGAGCAGGCCGACGCCTGCCACCACGCCGAGGACCGCCGCCCACTCCCGCCACGACAGGGTCACGCCGATCACCCAGGAAGCCACCACCGCGGTCACCGCGAGGTTCGACGCCACGAACGCCTGGACGGCGAAGAGCGGCAGCCGCTGCAGGGCGATGAGCTGGGCCACGAACCCGAGCGCGTCCAGGCACATGCTGGCCACGAACCGCCACTGGCGCAGCAACCGCATGACCAGGCCGGGGTCGACGCCCCCGGAGGCATCTTCGGCCGACCGGTTGCTGGCCGCGCGCACCGCGATCGCCTGCATCACCGCGGCAATGCCGTACAAGAGCGCCGCGACGATGGCCGCGATCAGGCTGACTAGCACCGCACACCTCCCCCGGTATCTCTGGCTAGTCGGCTGTTTTCTGAGGCAACCATGAGCAGACCCTCAGCATTCCGGCCCCCCGCATTCCGGCCCGATGGCATTCGGCACAGCCATCCACTATCATGCCTTGTTTCAGCATGCCTTGTTTCAGCGGAGCATGGCCGCCGGGCGCACCTCCCAGCCGGTCCACAGCGGCCGGTATCCCATCCGGTTCCAGAACGGCGCGGACAACGGGTTCACCTGCGCGTAGTGCAGCAGCGTGGTCTGCACGCCGCGGGCGTCGAGGACCGCGTGCGCGTGCCTGACCAGGGCCGCGCCGACCCCGCCGCCCCGCTCGCCGGGCCGCACGAACAGGGTCGGCAGGTAAGCGTTGGTGCCCGCCCGCGTCATGCCGGCGATCCAGCCCGAGTGCTCCGGCGGCTGGACGTGGACTAGGCCGACGGGCCGTCCGTCCCGTTCGGCCAGCCAGGCCCAGGCCGGCCGCGCGGCCAGCGCCACCTGCGTCTCGGCGCGGACCAGCGCCTCGGTGCCAGGGCGGATGACGGTCGCCCCGAAGAGCGCGTCGTAGCGGATCACGCCCATCTCGAGTTCCGTCACGGTGTCGAGGTCCGCGGGGCCGGCTTCGCGGATGACCAGATCAGCCGGAGAGCCCGTGACCGCGCGCCCGGCGGGCCGCACCGCGATCACCGTTATCGGCTGTAGCCCGCTTGCCAGCAATGCTTTCACTCCACTGACGTCACGGGCCGGCCAGGTGATCATCGCCGCGGTGTCTTCCGCGTTCGCCTCCGGCAGCCCGGCCAGGTGAGCGCGCCACTGCCTGAGCAGGTCCTCGAGGGCGGCGAGCGTGTCCGGCTCGCGCAGCCGCGGGGTCAGCGAGTACCTGCCCGCCGCGCCCCAGGTCTGGTTCAGGGTGCCAGCCGGGACGTGCTGGTGGTGGCAGACGCCCAGCCCGGCCGGGCGGCCGTTCTGGCCGCTGACCACCAGTGGCGCCATGCAGCCTTCCGGTAGGTCGCCGGGCTCGGGCAGCAGCCGGTCGAAGCCCTGCCAACGGCGGCCCACTGCCCGGTTGAGGTCATGGACCACGTCACGCACTACCCAGGGCATTGTCCCGCCTTCGCCGTTTTGCCGCGTTCCTCGCTCCGGGTGAACATTAGCGGCCGTACCAGCCGCCCGGCGGCACCCAGTAGCCGCGGTCCGGCAGGACCTCCTGCCATCTGCTGGTCGACCAGGACGAACGCATAGCCCAGCCGGCGCGCCAGGATCCCGTCCGTGGCAACCTGATCCCCGATCACCATCCCGGGCCGGGCGAAACGCCGGTACGCCTCGGTCCGCAGCGGCTTACCCGCCGACGCCAGGTAAACCACCCGCACACCTGCTGTGGCTGGCACAACCGACGGGCGACGCGACGAGTTGGTGGCAAAGCACAGCACTTCCACGGCCGGCAGCACCGCGACCGCGCTGAGCACCCGCGCGATCCCCTGGTCAAGGGCCTCCTGGCCGCCATCCCAGTAAGCAACCAGCGGCTCTATGTCGAAGATCATCGTCCGCACCGACAGTTCACCGGCACGGCGCACCACGTCACCCAGCCCCGCGGCGCGCTCAAAAACGGCTCTCACGTCACAACACCTGCACGCTCACGGCGTACGCCGGCGAGGTGCCGCAGCCTGGCCCAGTTCACCGGAGGCTTCGGCGCGGGGACGCCCGGCCGGTCCCTTGGCACCCAAACGCGGAGCGCGGATGGGGAGATCGTGCAGGTCACCGGCGTTGACATCGATACCGCCTCGCCGTCGATGCCGACCGGGATCTCAGCCGCGTCGGCGCTGATCTCGATCTGTCTGGTGGTCAGCACCCTCAGTCCGACGGCCTTCCTGCCGCGGAGCAGGTCGACAGCTTGCTGGGCGCTTCGGACCTTGACAGCAGCCACGCCGAGCATGCCGCGATCCAGCCGTGCGCGACGGCTCAGGCCGGCCACGTCTCCGGTTCCGTACGGATTGTTGGCCACAAGCAGCGCCTGTGGCGACCGGATCTCCGTGCCGTCCGCCAGCGCGGAAAGCCGGGCTCCGCGGTGGCCTTGCAGCAGGTCCGGAAGCAGTTTCAGCGTCGTATTCAGCTTGTCGCCACGGTACGCCGGGGTCTCGACGATCTCGGCGTACGCGCCGAACGACGCGTTGTTGACGAACACCTGGCCATTGATCATCCCGAGGTCGACCCGCAGTTCGACACCATCGGACAAAGCGCCAAGGCAGGCCGACGGGTCCTCACGGTCTAGACCGAGATCGAGGGCGAAGTGATTGCGCGTGCCCGCGGAGATCACCACAAACGGCATGCCATGTTCGGCGGCGATGCCGGCCACCAGGGCCTGCGTGCCGTCACCTCCGGCGACGCCGAGCAGATCGGCACCCCGGGCCACGGCCTGGCGGGCGACCTCGCCGACGTCAACCCGCTCGGGGCCGCCGATGAGAAACACTTCGGCGCCGAGGTCTTCGGCCCTGCTTTTCAGGTCGAATTTCTCGACTTTCCCGCCGCCGGACTTCGGATTCATGATCAGGTACGGGTGCCGGGCAGGGGGCTGCGCCGGATGCTCGGGCATGCGCCAGTCCGTTCGGTCCCTGGCCAGCGCCAAGCGCGCGGTCATGCTCGCGACCAGCCAGACCGCGGCCGAGACGATGGCCACCCAGAGCACGCCGCGGAACGCGTAAACGACGATCACAGCGATCGGCGCTAGCGCGAAGACCGCGAGCGACAGCCAGCGCCAAATGCCGCGCCGGGAAAGGAAGAAGAACGCGGCGGCCAGGCTCACGGCGGCGGCCGCCAGGCCCACGGCGAGCATCGACAGGCTCCTCAGCCCGGCAAAAAGCGCCAGAATCACGATCGCCCCGCCTGCGAGCACGAAACTAAGACGCGCGAGCCAGCGCTGAGCGGGCGTGCTCTGAGGACTCACCGCGGACGTCACGGCAGCCGCCGACGAGGCAAGCCGCGGGAATTAATGGTCCAGTCCACGATCTGATCGTCACATCCTGACGGCCCCGGCACCTCACCCGTTCCGGGTAATTAGATGCGGGGACATCCGGGGGCTCAGACGCCGGCCGCGTGCATGCCGCGGAGCTCGGCCTTGAGCTCCCGGATCTCGTCGCGGAGCCGGGCCGCCACCTCGAAGTGCAGCTCGGCGGCGGCGGTGTGCATCTGCTCGGTGAGCTCGGTGATCAGGCCGACCAGCTCGCCGCGGGCGGCGCTGGCCTCCTTCGTCGGCTCGCCGGCCGCAGTGCGCTCGCCGGCCTGGTTCGCGACCGCGCGGGCGCGCGAGGACAGGCCGGGCACCGGTGCCTTGCCGCGGGACTGCTGCCGCCCGCCGCCGCCGATGAGCTGCTCGGTGTCGGCGTCCTCGCGGACGATCTGGTCCAGGATGTCGGCGATCCGCTTGCGCAACGGCTGCGGGTTGATACCGTTCGCCTCGTTGTAGGCGACCTGCTTCTCCCGCCGCCGGTTGGTCTCGTCGATGGCCCGCTGCATCGACGGCGTGACCGTGTCGGCGTACATGTGCACCTCGCCGGACACGTTCCGCGCCGCACGTCCGATGGTCTGGATCAGCGACGTGCCGGAGCGCAGGAAGCCCTCCTTGTCCGCGTCCAGGATGGCCACGAGCGACACCTCGGGCAGGTCGAGGCCCTCGCGGAGCAGGTTGATGCCGACGAGCACGTCGTACTCGCCGACCCGGAGCTCGCGCAGCAGCTCGACCCGGCGCAACGTGTCGACCTCGCTGTGCAGGTACCTGGCCCGGACCCCGTTCTCCAGCAGGTAGTCGGTCAGGTCCTCGGCCATCCGCTTGGTCAGCGTGGTGACCAGCACCCGCTCGTCACGCTCGGCCCGCTGCCTGATCTCGTGCAGGAGGTCGTCGATCTGGCCCTTGGTCGGCTTGATGATCACCTCGGGATCGACCAGACCGGTCGGCCGGATCACCTGCTCGACCACGTCGCCGCCGACACGCTGCAGCTCATACGGCCCGGGGGTGGCCGACAGGTAGATGGTCTGGCCGATCCGGTCGAGGAACTCATCCCAGGTCAGCGGCCTATTGTCGATCGCGCTCGGCAGCCGGAAGCCGTGCTCCACCAGGACCCTCTTGCGGGACACGTCCCCCTCGTACATGGCGCCGATCTGCGGCACGGTCACGTGCGACTCGTCGATCACCAGCAGGAAGTCCTCGGGGAAATAGTCGAGCAAGGTATTCGGCGGGGTGCCCGCCTCGCGGCCGTCGATGTGCCGCGAGTAGTTCTCGATCCCCGAGCAGCTGCCGACCTGGCGCATCATCTCGACGTCGTAGGTGGTGCGCATCCGCAGCCGCTGCGCCTCGAGCAGCTTGCCGCCGCGCTCGAGTTCGCCGAGCCGGGTGGCCAGCTCGGCCTCGATGCCGTTGATGGCGCGCTCCATCCGCTCCGGCCCGGCCACGTAGTGCGAGGCCGGGAAGATGTACAGCTCGGTGTCCTCACTGATCACCTCGCCGGTGAGCGGGTGCAGCGTCATCAGCCGCTCGATCTCGTCGCCGAACATCTCGATCCGGACCGCGAGCTCCTCGTACATCGGGATGATCTCGATGGTGTCGCCGCGGACCCGGAAGGTGCCGCGGGTGAAGGCCAGGTCGTTCCGGTTGTACTGCATGCCGACCAGCTTGCGCAGCAGCTTGTCCCGCTCGATGGTGTCGCCCAGCTTGACCTTGAGCATCCGGTCCACGTATTCCTGCGGCGTGCCCAGGCCGTAAATGCACGACACCGAGGACACGACGATGGTGTCCCGCCTGGTGAGCAGCGAATTAGTGGCCGAGTGCCTGAGCCGCTCCACCTCGGAGTTGATCGAGGAGTCTTTCTCGATGTAGGTGTCGGTCTGCGGGACGTACGCCTCCGGCTGGTAATAGTCGTAATAGGAGACGAAGTACTCGATCGCGTTTTTGGGCAGCATCTCGCGCAGTTCGTTGGCGAACTGGGCGGCGAGCGTCTTATTCGGCAGCATCACTAGCACCGGCCGCTGCAGCCGCTCAGCGATCCAGGCGACCGAGGCGGTCTTGCCGGTGCCTGTCGCGCCGAGCAGCACCGTGTTCACGTCCCCCGCCCGGGCGCGCTTCTCGATCTCGGCGATCGCCGTCGGCTGGTCGCCAGCCGGAACCATGTCGGTAATGACCTGGAACGGCGCGACCTTGCGCTGCAAATCGGTAACCGGACGCACGAGACAACCTCCTAGACCCCCGAGGGTTCAACTGTAAGCCGGGGGTCTGACATTCCGGCGGCGTCAGCCCACGGGCTTGCGGGCGCAGGTCACCATCAGCAGGTGCGGCATCACCACCGTCCGCGGATCGGCGAGGTGCCGGCGGACTTCCCGGTCCGCTTCGGCCAGTTCCCGCTCATCGCACAGGCCGAGCCGGAGGATCACCGGGCGCAGGCTGCGCACCAGGTCGGGCAGGATCGTGCGGCGCGAGTGGCCGGCCGCATAGGCCGGGGCATGCGACACTACCTCGATCTCGTCCAGACCGGCGTTCCGGTACAGTTCGCTCACCCGGCGGCCGATCAGCGGGTCAGCGCCGGACCGGCCGAAGCCGGCCAGGAAGATATCGTGCAGCCGGTCCCAGGCGGGCACCGGCGGGTAGCACAGGCTGTACTCGCAGTCGGGCTCCTGGCTGGCCACCCAGCCACCGGGCCGGGCCAGCCGGGTCATCTCGGCGACCACCTGAGCAGGCTCGGGGATCGTCACCAGCAGGGTGCGGCCATGGACCAGGTCAAAGCTGGCCGGCGGCAGGCCGGTGTGCCTGGCGTCGGCCGTCATCACCTCGACGTTGGCCAGTCGGTGCTGGCGGGCGTACTGGCCGGCCATCGCGATATGGGCCGGGTCAGCATCCAGCCCTACCACCCGCCCGCCAGGCGCGACGGCGGCGGAGAGCAGGTCGAGAATCCCGCTCGGGCCGCAGCCAAGATCGATGGCGCTCTGCCCGGAGGCCAGGCCGAGGCGGCGCAGTAGCGCGATGCCCTGCGGACGCAATTCCTCTGACTGGCGCCGCAGCCTGCCGCTCTCGGCCGGATCGCGGCCCAGCGCATAGGCGTCCACGGCAGCGGGTCCTGGGGCTGCTGGTACGGGAGCTGCGGTCATCACGGTCCCCCCTCGTGCACCGGGTTCTCCTGGCTCTTTCGTGCATGCTGGCCGGGGCGGGTTCCCGGCGGGCAACCGCGGGCTTACCGTTGACTTACCGGTGCTAGAGGGCGCCGTCGGGTGAGATGATCCAGGGTGGAATTCCGGGTTCTCGGTCCGCTCGAAGTGACGGCCGGCGGGCAGTCGCTCGGGCTGGCTGGCGCTCGCACCCGGGCCGTGCTTGCGATGTTGCTGGTGCACGCCAACCAGGTCGTTTCATCCGACCGGCTGATCAAGGAACTGTGGCCCGGCCAGCCCCGGGCGGCGGACAGCCTGCAGGTCAGGCTGTCCGAGCTGCGCAAGGCACTGCGGTCCGCCGGGGAGGCCGACCGCCTGGTCACCCGGCCGCCCGGGTACCTGTTCCGGGTGACGGCAGGCGAACTGGACGCGTCGCGATTCGAGCAGCTCGCGGCCGAGGGAGACACGGCGCTGGCGGGCGGCGACGCCGCCACCGCGGCCCGGCGGCTCGATGAGGCCTTGGCGCTGTGGCGCGGACCCGCGCTCGCCGGCCTGGATGCCGCGCCCTTCGCGCGGGCGGAAGCGGGCCGGCTTGAGGAAGAGCGGCTGGCGGCGCTGGAATCGCGGGCCGAGGCGCTGCTGGCCTGCGGCAGGCACCGGGACCTCATCGCCGACCTCGAGACGCTTACTGCGGCCCATCCGCTCCGCGAACGGTTTTGGCGGCAGCGGATGCTCGCCCTGTATCGCGCGGGCCGCCAGGCCGACGCGCTGCGCGCCTACCGCAAGTTGCGGGACGCGCTGATCGCCGATCTGGGCATCGAGCCCGCCCCGGAACTGCGCGACCTGCACACCCGCATGCTGCGGCAGGATTCGGGGCTCGACTTCCCGGTGGCGCCCGCGGCAGGCGGCGAATCCAGCCACGGGTCGGCGGCCGCCGCATCAGGGGAGGTCCCGCAGACCCGGTACGCGCAGACCAGCGACGGCATCCACATCGCCTACCAGGTCCTCGGGCGAGGAGAGCGGGACATCGTCTTCGTCCCAGGCCTGATGAGCCACCTCGAGCTGCTCTGGGAGGATCAGCAGACGTCCGACTTCTTCCGCCGGCTGTCCGCGCTGGGCCGCCTGATCCTGTTCGACAAGCGCGACACGGGGCTGTCGGACTTGTTCCCGGCTCCCGGCTACCCGTGCGGACACGAGGCGCAAGAGATATTCGACGGGCTGACGGACATCGCCGCGCACCGCTGGGGGCAGGGCGCGACCATCGAGTGGTACATGCAGAGTCAGGCCGGTTCGGCCCGGGCGCGCCAGCTGATCGGGCGGTTCGAGCGGATGGCGGTCAGCCCCAGCGCATTCCTGCGGATGCTGCGGATGATCCACGACATCGACGTCCGCGCGGCGCTGCCTGCGATCCACGTGCCGACGCTGGTGATCCAGCGTCTCGGCGACCGCATCACGCCCCCCGGCCACGGCCGCTACCTGGCCTCCCACATCGCGGGCGCACGCTACTTCGAGCAGCCGGGTGACCATTCGCTGCGGTTCGCCGCCAGCGGGGACACGGAGGCGCTCTACGCCGAGATCGCCGGGTTCGTGGCCGGCCTCTCGCCGCGGCGCGAGCCCGCCCGTGTCCTGGCCACCATCCTGCACGCCCAGGTGACCGGCGGAGGCCAGCCAGCGGAGGAGGCCGTCAGGCACCTGGTCGGGGCCCACCGCGGCCGACTGATCGAGGCCCCCGCGGAGGTCCTGCTGGCCACCTTCGACGCCCCCGGCCAGGCCATCCGCTGCGCGGCCGCCGTGCTCGACCACGCGGCCGCGCTCGGCGTCAAGCTCAGCGCCGGGATTCATACCGGCGAGGTGGACCTGGCCGGGGACGCCCTGACCGGGACCGCGGTGCAGATCGCCAGCCGGGTGGCGGCGCTCGCACGGCCCGCGGAGATCCTGGTATCGCGAACGGTGAAGGACCTGGTGACCGGATCAGGCATTAGCTTCACTGAGCGCGGCAGCTACGAACTGAACGGCGAGGACGAGCAGTGGGCCCTGTTCGCGGTGGCCTAGGG
>WNGJ01000650.1_pt1 | contig 32463 bp, 19 predicted proteins | sample 5400611 | NCBI WGS metagenome assembly WNGJ01 (sample SAMN13153375, study PRJNA577476) | soil metagenome | isolation source: 40 cm soil or saprolite under Garry oak tree replicate 1 | place: USA:California | collected 2016-06-15
GAGCGAGCACGTGGCCAGCGGACCGTCCGTAACGATCGGCCGTGGAGCGGGTAGGCATGACCGGCTATCGGAGCGACCTCCCGGAGTGGGCCACGCCACAACTCCCGCCGCTTGATGACAGGTCGCGCCAGGGCATTGGCGCAGTCTCACCGCCGGGGTGGACACCGCCGCTGGAAACCGCGCTCGGCCGCGCGCGCCGGCTTGCCCGTTTCATGCCGCTGATCGAAGCATGGTCTTCCCCCGGCCCAGACCGACCTGCCCTGACGATGGCAGAACGCGACCTGCTTACCGTGGTGCGGCTCAGCGTCCGGCACAACACCAGCTTGCTCATTCGCCTGCCGGGCGGTTTGCACCGTTTTCCGGTCCTGGCCGCAGCAATGATCGCCGCGGACTCGCTTGATGTTCCCCGGCCCGAACTGGCTCGGCTCTCAGGGGCCGACCCCCCGCCCGGGCCGGTGGCCTTGATAACCGCCCGCATTATCCGCCGAAGCGAACTTGACCGGCTCGACGCTTCATCGGTACCTGTCGCACCGGCACTGCACCCGCACCGGCTGCGCGGCGACGGCCTCGCATCTCCAGTGCGAGGCGGCAGACCGCGGCTAATCAGCGGTGCCGCCCGGCTGCTGTTCGTCGCACCGACCACCGGCTTCCCCCCTGTCCTCGGCGTGGCACCGCGGGTTGTGGTTATCGATGCGGCGGCCGAGGGCGAATGCGACTGGCTGCCCGCCGCCAGAAGCTGGGCCTGTGCCCATGGCAGTGTCGTCATCACGGTCGCCGACCTGCACCAAGAGGTCGAGCTTTTCCGGAGCGGGGATGGGGACGGCCAGAAACTGACCCCGCGGACTGCGGCCGCCGGGCCCGCCTCGCCGCCAACGGGCGCCGACCATGAGAACCACTGGATCCACGACTGGCGATGGCTGCACGGCACGGACACGTCACTGGCAACGCAGCACCCACCCTCGGCCGAGGACTCACTGCATCAGGAGCCCTTCGCGAGGGGACGGGTGCATCTGCTTACCGTCGAGGATCCATGCTTCGCCCAGCTAGCGGAGGTTCGGCAACGGCTTGCCCGGCTCCGGGACCCGCGTGGAGGCGTAGCGCCCTGGCCAGTGCGCCAGGCTGCCCGGCTCACCCGCTTGCTCACCGAACTTACCACCCGCATCAGTGACTACGACCGCGTCGCGCCCCGACACGGTGGCCGCACGCTGCGGCGGCTTCTCGATGAGGTCGTGGATGCCGACGCGCATCGTGACTTTCCAGCTTCTTGGCGCGTACGTGTCGCAGCCGATTGGGGCGCGGTTCGGGCGGGCCTAAGCGCGGTATATGAGGCGATGGCGGCGTATAACCCGGTCACGAGTGTCGTTGCAGACTTGGTGGAGGATGCCTACCGCCGTGGCCGACAGCTTGACATCGTTTGCGGCTCCCGCAGCGCCCGGGACGCTTTGATCGGCAGTCTGGCCAGCAGCGGAACGCTGCGCGTCGAGGATTCACCGCTAGTGACCTTAAGAAGCATAGGCACCGTAGAGGCGGCTGGGTCATACCAGACAACCGTGCTGATCGGGGCGCCTGCTGCACGCTGGCAACGACGACTCACGGCCGCTGATCTTGGCCAGCTCATAGTCCTGGGCGCGCCGGCCGACTTCAACCGGCTCTACTACGCTCTTCGCAGCGCCTACAGCACGCCAAGCCGCGAAACGGCCCGCGACGCGCGGTGTGCGACGTTGACGGCACTCACGGGAGCCCCGGCGGACGAAGCGGAGCTTGATGGATGTGAACTGCAGGTCGGCGTCACCACCCAGCCTGCCGAACGCGAGCCCGCCGCCCGGATCAGCCTGCCAGATCCCCAGGCATGGTTCACTGCCGCGTTGGCCGAACCACCGGATGATGCCGATCTTGACCTAAGCGATCTCGAAGCCGAACCGGACAGTACTGAGGAACCTGCCGTGCCCGGCGCGACGCTGCATGGACGCCGCGTGCGCGCAATACCCGTCGTGATCCGCTCCACGGCCACGGAAGCCAGCAGCTCACCTGTCGTAGTGCTGCTTGCGGCGGCTGCGAAAGTCCAGCGGCTGCGCGACGACGAGATACGCCTGCTACCCGTTACCGAACTCGCAGCGGGAATGGTCCTCATAGGCGTATCGGAGCCAGAGCGCCGCACCTTGTTCGATCGCATCCGCCCGCTCCTGGCGGAGCAGCGCCCACAGGCCGCTGCAATATTGCTCCAGTTGTGGCGCGTAGCGCTCGATGACGCCCGCGCAGTGACGGGGTCGGTCGCAGACTTGACGGGCCACCTCGGCGACCTCGGTGCCGACATCACGCCGTCGGCCGTCGGAGGCTGGAGCAGCGCCACGCGGATCGGGCCACAAGACGCGGCCAACGTAGCGCGAATCGGCCGGATCGCCGGCAGTGGAATCGTGGTCGGTGAAGCTACTCGGATCGCCGCAGTCATGCGCGCGGCCCGTACTCGGCACGCGCAGGTTGGCTCAGCTCTTGTGAAGCTGGCTGGATGGCACGCGAGCGGCGATGTGGCCGCCTTGGACCGCGCCGCTGAGACCCTCGGCGCAGATATCACCGATCTAGCGGCAGACCTGACCGCGTGGCGAGTTGTTGCTGTCGGAGATTTGGTCGTTGCGCCCGTCTCTATGCTGCGCCGACCTATGAGCATGGATGAGGCGGCCCGGGTGACCGAGCCGGCGCCGACCGCAGGCACACGGCCTGGCCTGTCACAGGCGGCAGAATCCGTCGAGACCGGTCTTCCGTCTAGCGAACCGCTGTCGGGCGAGGATGAGGCGTAACCGGACCGGCCTTGGTCCCAGCCTCCGGCCGCAGGGCAGCAGATCACAGCCGCAGGCGGGCGGTAACCAGGTGGCTGCCGATTGCCCATTTTCGCCATGGCACCCGGCCGCGTCTTCATTCTTAGCCGGGCCATCTGGCACCTGAACGCACCGACGGAAGGCAGGAGTCTGCGACTGTGACCGCGAAGCCCACACCAAAACAGCCGGATACCCACGCGAGCGTCATCCGGGAGGCCAAGGTGGCTGGTTCCTCAGATGATCTTGCCATGATCGCGGCTGAGGGTTCGGAGACGACCACCGATGCCGAAGTTAAGGCACATGATCAGCGCGTTGCTGCGCACGCCGATCAAGAACGGCTCGTGCGGCGTTTCATCGATGTATCACATGAGCGGCTGGCTGGACGCGATCCGGGTGCGCGCCGACTGCTAGGCCGCCAGCCACGGGAGCGGGTGGTGCTCGGGGTCTTGGCGCCTCAGGACCCGCCGTCGGTGGAGCCGCCGATTGTTGCCCAAGACTTGCCCGTTGAGCCTGGGGTACCCGTTGATCAGATGCCTGCGAGCGAGTTCGGGCTGACCTGCCTGGTCGAGCCAGTCGAGGAGACCCTCACGGTCGACGTGCAGGTGCGCTACGCGCTGTATTTGCAGCACTATCCCACCTATGAGGAACAGTTCAGGCATGCTGCCCTCGCGGTCAACCACGACGGTGCGCCGGCCAGCGCAGAGAACCCCCAGCCGGAGGAGGCCGACGAGCTGGGTGACCGGCAGACAGGCGCAACCGGTGACCCGTCCGGCGATCCGCAGATCGCTTCAATGCCGGATAGTGCAGCGCGAGGGGGCGCGGCCACTTCGTCCGGCGAATCGGCTGGCCCTGCGGCGGCCGGGCGGCGGAAGAAGCAGGAAGCTAGCGACGCGATTTTGCCGGTTTACCAGCGTTATGACGTCACGAGCACCGTCCGGCTAACCATCCCTGTGCCGCACAGCAGCCTCCCTATCACGGTAGATGATCAAGGAGTCTTGCGGGCGGCTACCGCAGACGCTCTAGAGCCTGGTGCTGTTTCAGCCGACCAGCCCCGGTTCGCCGGGGGACGTTACCACCTGCTGACCAGCACCGCGCAGCGCATTCCGCGCGCGGCGATGGAGAATGCTGACACTTTTGACGCATGGCTTGCCGCCAACCGCCAGCCGGACTGGGCTGCGCCCACTGCTGACCCTGTGTTCACGGCAATGGCTCATCGCGATCCATCCGGCCTGGTACGCCTCGCCCTCACCCTGGCCAACGCGGCAGTCCGCGCGCCTAGGGATCGTGGATTCCTGCCCGAGGTTTCGATTTACGATGCCGGCTTTGAGGCAACCATCTCCGGCGGAAACCTGGCCAATATGGGGTATCGCATTGTCGATGCCGACTATCGGCTCTCCCCAGAGGTCTATGCTCACGGACGGTTCTGCTGTATGGACGAAGGTGCCTCAGACCCAGCGGCTGGGCGCCTGGTGACTACCGCATTCCCGGTTTTCCGCCAGGCCGTGTACGAATCACGCCCGGAGCTAGAACCCGCCTTTACCGATCTCGCCCGGAAGCCTGTCCCGATTCTCCGCGACATTGCCGCGCACATGCAGCATTTCCTTGAGGGCTGGGACACCTACCTCGCCAGCCAACCACCCTTGTCCTCGGACGCCCTGGAACAATGCCGCGCTGACCGTGAAGCATTCGCCGACGAGCAGGCACGCTTTGTTGCAGGGATTGACCTCATCGAGACTGATCTGAACAGCGCGAACCCCAGCGGGCTCGGGATCGCGTTCTGCTGGATGAACCAGGCCATGCGCCGCCTGGATGTCCCTGGTGGTATCTACACCCCCACCGGCCCGCCCCGAGTGCGCAAGTGGCGTTTGTTCCAAGTCGTATTCATCGTGGTGCACCTGGCAGCTCTTGCCGCGCGTGAATCATCGGGCAAACAATTGCGAGATGAGCTGAGTTATGCGGACGTCTTGTGGTTTCCTACTGGTGGCGGCAAGAGCGCAGCCCTTTACGGTATTACCGCCGTGGCGATGTTCTACGACCGGCTGCGGGGCAAGAGCTTCGGTACTACTAGTATCATTCGCTTCCCGTTGCGCATGCTCTCTGTCCAGCAACTAGACCGGATTCTGCGGCTGGTGGTGTGCTGTGAACTCGTCCGCTCCGCACACCACGGCAAGCCATGCGATGGCAGCAGTCAAAGGCAAACCTGGGACCTAGGAGACCCGTTCGAACTGGGATATTTCGTGGGTCGCGGCAATACGCCGAACCGGCTGACCGACCCAGCCGATACGAAGTGGCGGGACATCGCCACCATTGCGAAGCAAAGCAAAAAATGGCTACGGGACAACGTCGTCCTTCCAACCTGCCCATATTGCGGTGGCGAAGAAGTCACCCTCAGCCCGGACGCCGACACCGTCCGGCTGGGGCATCACTGTCCCGGGTGTGAGCGTGACCTGCCGGTATCCATCACCGATGATGAGGTCTATCGCTACCTTCCCGCCATCCTGGTCGCAACGGTCGACAAGCTGGCAACAGTCGCCTTCAACCCCCACTTTTCCCACCTGACCCACGGACCAGCACACCGGTGCCCCAACCACGGGTTCGTCACCTTCCAGCAGGGATCCCGCAAGGAAGCCCGATGCCTGGCCCGCCAGTACTGTGCCCTGACCCCCCGGGATTGGACACCAGTCAGCGCCTACGACCCAGCCCCTGCACTTGTTATCCAGGACGAGTTGCACCTGCTCGCCGAGGAACTGGGCACCTTCGCGGCCCATTACGAAACACTCTGGCAGCACCTGTGCCGTACTGGGTCTGGGCTGCCCAGCAAGGTCTTGGCTGCGACAGCGACGATCAGTGACTACGCCAACCAGGTCCGCCAGCTATATGCGCTGCGGCCCCGCCGGTTCCCCAGCGAAGGCTGGCTCGACGGCCAGTCCTTCTACGCACAACGCCACGATGACCTGACGCGGCGTCTATTCGTGGGCGCGCTGCCCTCACTCATGGACACCACCAGCTTCTCCCTGGCCTGCGGCGACGCGATCCGCCGTGAACTCGAACGGTTTCGTGGCCTAGACCCCGCAGATGTCATCACTGAACTCGGCCTGAGCACGGTCAGGCCCGAAGATGTGGATCAGTGGCTGTTCGCTTATGAGTTGCAGTTGTACTACGTCAACCGAAAGACGGACGCCGACCGGGTCCTCACGCACGCCTCCCGCATGGGCGGGAGCGGTGATCCGGCACCGTTCGATGCGCAACGGCTCACGGGGGCCAACCGGATTTCAGAAATCAGTGACGTTATTCGCCGCGTTGAGCGAGAAACTCTCGGCACGCCCGCGGGGCGCCGGCTGGCAGTGATCGCTGGAACGAGCCTCGTCAGTCACGGCGTCGATCTTGCGCGCCTTAACATCCAGTTTGTTCTGGGAATGCCATCAACGCTCGCCTACTATGTGCAGGCGACCTCCCGCGCCGGCCGGTCAGATGTTGGCTTGATCTTTACCGCCCTTAACCGTTACCACCTGCGTGACCGCAGCGTATTCCATTTCTTCGATGCGACCCACCGGCATATCAATGCGCTGGTGGAGCCGGTCGCACTCAATAGATTCAGCCTCCACGGGCCTGGGAAGACCGCCAGCGGGCTCCTCGCCGCAATTCTGATCAACGAGGTGGGGCGTGACTCGCGGGCCCTGGGGGCAAGCGGCCCTGCACCTGCTGACTTCGGCAAGGCGGCACGAGCGGAGGCGTGGCTCGCTGACGTGGGCGACCGGGGTGAGCAGCGGCTACGCGAGTCGGTCTACCGCGCTTTCGGACTCTACAGCGTAGTGCTCGACCCAGTTGTCGCCAGGAATTTCCGGCAGCGCGTTGACCATGAACTCGACTCGCTGCTCCCGTCGTTGTCGGGGACGGACCCGCAACTGCAGCGACGGCTGCGCCCGCGCCCGCCAACCAGCTTCCGGGACATTGACGCACCTGCGGACTTCAGCGCCAACGGCCCGATCGCAGCGCGAATGTTCGCCATGCTCGGCGGGGACGACGGCTCCGACGACGACCTGCCGCAGATGGCAGATGAGGACAGCAACACCTGAACCCCCACACCTTGTCCCACTGACCCAGCCTCCTTGGAGATATTCAGTGCAACGCAGCCGTGTCACCGTGGAATATGGGCATCTCCCAGCCCAAGTGTTCGAGCACGAAGTCGACGGCGTGTACTGCGTCGTCCGTGACATCAACGGGAGCCGGCCCGACATCCCGATCGAGCAAGTTCTGGAAGCCGTCGACCTGCGGCTAAGCCAGTGGCGCGAAGGCGGCGGCGACGCCCCCGGCTTCCCTAGCAATCTCCTGGAGCACGCCGACACCTTCCGCCTCGTCCGGCCCGAATGGGTCAGGTGGGACGTCTGGCCAACCCGGCTGTTTTGCGGAGACTGCGGGCACGTCCTGCTCCTCCGCACCGCCCGCCAAGCAGAAACTGGAATTCCGCAAACTCGCCGCTGCCGAAGGTGCCGCACTGGCGCATACCGCCAGCTTCCTTACTACCAAGTCCACACCTGTGGCAAGAGACTGCAACTCCAGCTCCCGCAGTGCCCCGTCCACCCGAACGATGACCGCACCTTCGAAGACACCGGCTCCTTCGTCACTGCAGGCTTCCGCTGCGGCCGACCGGACTGCCGGCGCTGGCTGGGGATGAAGTTCACCACCTGCGCTGACTGCGCCTTTGCCGCAGCCGACCCCCAGGCCCGCAGCCGCAACCTCACCCCTGTCACCGCACGTGATACCCGGGCGTACTACGGGCACCGGATCACTCTCGTCAATGTAGACGCGCAGCTACGCAATGCCCGCAACAACGACCGGGCTGCCGTCTACGCGCTAGGGCATTACATCGGGACCGTGGGAGATCTGTCGGGGATGCTGGCCGCAGCACGCGGAGCGGTCGGCGTCACCCCCAGTTCGCAGGCGATGAGCCTGCTCGACCTGCTGAAACAACGGTATCCCGGCGATGCTCAGGCAATCGCCCAGGCACAGGCCATGGTGGACGCGACCCGCGGCGACGAACCTGCCCTGGAACGAACCCGCGCCATGCTTGACCCCCGGACCGTCGACGCCGCCGCTCAGGACCGGCGCATGTTTGAACGGGCCTTCCTGCATGCCCGGCGCTCCGTGGACGACCTTTCAGACGTCGCAGCTGCGTTGTCAGCGGCTGGCAACAATGGCCTGGCGAACAGGATCGACGCAGGACTGGCGACGGGTCACATTTTTGGCCTGAGCCGGATCGCTCTTGTCCGGGATTTCCCGATCGCCTTGGTGGCTTACGGCTATTCCCGCGTGTTTCCGGACGCACGTGCTCGGCTGGCGCCCCTTGACGCGACCCGGGACACCGAACAACTGCCCCTGATCGCCGTTGATGCCAATACCGAAGGGCTACTGGTCGAGTGTGATCCTCTGGTGCTGTGGCATTTCTGCCGTGCCAACGGCTGGACACCGCCCTGGCCCGGTGCCAGCGAACCAACACCTCCGCAGGCTAGAGCCTGGGTCCTGAACACAAGCTACGCAGCCACATCTAGTGACGCTGCCGACGCGATCCGGCGCGTGACGCACGTATGGTCGCATTTGCTCATGCATGCCCTGGCATACTATTCCAGTTTCTCCGCCAATTCGGTCGGCGAGTATCTCCTCGAACGGGCTGCCAGTACTCTCATATTCGTGGCGAAATTCAACGCCTTTAACCTCGGGGCGCTTGGAGCGCTCGCGGAACAACACCTGCGGCTGTGGCTCACCGACGCCGCCGAGGCTGCCGCTAGCTGCGTGCACGACCCAGTCTGCCTAGCCGAACGCGGCGGCTGTCATAAGTGCCTCGCCGTGGCCTTTGGGTGCGAGCATTTCAACCGCGGATTGGACCGGGGCTATCTAGTCGGCGGCGGGCGTCTTGCCATCAGGGAAGGTTTCTTGCACACAGCGCGGCGGATCTCAGGCGGGGTAAGCACCCCGTAGTCGTTACCAGGTGACCGGCCGATCCTGAGAGGGCGGTTTGCGCAGAATCAAAACGGACTCGCGGCTTGCTGGAGTAGCGAGTCCGCGCTGCTGGGATGCGACCCCTTTCGAGCGCACGACCCACAGCGCCTGCGCCTCAAGCCCGGCGCTGCGCCCCAGTTCGGCGAGCAGCAGATCAGTTGGCAAATGCTGGCCGAGGTAAGTCTGAGTGCCCACGACAACGGCGGCTGAAGCTCCTGGCCGCAGCGCTTCGGCTACATGCCAGAGCACGTCCGCCATGTCCTCGAAAAAGCCGGCTACCATCCGCAAGACCCGGCCTGACTCATCGCCTTTGCCGCGGCTGCCGTTGACGGCAGCGAGGAACTCGCGCAGCGCAGGCTGGCTGATGCGGTAATGCGTTCTGGGTGGTGCTTCAAGATGTGAGCGCAGCAACTGTCGGCGCACACACTTGAGGCCGCCAGCATCCGGCACGAACCGGCCGACGACAAGTTCTAGCTGGTAAATGGCAGAATAGTCGTACCTGTTTGGGTAGGGCGGGCTGAACACAACAGCACCGCACGACTCCGGGGCTGGTCGCCACTCCCGTGCATCTGCGTGCACAACTGCTATTGGCGGTGGGCACAGTGGAGGCCCTTCGTCGCCGCTAGGGAGTGAAATCTGGCCGGGCACCCGGCCAGAGGCGGGACACAGTTTTTCGAGATCCTCGACGATAGCCCCGACTCGCTGCCGGACGCTGGTGATCACGTCCGCGGCTTTCATCGTCTTACGTTGCTGTCCTGGGCGGCCTGGCCTCGCCAGACCACCTGGCAGTCGGCGCCGGAGAGAAGTGCCGTCTTTGACCGAGTAGCTGACTTGTTCAACCGCCGACAGCACTGCGAGCCGCACCAGGTCCCGGTCTGGCCCGGCAGGCACAAGATCGAGCGCGTCGAGCACCCGGGTGATAGTTCGTGCCGCGACCGGCGCGAAAGCCCACCCGGCCGCAGGCACATCCAGGCGTGCCCGGCCTGGCATTGAGGTGTAGTTGGACAGTACGTCGGTGGCGATCTGCCGGATCAGAGCTGGATCGGCCTGACGCCAGCGGGCCATGGCCGAGGAGAGGAACGTTGCGTACGGCATCAGGTCCGCGCCAAGCGCGCGGAAGCCCCGCTCGGCCGCGACTAGCAGCGTCGTCCCGGAGCCGACCATTGGGTCATAGACCAGTGGGCCTGTGCCGCCTTGGCGCACGAGGGGGTCAGGGAGCAATTCGTCCAGCACGTCTCGTACAAGCCGGGGAGAATACGCCTCCTTGTAGCGGACCCACCGGTACACCGGTTCCTCCGCGCGAGGAAGCGTCCCAGCGTAGCGGCCAAGATCAAGCCGCTCCTTAGTTAGTGGCTCGTACTCTTCAAGCAGGCGTGCTCGTTCGGTGTCGGCCACCGTCGTTGGCAGTGCCTGCCTGTACTCCTTCCATGCATCAGCGCTCACCGGGAAGATCCTGCCGCTAGGTGAACCGGCCAGCAACACCCATTAGCCGTCAGCCTCCCTCCACCGATGGGCAGGATCCGTTAGGTCGGAGCCTAGGTGATCGGGATGGCTTTCGCGCTGAGACTCGCTAGCGTCTGTTCGTATATAGATGACTACTCGTACCAGCCGGATGCCAGCGAGGGGAGGCTGCCCAGCTTGGCCAACGATGATGAGCCAAGGTCTCTTGCCGCCCTGTATCTGCGCAACCGGGAAGGGATGATGCGCGCGGCACGTGCCATCCTGCGCAATCAGCACGACGCTGAGGATGCGGTCTCCGCGGCCGTGGTCAAGGTCACTTCAAGGATGGCCGCCGGTCATCGGATCGATGACCCAGACGCCTACCTCATCCAAGCGGCCCGTAACGCGGCACTGGACGTACTACGCGCCTCCACCCGTCGGCCGGACCGGCATGGGCCTGGCCGCAGAGCATGGGAGCGATCAGGAGACCCCGTCCCGTCGGCGGACCTCGCGCAGGCTATCCCGGACATAGCTGACCAGGTCATCGAGCGACAGCGGACTGCCGACCTACGCGCTGCCGTGCAAAGCACGCTTCGAGGGCTGACCGAACGTGAGGCGACCATGCTGTGTCTGCTTCTGGCGGGCCATACCCGAGCCGAGATCGGTACACGTTTCAGCCTCACGGGGCAGCGAGTTGGGCAATTGCTCAAGAAGCCGATCGCTGACCTGCTTGCTGAACTGGGTGTCAATCCCACAGGCCATTACGTGCGGCAGTCGGCAAGAGGACAGCAATGAACCAGCGTCGATGGCGTCTCGCCGCCCGGTCGATGTCACCCGGCCAGGCCCGGAAGCCTTGTGCTGTAACACCTGATCCGGTCTCCCGGGTGGAAGGAGCCTGGACATGCCTGATGAAATAGACGCAGTCCCACAGTCGAAGCCAAGCCTTCAGGACCAAGATCTCGTAATAGAGCTAACCCTGGAATACCTGGACGTCCTGAACGGCAGTAGTGACGCTCTGCCCGTGCTCGATGATCTCAGCCCTGAGCTGCGGGGACGCGTGCTCCAGGCATGGAGCAGCATCGACCGTCTCATCACCGATGAGCCACTGCCGCCGCTTAGCGCTGACCCCACCGCCATCGCGCTGGGCGTCGTTCCAGCGGTCCTGCTCGATCGTGCGTCCCTGCGCCATGCGCGTCAGGCGCGGAACATGCGCCCCTCTGACGTAGCCGCCGGCCTGCAGCACCTGGGCTGGCAGATCAGTACCGCCGATGTGTTTGCATGGGAACGCCGGTCTCAGCGGCTCGCCCCGGCTCTTCTAACCGACATCGCCACAACACTCAGAGTCTCTGAAGGCGTTCTCACGGCGCCGGAATCCCCCATGGGGACCGCGGACTCCGGGGAGGATACTCCTCCCGACGCTATAAGCGCCTTCTTGCAGGTTCTTTACAGCGACGACCTCAACGACCTAGTCCAGCAGTGGGCGCAACTACTAGAACTCGATCCAGCAACCGCCCGTGAAGACCTGCAACGACGGCTAAGTACTATCGCACACCGCGGGGCACACGCCCTTACCACCCACCAGTGGAAGGCGGTTCTAACGGTGTTGCTTGCTAGCGAACGCGCCCGCCGCGAGCAGTCCGAAGACCCGCACACCGACTAGCAGCCACGGATGACGCTCAAGCGGCACGCCAGAAGGATCGTGTCATCGATACCTGACGACATCCGGCAGGCTCTCGCGCTCAACCCCGCGGATGCGCTTACCAGGCTGCTCAACATCTATGTCGCGCCCCTCGAGCAACTCAGAGACAGCCGGGGTGCTGGCGGCTGGTGCGACGGAGTATCACTGGCAACGAACCGCGTCATCTGTTACGCCCCCACACCGGGATCGAGACGGCAGAACTTCACCTTGATTCACGAGTTCGCCCATCTTTGTGTCAATGAGGACAACGAAAGCCTCGACTGGCTCGCAGACAGGACAGACCCTTCGGGTGATCTTGAACGGCTGTGCGACGCAATCGCCGCCGAAATCCTACTTCCGCCATCAACCGTCACAAGCATCCTTGCCCGTGGTACACCTGAGCCCAGGCATCTGCGCCAACTCTACGCTGACAGCCACGCCAGCGAAGAAGTATGCGCGATCGCCCTCGCAGCTCATCTCCCCGTTCGCGGCGCCGTCATGCTGATACACCGAAAGACCGCCACCGTGACATTCGCCGCTAGCAGCGGCTGGCCACCGCTACACATCCCACGCGGCCTCCTCGTGCCGCCACGACACCCACTGCGAGAACTAGGAATCCGTCAGCGATGGTATGGATGGACCACGCCAGATCTTCGACTGGCATTCCCAGAACAGTCTTTCAAAACAGACTCACCGCAAGATATCCGATCCCTCCTAAAGGTCCGGGCGGAAGCTGGTCCCCGCCGGACTACAGCGATCTTGCTAGATGCCACAAGCATTAGCGAATGTGCTTCAGGCCAGACCTCAATAACAGAACCGGAGCCACTCGTCTCCCATAGATCGCATCATCCTGGCGAACGGGCGTGCCCAATCTGTGGCCATGCTACGATTGACTCATTCTACCCATGCGAGGAATGTCACATCCCCCCCTGTCCAGCATGCGGTCGCTGTCAATGCCTGTGAAGTTTATGGAGAATTGCAGCAGCGCGTCCTCGGAAGGGTCGTCCTTGCATCGCGCAACGATGTGGGTGTGACTCTGTTCCGGCTGTCTGGGCTACGGCAAGCATCGGCGTTCCGCCTTGACGCAGCGGTAGTGGAGAACTGCCTCGACAGGACGGCCGCCCCGGACGTCGTGTTCGTCAAGGGCTGGCGCACCGGGCCTGGCGCGCTCGCCCGCTCAGAGCGCTGCGCGGTCGCTGGTGTCACCGGCCATGTGGCCGAGTCGGTCACCGAAGTTCTTCTCGACCGCCTGAACTGGCACGTCCTGTGGCACTTCACCGGGCCCGGACGGCACGGCGTCGACCTTGTATTCCTGGCGCCAGGCGACGTGGTTGTGGCTATCGAAGTCAAGGGCACGCTAGTCCGCGGGCGCATCCCCAGGCTGTCGGGCCGCGACATGACACAGATGAGCGCCGCCTGGGTCGACAAGGCCGACAACCCGGGAATGGCCGAACTTGGGCTGCAAAGCGCGGATGTCTACGGCGGCGTCTTCGTGGTCAATTTCGCCGACATGACCTGGCGTACCGCACTGACCGCTGATTTTGCCACGCTGCGCCCTGTCACAGAAACCAAACAGCTAACCGATCTTCACTGGCTGATTGACGACTTAACCCGGGACAGCGAGGCACCGCCAACAACACGGCGTCACGGCTCGCTCACTGGCCTTGCCCGGTCGCGGCGCCACGTAGCCTGAGTCACTGTGATCGTCTTCATCTCCTCGGTACGCCGTGGGCTGGAGGAGGAGCGTGACTATCTCCCGGCCCTGCTGAAGGCCAGCGGTCACGAGCCGCGGCGCTTTGAGGACTTCTCGGCTCAGCCTGTCCCCAGCCGGGATGCCTGCCTGGCCGGCGTGGAAGCGGCCGAGGTGTACCTGCTTCTGCTTGGGCAGCACTACGGCGAGCCGCTCCCGGATACGGGCAAGGCGCCGCCGGAGGAGGAGTTCACCGTCGCCAAGCGCCGCGGGGTTCCGATCCTGGTGTTCCGCAAGACCGGCGCCGCTGTGGACGAACGCCAGCGGGACTTCATCACCCGGGTGGGCGAATATCAGCGAGGTCGGTTCTGGAAAGAGTTCCGCGGCAACGGTGACCTCGCGGTGGCGGTACTGGACGCCTTGCGGGAGCTGGCCGACGAATCGGCGCCGCTGCGCTGGGAGCCAGTGGACACCGAACCGGTGGTGCGCTGGCGGGCAGACCGTTCGCCCCTGGCAGACCGCACGGCCGGCTACATCCCTGTACTGGAAATCCACCTTGCCACGGTCGCGGCCCGCCCGGTGCTGAACGTCAGCGCGCTGGAGCCGCTCGCATCTCGGCTTGGCCGGGCCGGACGGGACGCCAGGCTGTTCACCGAGGCCGCGAGTGTGAACCTCGGCTCCGACACCGCCAGCGCGTGGGCTGAGAGCTGCGGCGATATGACCCGCCGTGCGTGGGACCAGGTGACTCGCAGCGGGCCCTGTGGTGTGGCGGTAGACCGCGATGGGAGCGTCATCGTCTTCAAGCCACTGGCGCGGGACATGCTGGGCTCGCTGGTCAACCAGTCCTACCTCACCGAAGAGGCGGAGCCCATGCTCCGACTGGGCCACGAGGTGCTCCCAAGCGGCGTCACTGAATTCGCCCCAGCCGCCGGGCTCGAACCCATCATCCAGGTCATGGAGGGAGACCCCGCCGACCTCGGCCACCGCAACAGCAGCGGCATGCGCATGAGCGCCAGCGGGCCCGTGCACACAGTGCCCGACGCCAAAGTCGCTGCAACGGCCCTGCCCGCAGCCATTCCTGAGATCGCACGCGAACTCGCAGCGCGGATACTCGCAGAACTGCGAACCCGGCGATGAATGGCCAAAACAAGACAGGCAGACCAGGAGATGCCAGAGGGCGAGCAGCCAACCGATCATGGTTGGCTGCTCGGTGTTTGCTCGTCTGCCCCGGCACCACCCGTCAGCACCCAGCACAGAGCGACACGAACCCGAGACGAAGTCCGCACGAACCGGCATAGACTGACACCGAGAGCACTGATTTGATAGCAGAGCAGCGGACTCTTAATCCGCTGGCGCACCGCCGCAGGTCAAACGATTGGCGTCGCCACCTACGGTACGGGTACCGGGCGCACCCCGGCTCATGTCCTCATAGCGCTCTTCAGCGGCTGCTGCAGACGGCGGAGATCGGCCAGTCCTGCGGCACGGCCCAGGAGGAGAAAGGCCCTGGCCGTCGGCTGCATCGCGGCATCAATGCAGATGGACACGGCCGTGCGCACGAAGTCGCGGGGCGCCTGGGGAACGATCACCTCCGTGTCGCGGTCGCCGACGTGTACCCATACTGCAGGCGCCACAACTCGGCGTGTGACGCGCCACAGCAGAACGCGTAAGGACCGGCGGCCGGGTCCTGTCCACCTCACGCATGAACAAGGCGACGAGTTCGGTCGAGCCGAGCAGCCTCTGGCCCTCGGATCCCTTCCAGCCTCCCTTGTGCCCGAGTTCCTCAGCGAGCCCGAGCTGGTCACCGTACAGCAGGTCGATGTCCTTGATCTCCACCCCCGTACCGCGCGTGAGCGTGACACCCATCTGCTTAGCAGTGTGCTCCAGGTGTGCCGCACTGCAGCGCCGCAACACGTACAGACGCGCAACGCGGGCACGGCCGTCGATCACCGGGTCCGTCAGCCACCACGCCTTGCGAGGCCGCTTCCAGAGCGCCACGGGTCAGCGTGTCGATCGCCAGTGTAGAGGTCGGCCGCACCAGGAGATTCAGCAAGACACCCTCGACATGCTCAAGGACCGCAGCGATCAGCACGGCTAGCGCGGTAAAACTGTGCTGATCGGCTCCTGCCCCCACACAGTCCCGTCGGTCCGCAGCAACTGCGACGTCGCTGTGATCTCAGCCTGGGCCTTGGGAACGCCAGGTAGGTCTGGTCCACCTGCCGTCCACGGTCCGCTCCTGCAAGGTCGCGGCCATTGCGCCGAACGGGTCCGACCAGCGGGCAACGTCCGAATCGGTAATCGCCAGATTTGAGATGGTCACTCCCCGTCGCATCAGCACGCTCCCGACCGGCGAGTCCACGATCGACGGTCCATGTCAGATCCATCACGGGTCTGCCGGAGGTCAACGATAACCGCCGACAAGCCTGTCGCGGATCCTCTAGCCGATCGCTGCGGTGCCGGGCCTTGGGCACCCGTACCCGTCCCGTCCGGACCCACCGGATCGGCATCGGTGCGGTTCGCCACGCGGTAGAGCCCCTAACCTGCTGCGCTGCGTCGCATGTTAGATGGTCACCGACAGCCTCAGCGCTCAACTCCCAGTTGCATGGGCAGTTGGTCGCATGCCTGTCTTACCCTAACCTGACGATCAAGGTTAGAGCCTGTTCTCAACTAGGCTCTAGGGAGCCTTTCCAGCGCTCCGGCCGGGGCGAACGCTGCCTGGGCGCCTGTGCCGAGCCCGGCCGCGCAGATGAAGGGAGCGCCGGTGGGTGCCTGCAGTAGCGTCCCTGGAGGACCGCAACCCGGATCATCACCGCGCGATCCTTACCCGCCGCCGCGGCCAGGTGACTCCCGCGTCACCTCCGCCGCCCCTGGAACACCCAGGCTGATGCGCACCATCAACGACCGCGCGGCTCTCCGGGCGCTGCTCGAGCGCGGCACGCTCACCCGCCCCGAGCTCGGCGCCCTGATCGGCTTGTCGAAGCCCACCGCGTCGCAGCTCCTGCTCCGGCTGCAAAGCGCCGGCCTGGTCGTGCTCGACGGGATCAGGGAGGGTGGCCCCGGCCGTACCGCCGAGGTCTACCGGCTCAACCCCGATGCTGCCTTCGCCGCCGGCCTCGACGTGACCCCCGCGAGGATGGTCGCGGCGGTCAGCGATCTCACCGGCAAGGTCATCGGCACCGAGCGGCTCGCCACCCCGGGGCGGGCTGGTGGCGACGCGCTTGCGCGGGTCCGCGCCTGTGTGGCGGGCGCATGCCAGGCGGCAGGGCTCGCGCCGGCCCGGCTCCGCAAGATCGTGATCGGCGCTCCTGGCGCGCCGAACCCGGCCACTGGCCGCCTCGAATACGCCCCCCACCTGCCCGGCTGGCACCTGCCGCACCTGCTGCCGGAGCTCAACGACGCGCTGGGCGCGCTGGTGGACATCGAGAACGACGTGAACCTCGCCGCCGTCGCAGAACAGGCACGTGGTGTCGCGGCCGGATCGCGCAATTTCGTCCTGCTCTGGGTGAGCGACGGCGTCGGGCTCGCCATCGTCGTGGCCGGCCAGTTGCACCGCGGTGCGAGCGGCAGCGCCGGCGAGATCGGCTACATGCCAGTCGCTGGCTCGCCGCTGCTGCGCGACGGCCGCCGGCCGAACACGGGCGGGCTGCAGTCGCTTGCCGGCGGCCAGGCGGTGGCCAAGGTTTTGCGCGAGCACGGATTCCGCGGCGCCGATGTGGTCAAGACCCTCGCGGAAGCCGCGCACGCCGCGCACACCGCGCGCTCCGCTGCGCCGCACGGCCAGCCGCAGGAACGTGCGCAGCGGGCCCGGGCCGCCATCGATGAGGTGGCGCTGCGCCTGGCCACCGGCCTGGCCGCGGTCACCTCGGTGCTTGACCCGGAACTTGTCGTGCTGACCGGCGACATCGCGCTCGCAGGCGGCGAATGGCTGCGCGCGGGCATCGAGCGCCAGCTCCACGCCGTGACGATCCCGCGCCCGCCCATCCGGCTGAGCACCGTCGCCGGCAATCCGGTGCTGACCGGAGCGCTCGAGCTCGCCGTGGGCGCGGTCCGTGACGAGGTGTTCAACACCGCCACCAGCTAACCCGGCGGATGACCGCGACGCCCGGCGAGAGCGGCACGCGGCCCCGGCCGGTGGATCGGTTCAAGACACTGGGGCGCTTGCGAACGCCGCCCGCAGCCGGCGCGCCGCCGCCGGTCCGGCGCCGATGTGCTCCAGGCCGAGCAGCGCCGCGCCCGCGATCGGCGGCAGCGACGCGAAGCGCGGCACGGCATCCGGCGCGTGCCGGTGCAGCCGGGCCTCGATCTCGCCTGCAAGCAGCGGGTCGCGAGCCGCAAGCACGCCACCGCCCAGCACGACGTCGGTGCGGCTTTCGAGCAGCCCGAGACGGCGCATCGCCGCCACCGCCATCAGCACGACCTCTTCCGCCTGCCGGGCGACCATGCGGCGCGCGATCGGGTCACCGGCCGCGGCGACCTCGAAGAGCACGGGTGCCAGCCGCGCCAGATCGTCGTCAGTGATCTCGCCGAAGTGGTGCTTGACGGCGACGTCGCGGACGGCCGGAACGCCGAAGTGGGCGGCGACGGCTTCGCGCAGCGCGGTCTGCGGCCCGCGGCCGTCTTCCGCGCGCATCGCCCACCACATCATCGCGGTGCCGATCCCAAGGCCGCCGCCCCAGTCGCCGGTGATCTGGCCAAGCGCGAGGAACCGCGTGGTACGCCCGTCGGGTGCCACGCCCACGCAGTTGATGCCTGCTCCGCAGGTGACCGCCACGCCCCAGGCACGGCTCGTGCCCGCCCGCAGCACCGCGAAGGTGTCGTTGCCGACGTGGGTGGTTGTGCTCCAGCCCTGCCTGCGCAGCGCCTCCGCCAGACGGTCTTCCTCCTCGGGAAGGTCGGCGCCGGCCAGGAACGCGCAGGTGTGCACGGCAAGCGGCCCGGGGACGCCGGCGCCTGCCACACCGGTCCAGATCCCGCCGTCGCGCGCCGCGATGGCGACAAGGTCACCCAGGATCCGCAGCGACTCCTGCATGCCGAGGCTGTGCGCCGATGCCCCCCGGCCACGGACGCGGGAAAGAAGCGTGCCGTCGGCGGCGACCAGGGCCAGGTCGGTCTTGCTGTTGCCGCCATCGATCGCGATGACCCCCGCCTGGTAGCCGGCTTGCGGCTCGTTCACCCGGCGCCGGCCTGCGCCATCCCGGGAGGCACCGTACCTTCCGGGGAACTCCCCCGTGCCCGCGATGGCCCGGGGCCCCCAGCGCGGGCTGCCCAGGGCAGGTGGCCGCGGTTCTCGGCGATCAGGCGATCGGCGAGCCGGCCCGCGGCGTCAGCCTGGCCGATAAGCGGGTGGGCGAGCAACGCCGCGAAGACCCGGTCGCGGCCGCCGTGGATCGCCGCGGCGAGCGCAAGCTCCTCATACGCCGACACGTGCGCGATCAGGCCGGCGAGCAAGGGATCGACCGGCGCGGCAGGCAGCGGCACCGGGCCGGCCCTGCCGATCCGCGCGGGTGCCTCGATCACCGAGTCGTCCGCCAGGAACGGCAGCGTGCCGTCGTTGCGGACGTTGACGACCTGGACATCGCCGCTGCCCGCGGCGAGCGACGCGATCAGGGCGACGGCGGCCTCGGAGTAATAGGCGCCGCCGCGCTCGCGCAGCAGGGCCGGCTTGTGGTCGAGCGAGGGATCGGCGTACATCGCGAGCAGTTCGCGCTCCACGCGAGCGACCTGCTCAGCCCGGGTCACCGCGCCGCGCTGCCCGGCCACGACGAGGTCGTGGGCGTAGTAGTACCGCAGGTAGTAGGAAGGCACGGCGCCGAGCCCGCGCACCAGACCGGCGGGCAGCTCGATCTCGGCGGCGATCTCCTCCGCGTGCCTTTCGAGCAGGTACGGCAGCCGGTCGGCGCCGGCCGCGCCGGCTGGATCTCCCGCACCGCCAGGGCCCGGGCCGCCCGCGCCCGCACCACCAACGCCCGCGCCATCCGCACCGCCCGGGCCGTCTACGCCCGCACCGCCCGGGCCGTCCGCGCCCGCACCGGCCGGGCTGCGGTCTACCATCACGGCACGTTCCCAGGTCAGGTGGTTGAGACCGACGTGGTCGAGGGTCACGCGTTCCGGCGCGACACCAAGCAGTGCGGCGAACCTGCGCTGGAAACCGATGGCCACGTTGCACAGCCCGACCGCGCGGTGCCCGGCGTCGAGCAGCGCCCGGGTCACGATGCCGACCGGGTTGGTGAAGTCGATGATCCAGGCCGATGGCGCGCACTGCCGAGCCCGCTCCGCTATCTCAAGCACCACGGGAACCGTGCGCAGGGCCTTGGCCAGGCCGCCCGCGCCCGTCGTCTCCTGCCCGAGGAAGCCGTATTCGAGCGGCCACGTCTCGTCCCGCTGCCTGGCCGCCTGGCCGCCGATCCGTAGCTGGATGATGACCATGTCCGCGCCCGCGAGCCCGTCGCCCAGGTCGATCGTGCCCCGCACCTTCGCCCGGTGGCCGTAGGCCGCCAGGATCCGTGACGACAGGCCCCCGACCAGCCCGAGCCGGCGGGTGTCCGGGTCCACGAGCACGATCTCCTCGACACCGGGCGCGAGCCGCGCGATCCCGTCGGCGAGCTCCGGCGTGTAGGTGGAGCCGCCGCCGACCACGGCGAGCTTCATGCCGTCACCTCGCTCGGCGCGGGGGCGCCGGCCTTCGCCACGTGGCACGCCGCCGAGTGGGCCGGGCCAAGGATCCTCAGCTCGGGCGTGCGACGGTGGCACTCCTCGACGGCGAGCGGGCACCGCCAGCGGAACCTGCACCCGGGCGTGGGGTCGATCACGCGGGGCGGCTCACCCTTGTCGGACTCCGCGCCGACGGCGAGCGGTGCGCGCGGGTCGGGGACCGCGGAAAGCAGCAACTGGGTGTACGGGTGCAGTGGCATGGCGAGAACGGCCTCGGTCGGGCCCGTCTCGGCGATCCGCCCGGCGTACATGATCACCAGGCGGTCGGCGACGTAGCGCGCGCTTGCGATGTCGTGGGTGATGTACAGGATCGACACGCCCTGCCGGTCACGCAGCTGCGTCATCAGGTTGAGCAGGCCGACCCGGATCGAGACGTCGAGCATGGACACGGGCTCGTCCGCCAGGATCAGCTTCGGCCGCATCGCGAGGGCCTGGGCGAATCCCAGCCGCTGGCGCTGCCCGCCGCTCAGCTCGTGCGGGAAACGCTGCAGCACGTCCTCCGCAGGCGTCAGGCCGACCTCGTCGAGAACGCGCCGCGCCTCCGCCTGGCGCTCGCCGCGGCCAAGTTCACGCCGGTGCAGCATGAGCCCGCGCAAAATCCCGTGCGATACGCGGTACACGGGGTTGATCGAGCTGAACGGATCCTGGAACACCATCGGGACGTCGCCGCCGTAGCGCAGCAGATCGGCGCGCGAGCGCAGGTGGGACAGCGGGTTCCCGCGAAAGTAGATCTCACCGCGGGTCGGCCTGTAGATCCTGGCGATGAGCCGGGCGATCGTGCTCTTGCCGCTGCCGCTCTCCCCCGCCAGCGCGACGATCTCACGCTCGCCGACGGTCAGGTCCACGTCGTCGACGGCGTGCAGGATCCGGCGGGACAACGTATTGCCGATCTTGAAGTGCTTGGTCAGCCCATCGGTCCGGAGCAGGGGCTGTGGCGTCGGCTCAGTCACCGCTCGTGCCCCCGTCCGCGTAAAGGAAGCATCGCACGGCGACCCCGTCGACGTCGTACAGCTCCGGTCGCTCCTGCTCACATCTCGCGCCCGCTTTCTGGCACCGTGGGAAGAACCGGCAACCCGCCGGTGGCCTGGCCAGATCCGGTGGCCTGCCCTGGATGCCTGTCAGCGGCGCTCGCGGGCCCCTGATGGAGGGAAATGCCTCCATCAGGCCGACGCTGTAGGGGTGCAGCGGGGAACCGAAAATCCGCCTGGTCACGCCGAACTCGGCCATCTGGCCCGCGTACATCACCATGAGCCGGTCGGAGAAGTGACTGACCAGGGACATGTCGTGGGTCACGAAGATGATCGCGAAGCCGAGCTGCTGCTGCAGCTCCTTGATCTGGACCATCAGCGAGCGCTGCGCGACGACGTCGAGCGCGGACGTGGGCTCGTCCATGATCACCAGGTCGGGCGTGAAGAGAAGGGCCATGGCGATCATGGATCGCTGCCGCATGCCGCCGCTGAGCTGGTGCGGGTAGCTCTTCAGGTGGACCGGGTCGATGCCGACCATCCGCAGCACCTCGGCGGACCGGGCCCCGATGTCAGTCGCCGACGAGCTGCCATGCGCCCGCATCGCGTCCCTGAACTGCGCGCCGATCGACTTGACCGGGTTGAGCGCGTTCATGGCGCTCTGCATGACCACGGACATGTCCTTCCAGCGCATCGCGGAAAGCGCCCGGCTGGTGAGCCGGACCATGTCACGGCCCTTGAAGACCACGCTGCCGCCCGTCACCGCCGCCGGAGGTGAGAGCAACTGGGCGATCGCGAACAGGAGAGTGGACTTGCCGCAGCCCGACTCGCCGACGATGCCGACGAACTCACCGGCGCCGAGATCGAAGCTCACGCCGTCGACGGCACGAACCTGGCCCCAGTCCATGGCGTACTCGACCGTCAGGGCGCTGACCTGCAGCATGGGCCCGGCCGCGGCGTCGCGGACATCGTCAGCTTGTGCGCTTGACACGAATCCTCCGTACCGGGCGCAGGGCTGGGTTGCCTATCTCATCGAAGGCGTAGTTGAGCAGCGCGAACGCCGCGCCGAGCGCGGCGATGCACAAGCCGGGTGCGACCGCCCACAGATACTGGCCGGTCTGCAGCGCCTCGTTGTTCTCGGCCCAGTACAGCATCGTCCCCCAGCTCAGCGAGTTAGGGTCGCCGAGGCCGATGAACTGCAGGCTGGACGCGAACAGCAGCGCGTAAAGCGCGCTGCTGAGGAAGACCGCCACGATCAGCGATGTCATCGTCGGGATGATCTCCACGATGATGATGTAGAGCGGGCGTTCGCCACGGACCCTCGCCGCTTCGAGGAAATCCCTGCTGCGCAGCGACAGGGCCTGGGAGCGCAGTTGCCGGGCGCCGAAGGACCACTCGGTGAGGGTCAGCACCGTGATCAGAACGAGCGTGCCGCCATTTCGCGCGTAGGCCGCGATGACGATCAGCAGCGGGAAGAGCGGAATGACCAGGAGGACGTCGGTGAGCATCGAGAGCACGCCGTCCCATATCCCGCCAAGGTAGGCGGCGGCTACGCCGATGAGGACCGCGAGCACCGTGGTCAGCAGGCCGACCGTGAGCGCGATGATCAGTGACTGCCTGGCGCCCCACACCGTCTGGGCGAAGAGATCCTGCCCATAGGCCGTGGTGCCGAGCAGATGACCCAGTGACGGATTGAGGCTCCTGCCGTAGACTTCCGCGCTCGGATCCTTGCGGGAGATGACGCCGGGGAAGAGCGCGACGAGCACGAAGATCGCCAGCATGATGCTGCCCGCCGTTGCCTTGCGGTTGGACCGCACTGCGCGGAACATCCGGCCCAGCGCCTGCGCCCGCGCCCGCTGCGGCGGCCCGCCGGCGGCCGGGGCCTGCTGGCCGAGCCCGGCCGAAGCGCCCATCATGGTCATCGCTACCTCGCCGACCTGGTGCGCGGGTCCAGCAGCGCGGTGGCGATGTCGGCGAGCAGGATCGCCACGAGCACCGCCACGGTGATGAGCAGGAACAGCGCCTGCATCAGCGGGTAGTCCTCGTTTTCCACCGCCTGCAGGAGCATGTAGCCGACGCCTGGATAGGAGAAGACGTACTCGACCAGGATCGCCCCGCCGAGCACGAAGCCAAGCGACATCGCGAAGCCGGTGAGGTTCGGCAAGATCGCGTTGCGTGCCGCGTAGTCGTACATGATGCGCCGCGAAGAAAGCCCCTTCGCCCGCGCCATCCGCACGTAGTCCTCGGCAAGCGTCGTGATCATGTTGTTGCGCATGGTCAGGATCCAGATGCCGATCGTGGTGATCAGCAGCGTGAGCGCGGGCAGCAGCGCATGGACGAGCACGTTCGATACGAACGGCCAGGATATGCCGGGCGTCACCGTCGGGTCGTAGGCAAAGGCGGTCGGCAGCCAGCGCAGCCGCACCGCGAACAGCAGGATGAGCATCATCCCGATCCAGAAGAACGGGATCGCCGAGGTGATCACGAACACCGGCGGCAGCAAGCTGTCCAGCCGGCCGCCGCGCCGCCAGGCGCCGGCGATCCCGATGGCGGTGCCGAGCAGGAATGCCAGGATCGTGGTGATGCCCACCAGGCCCAGCGTCCACGGGATCGCGGTGCGGATGACCTGGCTGACCGGCTGCGGGAAAAAGAAGAGCGATGTCCCGAACCTGCCGGTCACCATGTCGCCCAGGTAGTGGAAATACTGGCTGACCAGGCCCTGATGGGTGTCGACCCCGAAGATCACCTCAAGCGCCGCCAGCGCCTGGCCGGTGAGCCGGCCGTGGAACTTGGCCATCATCGAGAGGGCCGGGTTACCTGGCATCATCCGCGGCAGCATGAAGTTCAGCGTGACCGCTGCCCACAGGGTGAGCAGGAAGAACCCGAACCGCCGCAGCGCGAACCTCACCGTCTCCTCCGCGCCCTCGGGTGGCCGCGGGGGCCTGCCTCCCGGGCCAGCATGACCTCCCGGGCCTGCATCGCCCCCCGGGGCAGCATCGCCCCCCGGGCCAGCACTGTCATCACCGCCTCCGCCGCGCCCGCACGGTGCCGCGGCCTGGCCCGGGGACCCCGGCGGGGGGGGAGGCCGGGGCCCCCGGAGATTCGGTGGTTGTGGGTCACTTCGGCTGCAGGTGCAGCAGCACCTGGCCCATGTCGGGGTAGCTGTAGGCGGCCGGAAGTGCGTACGGGTTGCCCGGCGTGACCCAGCCGGAGAAGCTGGCGGTGTTGTACTGGTACCAGGTGACCTCCTCCGTGACCGGGATGACCGGCACATCCTTCAGCATGACCCCTTGCAGCTGGCCGACGATCTGGTGCTGCGTTGCCACGTCGGTGGTCGTGCCGTACCGGTTGATCAGCGCGTCGGTCGAGGGGTTGCTGTAGCGTTCCCAGTTGCTCGCCGCCTGCTTGCCGATGGGCGCGGAGTTGGGTGAGTACAGCCACTGGCGCAGCTCGAAGTATGGCGAGGGCCCGCCGGTCTGGGCATTGTAGGCGAGCTGGTAGGTGCCGTCGTACAGGCGGCTGAGGAAGTCGTTCTGCGACAGGTTGTCGGCCGTCACCCGGATGCCGACGGCCTTCAGCTCCTGCTGGATCACCTGCATCGCGGCCACCCAGTCGGAATACCCGCCGATGTTGATGACGGTGAACGACAGCTTCTGGCCCGACGGCGACGCGAAGATGCCATCCGGGCCCTTCTTGAATCCCGCCGCCGTCAGGATCTGCTGCGCCTTGGCCGGGTTGTAGGTGTAGTTGTACTGCGCCGCGGCGGAAGAATCGAGCCAGCTGGAGAAGGTCGGCGTCACGATCGAGGTCTGGTTCGAGGCTGGCTCGTAGCCGTACTCGCCGATCTGTGAGACCCGGTTCCTGTCGATGGCGTAGGCCATGGCCTGCCGTACCGCGACGTTGTTCAGGCCGGGGACGGTGAGGTTGGGAATCAGGGTCACGTTGGCGATGGGCGGGAACCAGTAGTGGTTGTCGGGGCTCTTCGAAACGTAGAAGGCCTGGATGTTGGGGATGAACTGGCTCCCCCACTGCGCCTGTCCCGTGGCGAGGTAGGTGTTGGCCGGGTCGTTCGAGGTGAACGCGGGGTACAGCACCTTGGCGATCTTCGGCTCGCCCGGCTGCCAGTAGTTCTTGTTCGGCACGTAGGTGATGTTCTGCGGCGTGCAGGGCTTGACGGTGTACGCGCCCGTGGCGACGGGGTTGGCGTCGTTGTAGGTCACCGGGTTGGGGAGCTTGGACCAGATGTGCTGCGGCACGATCGGGACCTGATCGGCGATGTAGTAGAAGTACGGCACAGCCTGGTTGTTGAAGGTCATGACCACCTGGTCCGAGCCCTGCTGGGTCACGCTCGACAGCACCGACCAGATCGAGTTGAGGTCAAGGGCCTTGTACTTTCTCATCAGGTTGAAGGTGAACGCGACGTCCGCTGCGGTCATCGGGGTACCGTCGCTGAACCTGACGCCCTTCCTGATCGTGAACGTGATCACCTTGTTGCCGTTGCTCCAGCTCCAGGCGGTGGCCAGCCAGGGGGTCGCCTTGGCGTTCTGCAGCGTGTTGACGAACACCAGCGGCTCGTACACCTGCCCCATGGTCACGCCCTCCGCGAGGTTGGAGGGGTTGAACGGGTTGAAGCCGCAGCTCCACAGCGCTCCCTGCTCGTTCGAGATCGTGAGCGTCCCGCGCGGGCCCGACTTGGAACCGGATGCCTGCGTGCTGCCGCTCCCGCACGCGGCGAGCGCCGTCGCGAGCAGGCCGGATGCGATGACGGCCCCGAATTTCATGAAACGTCTCATTACGGTAGCCCTTCGGTGCTGAATCCGGGCGCCAGCGGGCTGGCGCCGGCTGATTTCGTTGCCTGGGGAGGGCCAGCGGCCAGATCCCCGGCGGGTGACGGCCCGGGCCCGCGGGAATGATCCCTGCGGCCCTCCGTCTGGACGTGATGGGTGTTCGTGCCGTCAGCGCGGGTCACTTCGCCGTGCCCGCCGCCGCGGCGGCTGGCGGCCTCGATGGCCAGTGCGATCGCACCCAGCAGCGGGGCGTCGAAAGGAAAGGCCGCGACCACGAGTTCCGGCGGGAACGGGACGCCTGCGGCAAGCGCCCGCTCCAGGCCAGGCCGCAGGCGTTCCCACGAGCGGACCAGGCCGCCGCCCACGGCGATCCGTTGCGGATCGACGAGCACCGCGAGGTTGACGAGGTGGAAGGCGAGCTCGCCGACGAACTCGTCGACGAGGTCCCGCAGCGCGCCGTCATCGCCGTCATCGCCGTCATCGCCGCTCGCCTCGAAGATGGCGGCGGCCTGGATGTCCTGCCCGGCCACGGCCCGGGCCCGCCGCGTCAGCGCCTGGCCGCTGACCATGTCCTCGAGCAACTGCCGCTCGCCTGGCGGGGCCGCGATGTCGCCGGCGGCGCGCAGGTTGTAACCGATCTCACCGGCCGCACCGTGGCGGCCGGCCAGCACCCTGCCGCCCACCACGATCCCGGCCGCGAGGCCAGTGCCGAGGTTGAGGTAGATCGCCGGGTCGCAGCCGGCCAGCGCTCCCCAGCGCGCCTCGGCCCGGGTGGCCGCCTTCACATCGGTTGCCAGCCGGATCTGGGCGCCTTCGAACGCGCCGCGCAGTTCCAGGCCAAGCGCGAGGCTGTCCCATCCGGGGATGGTCGGGGCGAGCTCGACGCGGTCGTCGAAGGGAATCCCGATGGTCGAAACGCCGACCGCCACGAGCTCGTGTCCTGCCGCCGGGCCATCGAGCAGCGCGCGGGCCGACGCGATGCCGCGGTCGAAGGCGGCGCGCGCGCCAAGCTCCGGCCTGGTGTGGACGGTCGCGGACGCCAGGCGTGCGCCGTCCATTCCCGACGCCGCTGTAGCGATCTTGCTCGCGCCGAAGTCGATGCCGAGCACCACCGGGGCCGGTGTCACCTCCCGCCACCCGCGCCACGGCGCACAGCGGCCCCGGTGGCGGCCGCCGCACGGCGGTTCAACCGCCCGCGAGCACCGCCGCCTGCCGATCCCGCTGCGCGCCGCATCGCTGATATGCTCCATTTCATATAATTGTTAGGAAAGTATACTAACTATCATGCGGCTTCAAGGCTCAGGTTGGTAACGGGGCCACCTGGTAACGGGGCCACTGGCACCAGATTCGCGGACGAAGGGACCAGCGGTGGCAATCGCGCCGGCGGGCGGCGGGGCGGCAGCACGGCCGCAGCTCATCCGTGCGCTGAACGAGCAGCTGCTGCTCGATCACATCCGCCGCAACGGCCCGTGCTCACGGGCTGATCTGGCGCGCAGTTCCGGCCTGTCCAAGCCCACCGTCTCCGGCGCCCTCGCGAACGTGGAGCAGGCAGGCCTGGTGCGCCGGGCCGGGCGCCGCACCGGGGCGCCCGGCCCGGCCGCCCGGCTCTACGAGATCAGGCCAGAGGCCGGCTTCGTGCTCGGCCTCGACGTCGGCCGCAGGTTCCTGCGCGGCGCGATCGCGGACCTGACCGGCACCGTGCGGGCGCGGGCGTCCGCGCCCGCGCGTGCCGCCGGCGCGCTCGGCCTGATCAGCGAGCTCGCCGGCCTCGCCGACGCGCTCTGCGCCTCGGCCGGCCTGACCAGGGCCGCGCTGACCCAGGTGGTGATCGGCAGCCCCGGCATCTACGACCCGCGGCGCGACGCGATCGCCTTCACCGGGTCGCTTTCCGGCTGGGCGCAGCCGGGCGTCCTGGCCCAGTTGCGCGGGGAGTTCGGGCCCGAGCTTGTCGTCGAGAACGACGTGGACGCCGCGGCGCTCGCCGAACGTGCGCATGGCGCGGGCCGCGACCTGAGCAGCTTCGCGTTCGTGCACGTCGGAACCGGGATTGGCATGGGCCTGGTGCTCGGCGGCCAGCTCCACCGGGGGGCGCACGGTGTCGCCGGCGAGATCGCCTACCTGCCGCTGTCGGAAGGCCATGGCACCAGCGACAAGGATGCGCGCCGCCGCGGCAGCCTGGAGGCCGCGGCATCGGCTGCGGCCGTGGTGCGCGCGGCGCGCCGGGCCGGCCTGCGCGGGCCTGTCTCGGCCCACCGGGTGTTCGCGCTGGCGGCGCGCGGCGACGAGCGTGCCGCCACGGTCGTCGCCGAGGAGGCGGCACTGGTGGCCAAGGCCATCTGCGCGATCGTGACCGTCGCCGATCCCGAGCTCGTCGTGCTCGGCGGCGGCATCGGCCAGGCGCCCGGATTCGCCGCCGCGGTCGCCGGCGTATTGCGCACGATCGCCCCGGTCATGCCGGAGGTCCAGGTGAGCGCGCTCGGCGCGGACGCCGTGGTGGACGGCTGTCTCGCGGCCGGCACCGAGCGTGCCTGGCAGCGCCTGACCGCCGGCTTGCCCGCTGGCTGACCGCCGGGGCCCGCCGGCCGTGCGGGGGCGGCAGTATGGAGGCAGGCGTATCCACGAGTTCTGCCGAGCCATGCGGAGGAGCACGAGGCGATGCGGATAACCCGGGTCGAGGCGACCGAACTGTTCACCGGGACCGCCGCGCGGCCGCTGCAGATCGTCCGCGTCACGCTCGCCGGCGAGGCGGGCGACGGCAACGCGGCGGGCGGCGGCGGGGCGGGCGCGCCGGTTGCCGTGCGGATCGAGGGGCCGGCCCTGCACACCCCGCAGCCGGCGGTCCTGGCCGGCCCCGATCCAGGGGCGGAGCGGACCGCCGAGGTGGGCGTCGAGCTCGCGGCACCGGTCACCGAGGGCAGCAGCCGCCGCGGCACCGTCATCGCTGAGGTCGTGGACAGCACAGCCGGGCCGGCTGCCGGGCCCGCCGCCCGCGCGCAGGCGGAGGCCGAGATCATCGCCGCCGTGCCCGGCTGGACCATGTGGATGGTCAGCCATTTCCATTACGACCCCGTGTGGTGGAACACCCAGGCCCAGTTCACCGAGACCCGGCTGCTGCTGCCGGACGACGGCGGCCAGATGCCCGAGATCCGCACCGCCTTCGAGCTTGTCGGCCTGCACCTGGACATGGCGCTGCAGGACCCTGACTACAAGTTCGTGCTCGCGGAGATCGACTACCTCAAGCCCTACTTCGACACCCACCCGGAGCGCAGGCCCGAGCTCAAGCGGCTGATCGGCGCGGGGCGCGTCGAGATCGTCGGCGGCAACTACAACGAGCCGAACACCAACCTCACCTGCGCCGAGTCGACGATCCGTAACGCGATCCTCGGCATCGGCTACCAGCGCGACGTCCTCGGCGGGAACCCGGCGACCGCCTGGATGCTCGACGTGTTCGGCCACGACCCCTCCTACCCGTCGCTCATGGCGGCCGCGGGGCTCACGTCGAGCGCGTGGGCACGCGGCCCCTTCCATCAGTGGGGGCCGAAGGGGACCGTCGGCGACAACACGCGCATGCAGTTCCCCAGCGAGTTCGAGTGGATGTCCCCCGACGGCGCCGGCCTGCTCACCGCCTACATGGCCAGTCACTACGGCGCCGGCTGGGTGATGCACTCCCGCGGCAGCCTCGAATCGGCCGAGCGGGCGGCCTATGCGCAGTTCCAGCTGCTCAAGCCGGTCGCCGCGACCCGCAACGTGCTGCTTCCCGTGGGAGCGGACCACGTGGTCCCATGCCGGTGGGCGGCGCCGGTACACCGTGACTGGAACACCCGCTACGTGTGGCCGAAGTTCGTCACGGCGCTGCCGCGTGAGTTCTTCGCCGCCGTGCGGGCCGACGCGGCCGCGCGCGACATCGCCTTCACCACACAGACGAGGGACATGAACCCCGTCTATCCGGGCAAGGATGTCTCCTACATCGACACCAAACAAGGCCAGCGCGCCGCGGAGACCGCGGTCATGGACGGCGAGCGGCTCGCCACACTCGCGTGGCTGCACGGAGCGGCCTACCCGCACGGCGCGCTCGACAAGGCGTGGCGGCAACTGGTTTACGGCGCCCACCACGACGCCATCACCGGCACCGAATCCGACCAGGTCTACCTCGACCTGCTCGGTGGCTGGCGGGAGGCCTACGAGCGCGGCGACGCGGCCCGCCGCGGGGCCGCGCGGCACCTCGCGGCAATGGTGCACACGTGCGGGGATGCGGGCACGCCCGCGCCGGCGCCGGCCGTGCCCGCCGGCCCCGCCCCGCCGGACCGGGCCATCGTCGTGTTCAACACGCTGGCGGTGGCCAGGGACGGCCTCGTGACGATCACCTTGACCTGCCCGGGGCCCGGCGTCGGGTGGCTCGAAGTGCGCGACGGCGCCGCGGTCGTCCCCGCACTCGCCGAGGGTGTGCGGCGCCACGGCGACGGCACGCTCGCGGAGGTGACGCTGACCTTCCGCGCCACCGAGGTCCCCGGCCTGGGCTACCGCACCTACTGGGCGCATCCGCTGCGGCCCGCGGCCGCGGGCCGGCCCGGAGCGGCGTCGGCGGCGGGCTGGGCCACGGTCGAAGGCACGGCGATCGAGAACGTCGTCTACCGCGTCGAAGCCGATCCGCGCCGCGGCGGAACGCTCACCCACGTGGTCGACAAGCGCACCGGAATCGACCAGGTCAAACCGGGCGCGCTGGCCAATGAGCTGGTGATCCAGGACGAGTACGACTACCACCCGCGCTGGAACGAAGGCCCCTGGCTGCTGATGCCCAAGGGCGCGGGCACGGGCTGCGCGGCGGTCGCCGCGCGCGTGGTTGCGCAGCGCTGCCCGGCCGGCGCCCGCCTTGTCGCCACCTGGGCACTGGACGACCTGCGGATCACGCAAGAGACGCTGCTGTGGGACGGCGCGAGGCAGGTCGACTTCCGCACCCACGTGGACGGCTCCATCGGGCACGACCGGCTGCTGCGGGTCCGTTTCCCGCTCAACGTGCCCGGCGGCCTGCCCGTGTACGAGACGGCGGCGGCGGTCATCGGGCGGCCGTTCGGCCCGGTGGACACCGACGTCGGAAAGAACTGGTTCACCCTCGACAACCCCGCGTACACCTGGTTCGGGCTCGGCGCGGCGGCGCGGGTGACCGTGCGCGACGGCTCGGGCGGTACGCGCCAGGCAGCGATCGGCGTCGCCGAGGTGATCACGCCGGGGACGCGGGGCACGCCAGATGGCGGGGAGGGGCGGGTCGCCGGGGACCCCGGGGTGCCCCCGGGCAGTTGCGGCGTCCCCCCGGGCCGGCAGGAGACGGGCAGGAGCCTTAACGGCTGCCGCGAGACGACCCGGCGCCTGATCGCCGCACTCGCCCGCCACGGTGTCACCGCGACCTGCGGAGCGGCGGACGGGCCGCGCTATGGCGCCATCGATCTCGACTCCAACCTTCCGGACGTGCGGATCGCCCTGGGCGGCCCGGACGTTAACAGCTTCACCGCCGGGGTGCTCGACGCGGCCGATCCCGCCTACGGCAAGGAACTCGCCCGCCGGCTCGATGCCGGCGCCGTGGCGGTGATCTGGGTGCCGGCCACGCAGACGCGAGCCGCCGCGTTCGTCCCTGGCGCCGACGTCACGGGCGTCAGGGACCTGCCGGTGCTCATCGTGGCCAGCCGCCGCGGCGCCGGCGGCACGGATCTCGCGCGTGCGGCCGGCGCGGTCATCGGCTCCCTGGCGGCCGGCGGGATCGAGGCCGTCACGCCGGCGGCCGCGCCGGGCGCCGGTGTGCCCACGGACGATGCGCTCGCCGGCTGGTCGGCCGCGCTGCTCAACCGCGGCACACCGGGCTGCGTCGCCGCCACGGACGGCTCGCTCAACATCTCGCTGATGCGCTCGTGCAGCGGCTGGCCGTCCGGGGTGTGGATCGACGAGCCGAAACGTACCGCGCCGGACGGCTCGAGCTTTAGCTGGCAGCACTGGAGCCACACGTTCGAGTACGCGCTCGTCAGCACCGGCGCGGGTGAAAGCGACTGGCGCGACGCGGGTTTCGTGGCCGCCGGCCAGGCGTACAACCATCCACTGCTCGGCTGCGAAACCGCCGTCCACGCCGGGCCGTTGCCCGCGGCCGCCAGCCTGTTCCCCATCGAGCCCGCCGAGCGGGGCATGCCGGCGGACGGGGCCAGCGGCGGTGCCGTCGTGCTCGCCGCGCTGAAACCGCGGCTCAACCCCGCAGGCCCCGATCCCGCGGACGCCGACCCGGCCGCCCCGCCCGGCCAGCGGAGCCCGGGCAGCCCCGATCCCGCGGACGCCGACCCGGCCGCCCCGCCCGGCCAGCGGAGCCCGGGCAGCCCCGATCCCGCGGACGCCGACCCGGCCGCCC
>WNGJ01010001.1_pt1 | contig 32462 bp, 34 predicted proteins | sample 5400611 | NCBI WGS metagenome assembly WNGJ01 (sample SAMN13153375, study PRJNA577476) | soil metagenome | isolation source: 40 cm soil or saprolite under Garry oak tree replicate 1 | place: USA:California | collected 2016-06-15
GAGGCACGCCGGGCCGATGGGGCGCCCGCCGCCTGCCGCACCGCCCGCGACGGCGCGCGGTGCCAGACGCGACCCACCAGCACGATCTCGTCGGCCTCTTCTGCCGGCATGAGCCTGCACCACATGCGCGGCTCGGCGAGATAACGGATCTGTGACGTGAGCAACTCGGGCAGCCGTTTGTTCTCGAGCACGGGCCTCGTCGCGAGCCATGTCGCCACGCCAGGCGGCAGAATGTAGAGCCAGAACAGACTGTGATCAAACGGCAAGCCGATCAATGTAAGTGCCGTAACATACGGCACAGTAATGGCCACGAACACCACAATCTGGCCAATCGGCAGCGGGATCGGCAGCCGGAGATCGTAGATCTTGTACAGCCGTTTCTCGATGCGCCAGATGTTCGTGTACGTGGGGAGGTCCACGCGGGTGCTCTCCTTCCGCCGTGGCGGGCGTCAGTGAACGCCGAGTGCGTTAGCGATGCCGGTGGCGAGCGTCTGCACGATGCTCGGCGTGTAGAAGATGACAGCGATCCCTATTGCGAGGACGAGGAACTGCACGAATCTGGTGATCTCGCGAGTGAAGAGGAAGAAGAGCGCGACGATCCCGACGATCCCGAGGAACAGCGGGCCGAACAGCTGCTGAAGGTACGTCACGAGGCCTTTCGAGTTCAGCGTGCTCGCAGCCTGGGCCGCCGCGACGAAGTGGTGGAACGACATCAACTTACTCTTTCCGGGGCAGATGAGACTTCCGGGGACAGGCACGCGCCGGCGGCGAGCCGCTCATCAGCGGTGTAGCTGGCCATCACGGCTGCCCAGCCTGCTGGGCCGAGCCCGTGATCGTTTCGACTGACCAGGTTCCGCTCTGGTATATCCACGTCATCTCGTAGGTCACGTCAAGGGTGGCAGGCTGATTCTGAAGCTTCCAGCGGACCGTCACTGTAATGTCCCGCTTCGAACCTCCCTGCGGGACCGTCAAGCTCTGGATTGAGTCATAGCTCACCACACCACTGAGCCCGGTGATGGAGAAACCCTTGGCAACGTACCTGCTGAGGGTGGCGGTATCACTTGCCGCATACGCCGGGAGGAACGACGGCAGGATGGTGCCGGAAAATTCATTCTGTGTCGCCAGATCCGAACTTCCGGCCGGCTGGGCGGCGGGCGGGCTGGCAGCCGGCGGTGGCGGGAGCAACGCGGGCTCGGCAGTGACGACAACCCCGCCCGAGGCGGCGTAGACGGGCACCGAGAGATCCATCAGCTGGTCGTTCACCCGCACGAGCAGGCTCACCAGAGCCTTGTGCTCGCTTTGCACGGTTATGCCCGCGACCTCTTCCGACTGCAACTGCATGTGGCCCGCACCGTTCCAGCCAAACTGCTGCCCTGCACCTGGCGGGATGAACGCGGCAAGCTGCCGCGCACGCTGATCGGCGTGCGCGGGGTCGAAATTGAGGTAGATCTGGCCGAACTGCAGTGCAAAGGCCTCGGCGAGGCTCACAGGGAAACTGCTCGCCGGGCCCCGCTGCTGCGCCGTGGCAGCGGGGCTGGGCGTCTGTGTCGTGCGAAGGAAGATCGCACGCACGCCATTGAACGCGACAACGATCAATACGGCCCACAGGATGGCGCGCCCAAACCATACGCCCCAGCGCCCACCCGCGCCACGCCAGCCACCCATGGAGCTCCGCGGCGCAGCGGCCGTGCCATCAGGCGCGCCCGCCGCTGTGGACCTGCCGCCGTGTACATCCGGCTGCGGACCGCGTTCGACGGTCGACCTGCGTGCCATCGCACCTCCGAGTCCTGCCTGGCATCCCGGGCGCACCAGTCACCGGCCGACGTCGATCGTGCCGGTCCTGCGGTCCATTGTGAGGCATAAGACCCCAGTAGTGGACGACTATTCTCCCAGCGGCAGCGGCGTGTCCCGTGCTAGCCGGAAAGCCACTGCTTCGTCCCCCACGACTGCGCAGCGTCATATCGGCCAGAATCATCACCGCTCAGACGTTGAACCGGAACTCCACAACGTCACCGTCTCGCATCACATAGTCCTTACCCTCGATGCGGACCTTTCCCGCGGCTCGCGCCGCGGCGACCGAACCCGCCGCTATGAGGTCGGGGTAGGAGACGACCTCAGCCTTGATGAAGCCACGCTGGAAATCGGTGTGGATCACGCCCGCTGCCTCCGGCGCTGTCGCACCGGCCCGGATCGTCCAGGCCCGCGCCTCCTTCGGCCCGGCGGTCAGGAACGTCTGCAGGCCGAGCGCGGCAAAGCCGGCGCGGGCCAACTGCGCGAGCCCCGGCTCGTCCTGCCCGATCTCGGCCAGCAGTTCCGCCGCGTCCTCGTCGGGAAGTTCGGTGAGCTCAGCCTCGGTCCTCGCGTCCAGGAACACCGCTGGCGCCGGCGCGACGTACGCGGCAAGGCGCTGCCGCAGGTCGCCGTCGGAAAGCTCGGCGCTGTCGAGGTTGAACACGTAGACAAACGGCTTGGCGGTCAGCAGATGAAGGTCGCCGAGATCGTCCAGGCAGATCCCGTCCGTGGGCGCCACAGCCGCGTCAGCGTGCAGCGGCTTGCCCTTGTCGAGGATCTCCGCGGCCCGGGCCGCGGCCTGCGCAGCGCGCAGCCGCCTCGGATCTTTATGGGTTTTCGCTTCCTTGGACAGCCGCGGGAGCGCCTTTTCCAGCGTCTGCAGGTCGGCCAGGATCAGTTCGGTGTTGATCGTCTCGATGTCGCGTTCCGGGCTGACGTCGCCTTCGACGTGCGCCACGTCCGCGTCGGCGAACACGCGCACCACCTGGCAGATCGCGTCGGCTTCCCGGACGTGGGCGAGGAACTGATTGCCCAGGCCCTGACCTTGTGAGGCGCCGCGGACCAGGCCGGCGATGTCCACGAACCGCACGGCGGCGGGCATGATCCGGGCGGAGTTGTACACGCGGGCGAGCTCACCCAGGCGCGGATCGGGCACTCCGACGACACCGACGTTTGGCTCGATGGTCGCGAATGGATAGTTGGACGCGAGCGCCCCAGCCCTGGTCAGCGCGTTAAAAAGGGTTGATTTGCCCACATTGGGCAGGCCGGTGATCCCAATCGACAAGCTCACCAGCCGGAGTCTACGAAGGGCGCACCAAGTAGACGAATCCGCGCCGTACGGCGTGTCAGGCGCCGTCATGGCACTGCCGGCTGACACCATTGCCAGACATGGACACGATCTCGCTGTTTGCCGGGCTCGTGGTGGGCGCGACGGCCGGAGCGGTCATCGGCTTCCTGATCGCACGTACCCGCCAGGCCGAAGCGGCGGCCGGCCTTTCCGCACAGCTCCGCGCCGCGGAGGAGAAGGTGACCCTGGTCGAACGCGCGGCACGGGAGAAGGCCGAACTGGTCGAGGGGCAGCTCGCCGAGCGGATACGCGCGCTTTCCACCGAGGCGCTCGATGCCAACAGCCGCCGTTTTCTCGAGCTTGCCGAGATCCAGATGCGGGCCTTCGGTGTGCGCGCCACCAGTGACCTGGAAACCAGGCGCGCGGCCGTGGAGCACCTGGTCGGCCCGCTGAAGGACACGCTGGCCCGGGTGGAGACCCAGCTCCGCGAGTCCGACGCCGCGCGCCGCGAATCGAACGCCGAACTGGCCAGACACGTCGACATCGCGCGGGCGAGCTCCGATCAGCTGCGCGAGCAGACCCAGGCGCTCGTGACCGCGCTGCGGCGGCCGGAGGCGCGCGGACGCTGGGGCGAGCTGCAGCTTCGGCGGGTGGTGGAGCTGTCCGGCATGACCGCCCGGTGCGACTTCGACGAGCAGGTCGGGGTCACGACCGCGGATGGTGCGCAACGGCCGGACCTGGTGGTCCGCCTTTCCGGGGGCAAGAACATCGTGGTGGACTCCAAGGTCTCGCTCGCCGCTTACCTGGAAGCCGCCGAGGCCCAGGACGACACCGTGCGGACGGCACGGCTGGGCGCGCACTCCCGCCATCTCAAGGAACATGTCGACCGGCTGGCCGCCAAGGCCTACTGGACCGCCATCAGCCCGTCGCCAGAGTTCGTGGTGCTGTTCATCCCCGGCGAAGCCTTCCTCGCCCCGGCCCTGGAACATGACCCGGGCCTGCTCGAATACGCGATGGGCAAGAGGGTGCACATCGCAACGCCCACCACGTTGGTCACGATGCTTCGGACCGCTCACTACGCTTGGCAGCAAGCCGCGCTCGCGGACAACGCCCGGGCCGTGTTCGACCTGGGCAGAGAGCTGTACGAGCGGATCGGCGGGATGGGCAAGCACGTGGACAGGCTCGGCCGGGCGCTGACCAACGCGGTGTCCAGCTACAACCAGGCGGTCGGCTCGCTGGAGAACCGGGTGCTCGTCAGCGCCCGCAAGCTCAACCAGCTCGGGGTCGTGGAGGCCGAGCTGGAGCCGCCACGGCCAGTCGAGGAGACCACCCGGACGGTCTCGGCACCTGAGCTCGTCACCAGGCCCGGCCCGGCTCTCGTCACAGACCTCCCCACCCAGACCCCGGCGGAGCTGCTCGCGCCGCCACGGCGCGCCGGCGCCGCGGGATGAGCAGTGCGGGATGAGCACAGCCCCACAGCGCCGGGCGGGACGGCGCGGCGCGGGACAGGTGCCGCGCCCGGCGCACGGCCGGCCATGGGCGGCGGGCCCGGCGGCGCAGCCGTCCGGCCCCGGGCATCCCATGGCAAGGCCGGAAATTCCGCGCGCGGAGCGGCAGCCGACGAGCGTGTGCGCCTCACCGGGCGCGGTGGCATCCTCGCCGTCTTCGCGATCTCGTTCACGGGCCTGTTCGCCGCCAGCCTGTCGCATGCGGGCGCGCTGGCCGGGCTGTCGTACGTGGTGGCGTGCGTGCTGGCGGCCTGCGGCGTGCGGCGTGGTCACCTGCTGCCCGTAGCCGTCACGACACCGATGCTGTTCGGGGTCGCCGTGGTGTGCGTGCAGGCCATGACGGCCGCGGGCGGCCTGCTGTCCGTCGCAGGCGGGACCCTCGTCACCCTCGGCAACGTCGCTCCCTGGCTCTTCACGGGCACCGCGCTGTTCGCCATCATCGCCTTCGCGCGTGGCCTCGCCGGTGAGCTTCGCGGGCTGCGCGCGGCACTGCGCGGCGATGGGCGCAGCTGATACGGGGCTGATGCGCATCTGACGTGGCTGGCACGTGGCTGGTATGTGGCTGATGGGGCAGATCGCGCGCAGATGGCGAACATGTAACCGATGAGTGGCAATTGGCGATTTCGGTTGAAATTACCGGGCGACATGTGCTGACCTGTTCCCTGGGGGCGCGTCCCCGCTGTTGGCGCGCCCAGGGGGTACGTTCGCATGGGTCAGGAGAGCAACCGGACGCTCGCGCGCCAACAGGCGCTCAGAGACCAGATTCCGCCGTCGACTGTGGCGGGGTTGCTCCGGATGGCCGGCCGCGATCTCGAGGCCGCCGATTCTGGCGAAACGAAGGCGGCTGACCCGCCCCGCGAGGCAACCCTGGTGCCGCCGGGCGCGGCCCCCACAGGCCGGCCCGAAGAGCCCGCCGGCCCGCACCCTGCCTCGCCCGAACCCAGGGTGCCCAAGACAGACCCCCAGGCCAGGCCGTCGTGGCCCCAGGTCATTGCCACCACCACACGGCTGTGGGCGCGGCGGCGTCGGCACCAGGCCATGCGGCGAGGTGCCGGGCGGCCCGGCACGGAGTTCGTGCGCACCGGCGAGCGCCGCAGCATCCGGCGGCGCCCTCTCGTGACAGCCATGATCGTCCTGGCCGCCGCGATCGTGGCGGCCAGTGCCCTGATCGTCGCGGTGCCCAGGCACACCGCGACCCCGGCGCCCGCCCCTGCCCGGGCTGGCGCCGGCCCGCTCGGCGCGATCGCGAACGTCCGGCAGGAGACCGCGGCATGGGTGGCCGGCCAGGTGAGCCGCAGCGCGATCGTGGCGTGCGACCCGGTGATGTGCACCGCGCTGCAGGCCCAGGGCCTCGCCGCCCAGAACCTGCTGACGCTGCACTCGGCAGCCTCAGATCCGCTCGGGTCCGATGTCGTGGTTGCGACGGCGGCGGTGCGCAGCCAGTTCGGCGCACGGCTGGCGGACGTGTACGCCCCGACGGTCATCGCAAGCTTCGGATCGGGCGCGGCGCAGATCGATGTTCGCGCGGTAGCGCCGGACGGTGCGGCGGCCTACCGGGCCGCGCTCGACGCCGACCTGCTGGCCCGGCGGGCCGCGGGCACGCAGTTGCTGAGCAACCAGCTGATCACCGCGGCACCCGCACCCGCGCGGGCACTCGCCAGCGGCGAGGTGGATTCGCGGCTCCTCATCATGCTCGCGGCCCTGGCCGCCAAGTACCCGCTCAACCTCGTGACATTCGGTGCCCAGGCACCCGGTGCGAGCCCCCAAGTCCCGCTGCGCTCCGTCGAGGTGGCTGCCACCGCCGCCCAGGGGGCGGCTGAAATCCGGCTCGTGCAAGATTTCCTGCAGGCCCAGCTGCCGCCATATCACCCACTGAGCCTGCAGGTGCTCGCCGCCGGCACCCGGCCGGTGCTCCGTATCGAGTTCGGCGCGCCAAGCCCGCTCGGACTACTTGGCGAACATGTGTGACCTCTCGTAATCGATAGCTACCCCTACCGCGTCCCATACATAACCCATACCTGACGCCGCGATCGGCACCGGCTGGGGAGACCGGCCATCGCGGGAGAAACGAGGAAACATGAAACTGCCGCGCAGGGCACGCCGGCTAGCCGTGCCGCTTGCCGCGCTCTGGCTCTCGGCCGGTCTGCTCGCGGCCGTCCCGGCCGTCGCATCGGCAGCACCGTCCACCGCGTCTACGGCGGGGGACGGCTGGGTAAGATGCGCGCACCTGTCACCCAACGCCCCCAAAGTCGACGTTTACCTCTACTCGTTCAACAGCAAGATGGCGCCCATGGTGCTCAAGGGCGTCGGCTATGGCGACGTTTCCGGCTACATACCGTTCAAGGCTGGTTTCTACACGGTCGCCATGCGCCCGGCGGGCGCCGCCTCGTCCACCGCGCCGATCCTGTCCACCAGCGTCAAGGTTGCGGCAGGCGCCGCATACACGGTCGCGGGGCTGGGACCGGCGGCAGGACTGCGGCTGCAGGTGCTGCAGGACAAGCTGACGACGCCGCCCGGCCGCGCGCTCGTGCGGGTGATCCAGGCATCCCTGCAGGAGCACAAGGTGACGGTCACCTACGGCTCGCGGATACTCGCGCGGCAGCTTACGTTCTCCAGCGTCACCGGTTACCACGCCATCTCACCCGGCAGCCAGACCGTGCACGTCGCCGGCGGAAGCGACATGGCCACCCAGAGCGTCGCGCTTTCCGCCGACAGCATTCACACGCTGGTTGTGCTCGACACCACCGGCGGGCTGCGGATCGACAGCCTGGTCGACGCGGCCGGCAGCCATGTCATGCCGGCCGGCGGTGCTGCGACCGGGCTTGGCGGCACCGCCCCCGCAGCGCCGGGACGGTCCATGCTGCCCTGGCTCGCCGTCGCCGGGAGCGGCGTGCTGCTCGCAGCGGCGGGTGTGCTGCGGCTGCGCCGGATCCGTGGCAGCGTGGCCCGCTTGCCGTGATCAGGCGGCTGGCGGGCCGCCCCGCGGCAGCGGCGGCGGTTGCCGCCGGGCTGCTCGCGGTCGGGGCCGGCGTGGCGGGACTTGCGCTCACCGCACGCGGCACAGCCGGTGCGGGCACGGCGGCGCCGGGCATCGGCGTGTACACGCGGCTGGTCAACCTGGGCCTGACGCCGGGCGGCACCATCCAGGTGCCGCCCGACCCCGCCGTGGTCGGCTGGTACACGCGAAGCCCGCGCCCGGGGGCGATAGGCTCCGCGATCCTGCTCGGCCACGTCGACTCGCTCTCCGGGCCGGCCGTCTTCTACCGGCTCGGGAGCCTGCGGCCACGTGCGCGCATCTACGTGCGACGGGCAGATGGCACGATCGCGGTGTTCCGCGTGGACTCGGTGCGCTGGTACCTGAAGAGTGCCTTCCCGACGGCTGCTGTCTACGGCCCAACCCCGGATCCGGAGCTGCGGCTGATCAGCTGCGGCGGGGTCTTCGATCAGCGCCTGAAGTCCTACCTGAGCAACATCGTCGTCTACGCGAGGGCGGCCGCATAGCCGGCCGGCCCGCGGTCCGCGGCCTTCTGCCCGGCTTGCTCAGCTGCGCAGTTCGCGCGGCAGCGCGAAGGCGAGGCTCTCTTCGACGGCTTCGACCTCCTCGACGGCCGTGAAGCCACGGCTGGCGAGATGATCGAGCACCCCACGCACCAGGTCTTCCGGCACTGATGCCCCGCTGGTCACGCCGACCACACTGGAGTTCTCCAGCCACTTCGGGTCGATCGCGGTCGCGTCGTCCACGAGATACGCGGACGTCGCGCCGGCGTCGAGCGCCACTTCGACGAGCCGAACCGAGTTGGACGAGTTCCGCGAACCCACCACGAGGACCACGTCGGACTCGCGGGCAATCTGCTTCACCGCGGCCTGGCGGTTTTGCGTCGCATAGCAGATGTCATCGCTCGGCGGGTCGGCGAGAAGCGGGAAACGTGCCCGGAGCGCGTCCACGGTCTCGTTGGTCTCGTCCACGGAAAGGGTTGTCTGCGACAGCCACGCCACCCTGGCCGGGTCGCGCACCTCGATGTCGGCCGCCTCCTGCGGGCCACCCACGAGGCGGATGTTGGCGGGCGCCTCGCCGGTCGTTCCGACAACCTCCTCGTGCCCCTCGTGCCCGATCAGCAGGATGTCGTAGTCCTGAGCGGCGAAGCGCCTGGCCTCGTTGTGCACCTTCGAGACGAGAGGGCAGGTGGCGTCGATGGTGTGCAGGCCGCGCCGTGCCGCGTCGTCGTGCACCTGCGGTGCCACCCCGTGCGCGGAAAACACCACGACCGCGCCGCCCGGGACCTCGTCGGTCTCCTCAACGAAGATCGCCCCCCGCTCCTCCAGCGAGCGGACGACGTGGATGTTGTGCACGATCTGCTTGCGCACGTAGACGGGGGCGCCGTAACGTTCCAGCGCCTTCTCGACGGTCTGGACCGCGCGGTCGACGCCCGCGCAGTAACCGCGGGGCTTGGCGAGCAGGACACGTCCGGCCATGTCTCCATCGTACGGGCCTCGCGGAGCCGCCGGCCGAGCGCGGTCCCAATGTGGCCGGCTCCCCCATCGCGGGCCGGATGTCGTCTACTCGCTGTCACCACGGCATTGCCGCTGAACCCGGCTTCCGGCAGGCTTGGACCCCAGCACCACGCCGAAGGGAGATACCGAATGTCGCGCATACCGAACGTTCCTGAACGCGTGAAAGAGGCGCCTGCGCACGCGCTGCGCGCCGTCTTCGCCGGGATCGGCCAGGCCCTGCTCCTGTCCGACAGGATGCGCCGCAAGCTCAAGAGCAACCACGACCAGGACGGCGCCAACGGCCACGGTGTGGCGAGGATCCCGGTGGGCAGGCCGGCTGCGGTCAAGCCGGTGGCCAGCCCGGTGGCCAGCACCACCGCGGCCCGCACCGAGGCCAAGCCCGCCGCACAGGCGCCCGCCGCTTCCAGCACCGCGCCACCCGCCAAAGCCCCCGCCACCAAGGCTCCACCCAGCAAAGCTCCCGCCAGCCAAGCCCCCGCTCCCGCCGCCAAGGCCCCCGCCGCCAAATCACGTGCCGCTACCGCCAGGGCCACTGCCAAGCCCGCAGCGGCGCGACCGGAGACGCCGCCGGCTGCGCCTCCACCGATCCCCAACTACGACGAGCTTTCCGTCGCCTCGCTCCGCGCCCGGCTGCGTGGCCTCGACCTCGAGCAGGTGCGTCAGCTCCTCAGTTACGAGAAATCACGCGGCAGCCGTTCAGAAATCATCGCCATGTACGAACGCAGGATCGCGAAACTCGGGCAGGCGGACGGCTGACGCGCGGCCCCGCGTGACCCCATGCCGCTTCAGACATCGCCCGAGTCGCCCGCACCGGTCCGAACCGTCCTGCAGATGGTCGGTGGCTGGATCGGGCGCCTCGGCCGGATCTGGGTCGAGGGCCAGATCGCCGAGTTGAACGCACGCGGGGGTCGCGGCCCCGTCTTCCTGACCTTGCGCGATCCCATAGCCGCGGTCTCCGTACGGGTGATCTGCACCAGGCAGGTGTTCGACGCCGCCGACCCGGCGCCGCAGGAGGGTGCGCGCATCGTCGTGTGGGCGCGACCGGACTTCAACGCGGGCCGCGGCTCGTTCGCTCTCGCCGCGCTCGAAATCCGCGCCGTCGGCATCGGTGAGCTCCTCGCCCGGCTCGAACGGCTGCGGCGCTCGCTCGCGGCGGAAGGCCTGTTCGCCGCGGAGCGCAAGCGCCCGCTGCCATTTCTGCCAGCCACGATCGGGCTGATCTGCGGCCGGGAATCGGCCGCGCGCCACGACGTCCAGGAGGTGGCGTACCGGCGCTGGCCCGCCACGAAGTTCGCCGTGGAAGAGGTAGCCGTACAGGGACCTTTCGCGGTCACCGAGATCGTCGAGGCGGTGCAGCGGCTCGGCGCCGACCCGAAGGTCGATGTGATCATCATCGCCCGCGGCGGCGGGAGCATCGAAGATCTGCTCCCCTTCTCCGACGAGACGCTCGTCCGCGCCGTGGCCGCGTGCGCCACGCCCGTGGTGAGCGCCATCGGCCACGAGCAGGACGTGCCCCTGCTCGACCTCGTGGCCGATGTGCGGGCCGCCACGCCCACGGACGCCGCCAAGCGCGCTGTGCCGGACGTCAACGAGCAGATCGCCATCGTGGCCGCGCTGCGGGACCGGGCACGCCGGTGTATCGCCGGGCGGCTCGACAGGGAAACGTCCTGGCTCGACGGCATCCGCTCACGGCCCGTGCTCGCCGACCCGGTGCGCGAGGTCGAGCGGCGGGCACAGCAGATCGAGGAGCTGGCCAGCCGGTCCCGGCGCTGCCTGAGTGCCATGCTCGCGCGCGCGAACGACGAGATCTCCCATACCAGGGCACGGCTGCTCGCGCTCTCCCCGGCGGCGACCCTGCGCCGCGGTTACGCGATCGTGCAGCGAAACCCAGACAACGCTGACGGCGCTGACGGCGGCGGCGCTCGCCCGATCGTGCGCAGCGCGGCCCAGGTGGCCGCGGGCGACAGGCTGCTCATCAGATTCAGCGACGACCAGCTGGCGGTGACCGCGACGCCTGCCGGGCCACCGCCGCCGCAGCCATCAGCCCACGCGGCCGGTTAGGGTGAGCCGGATGGCGGACGAACAGGCAGCGCCTTCCTCGAAGGTCATCTCCTACGAACAGGCGAAGGAGGAGCTGGCGGCTGTCGTCAGGCGCCTCGAGGCCGGGGGCCTGTCCCTCGAAGGCTCCCTCGAACTGTGGGAGCGCGGCGAACGGCTGGCGGCGATATGCGCAGAATGGCTCGAGGGTGCCCGCGCCCGGCTGGCGACCGCGATGGCCGCCGCCCGTGCCGATGAGCCCGGCAGCGCCGACCCTGCCGCACCTTTCTAGCCCGCTACCTAACGGCCGCGCGTGGTTCCACCGGCCGTCGGCGGTGCGGGGACCTAGTAACGTGACAGAGTCGATCCCGGCCGGTAACGGGAGGTTCAGCGTGCAGGGCAGGGAAGGAACGCGGCAACGGCGGCCACGCCTGCGAGCGGCCCGCGTGGCAGCGGCGGTGATGGTTGCAGCGGCACTGCTCCTGGTCGCCGCCTGCTCGGGCGGGACCGCCGTGCTCGGTGCGGGGCCCAAGTCGAAGCCGGCGCCTTCTCCGCAGGCGCAGTTGACGATCACGCCCGCCAGCGGCAGCAAGAACGTCAAGCCGGGCGAGGGCATTACCGTCACCGCGGCGCACGGCAAGGTGACGAACGTCTCGGTCCAGACGTCAGGCACTCAGGTAACCGGCACGTTGAGCGCGGATGGAACCGTCTGGCGCAGCAACTGGACGCTCGGCACGAACCAGCGGTTCGCGGTGACCGCCACGGCGGTCACCGCCGCCGGGAAGGCGACCACCGCGACAAGCTCGTTCCACACCCTCAGGCCCAGCGCGATCTTCCAGACCCAGATATTCGAGGGCGACCAGGCCTACGGCGTCGGCATGCCCATCAAGCTCACCTTCAGCCAGCCGATCGCCGACAAGGCGGCGGTGGAGCGCGCGATGGAGGTTCGGGCCTCCACGCGGGTCGTCGGCGCGTGGTGGTGGGACGGCGACCAGACGCTCGACTTCCGCCCACAGCAGTACTGGCCGGCGGGGACGACGGTCAGCTTCACCGGGCACCTGGACGGCCTGCAGGGCGCTCCGGGCATGTACGGCGTGGACGACCTCACCCAGAGTTTCAAGATCGGGGATGCGCTGGTCGCGCGGGTGAGCACGTCCCACCACCAGATGAAGGTGTACAGGAACGGCAGGCACATCTACACCTGGCCGATCAGCAGCGGCAAGCCCGGCGACGACACCCCCAACGGGACGTTCCTGACCATCGACAAGGGCAACCCGGTGCGCATGAAGCCCGCCGACATCAAGCCGGGCGCACCGGGCTACTACAACGTGCTCGTGTACTGGTCGGTCCGGTTCACCTGGAGTGGCGACTACATCCACTCCGCGCCGTGGTCGGTGGGCAACCAGGGCAGCTCGAACGTGAGCCACGGGTGCGTCAACCTCGGGCCTTCCTACGCCCCGGTCTACTACAAGACGGAAGTGCCCGGCGACCCGGTGATCGTCACTGGCAGCCCGGCGAGCGGGGCGTGGGACGACGGCTGGACCGACTGGTTCCTGTCCTGGCCGCAGGTGCTCAGCCGCAGCGCGACGCACGACGCCGTGGTGGCCGGCCCGGCCGGCAGTTCCTTCGTCACCCCGCAGTCGCTGCTGGCGCCGGGCCCGCCCGCGTCACCCGGACCCGCCACGCCCGCCACGCCCGCTTCGGCCGCGCCGAGCAGCCCAGCCGCCTAACGGCTACGCGTGCCCAGCGCGCATGCTGGCTGATGAGCTCCGAGTCCGTCGCAGGGGTCATCCTGTCGCCCTCGTCGAGACGGAACTGGTCCACGTCCCAGCAGAAGATCTCGGGCCGGCGCGGCGCAAATTGGGGGTCGGCTTCACCCGCTGGGGCGAAGTAGGGAAGACCGATGAGTAGCGGCCGTACTACCACACGAGGCGGTTCCTCGTCGACTTCGGTAGCGACGCCCGCGATGAACACATGCCTTCGCCCGCTCAGATTGCCCCAGGCCGCTCAGGCCCGATCGTTCTCCGTTCGCGCCGTCTGGCGCGGGCCGGCTTTCCGCTCCGCCTGATACGCCGCGCGTTCACGCTTGAGCCGAACCGCCGCGTCAAGACGGGCGATGATCTCGGTCAGATGAGTCCGTTCGTGGATGAACAACACTCCCGAGTCAAGCAACCGGCACGCCGCTGTCCGGATAGCTGCCAGCCGCTCGTCGCTGAAGTCAGCCACTTCGGGCATGAGGCACCTCTCCCGGCATTCCTCGGGTCGCCAGTTCAGCCCGGACTCTGCCGGGATACTCCTTTCGTGGATCGTCACTCTCAGCCATCAACTGCGGAGTGCTAACACTCACGAAAACCGCCCGCTGCTCGGCCAGGGCCGCGAGCGCCAGGCACAGCGCGTCCGCCAACTGTTCGGCACATTCACCGGACGCTCCAACGGACTCCTCCGAGCACCGCATGCGATTGACTGATCCGGGCGGAATACCGTGTTCGTTGACCAGCCGCTGCCCGCTCGCGATCTCCCGCCGCCAGCGGACGAGCGCTTCCCGCGCGCACTGCTGCGCGTGGCCGGTGAGCTTCCCCGGCTCAGCCATTACGACATACCACCCATCTCCTGATGACCACGCGACAGCACAACCGGTTCCATCATCACCTGGATACTTTTTTCGTGGGCCGTCGCGGTCAGGCATCAGATGCCTCCCTTCCATCGCGGCTGCGCCGCGAGAAATTGTTTGGTATCCCGTATCCGGCTTACCAGCTCACCCGGATCCCGGCCATACAGCACCGTTCCGGGCGGAGCGTCGAACAACGGGAATGCGACGTACTGGCGCGCGTACACGCCCCATACGACGAGCCAATGGGGGTTGTCCCGCTGAATGCGTTCGGCTGTCTCTTGGTGAACTTGATCGCCGGCGAATGGCACAGCTCCTCAGCGCTTCCCCCCTCCTGGCGCCCGGTCACGGACGAGCATCAGCGCGCCTTGCCCACCCGCCAGCTCCGCCACCGCCCCCACCATTTCAGCGTTCTCACCAATGCCCGATATCTCAATCACCAGACGCATAGGTGCGCACGGCAGCGTCAGCGAGATACCACCCGCGTTCGCCGTGCAATCCGGATGCCTGGGCAACGGCGCCAGTCCTGGCCGGTCAGCACGGCCGGGCTCCCTTTCACCGCTGCGAGGCTTCCGGCGCTCAGCCGAGCGCGCTGCAGACTTCGGCTCAGGGACGCACGCGACCAACGCGCCATCCGCGCCGAGCGCCTGGTCGATCCGGGCTGCCATCTCCGCAGAGGCCCGCTTGCGGCCGTTTTTCACCTTGCACAGGTATCCCACGTCGTAGTTGACCGTCTTGGCCAGCCGGTGCAGCGACATGCCGCGCCCGGCCAGCAGGCGGCGCAACTGCGCGCCGAAATCCCCCCCGTCGGCATTCGGTGCCTGCGCCGAGTGAGTCATCCTGATCACCTCCTTCGCTTGAACAAGGCGATTGACTGTAAGCCGACGTTTGTGATCAAGGTCGCACAACCCGTGCGACCTTGATGTCTGAGGTCATCCCGTAGTGGGTTCGTGCTCGTTACGATGAGGGACACGACTCCAGGGCCTAGCGGAGTGAGAGGTGCCGTGCGATGGATGAGATCGAACTCGGGTCACGCATTGCCTACTGGCGCGAGCGGCGCGGCGTTACTCAACGGCTTCTCGCAGACCGTATAGGCCGCTCGAAAAGCTGGGTTGAAAAGGTTGAGGCAGGTAAACGGAGCGCTAATCGGCTGCCGATCCTTTTGACGATCTGCAAGGAACTGCGTATTGATCTTCCCGTTCTTATAGGACGGGATCTGGCAAGAGATACGCGTCAGTGCATCGATGATGTTCAAGTGGACACGATTCGGGGTGCGCTCGAATGCTACGATGCAATTAGAAGCGAGATTCCCGATGGGTACAATGTTGACGTGGCGCGGCTGCGACGGCAAGTATCCTATGTCTGGTCAGCCTTTGAGCTTGCCGACTATCAGGTTGTTAGCCAGCTTTTGCCTGAGCTTCTTCTTGATGCTCAGCGTTCCAATGTAATCGAGGAAAGCGGCGAGACGGCGCGTATCCTAGTTGAGGTGTATCAGATTTCCGCATCGACGTTGCGGAAGCTCGGCGAACATCATTTGGCCTGGCTGGCTGGAGATAGGGGCGTCACGCTGGCTGAGCGTTGCGGGAATTCTATTTTTTCAGCGTTGACAGGATTCCGGGTGGCAAACGCCCTAATGTCCATAGGCCGGTCACGGGCAGCGTTCGATCTTAATGTGTCGTACGCACTACGCTTGGAGACGGCTCTTCGCACCGAAGCGGACAGGTCAGTTTATGGCCACGTCCTGTTGCAGGCGGCAATGGCCGCAGCAAGCGGGGGTGACGCTATTGGCGTCCGTGACATGATCCGCGAAGCAAAATCCGTTGCCCGTCATGTCCCGGATCGGGCTAATCATTATCGTTTGTCGTTCGGTCCTACGAATGTAGGTCTTCACCATGTCGCAGCTCTCGTTGGCCTTGGAGAGGGTGGTCTGGCCGTGGAGATCGCTTCTGGTATCGACGAAACGGGAATCGCGACGCTGCGCCGCGAGCGGAGAGCGACTTACCTGATAGATATTGCACGTGGCCATAGTCAGTGGGGCATGAGAGATGAGGCGCTGGGGAAACTGCTCGAAGCTGAAGCACTCGCTCCGCGTGAGGTAAATTGCCGCCCGGTCGCTCGTAGCATTATTGCGAACTTGATTGAGCGTTCGCGCGGCACGCCACCTAGCACTCTTCGGGCACTTGCGGAGCGTTCCGGGGTAACTACATGAGTCAGGTCCTGTATATCATCGCATGCGGCGCGCCACCGGCGCGGGAGGTCGGTGGCCTAATCGAATCCGCGCAGCACGACGGATGGGACGTTTGCTTGATTGCGACTCCGTCAGCGATAAGGTTTATCGATCCGGTCGCTCTGGAGCGGCAGACAGGCCATCCCGTGCGGAGCGATTACAAGGAACCTGGAACTCCGGATGTGCTGCCTTCCCCAAATGCTATCATTGTCGCACCCGCGACTCTCAATACTATTAATAAATGGGCGTATGGAATATGCGACACGCTCGCGCTTGGCCTTCTTGTTGAAGCGATCGGAAAGCGTTTGCCTACTGTCGCACTGCCCTTTACCAACTATGCGCACGCGGCACACCCTGCATTTGAAGAAAACATACAGAAACTTCGGTCGTGGGGGATTCGGGTCCTCTATGGGCCAGACATTTACCCGCTGCATGCGCCAGGCACCGGAAGCCGGTACTTGCATATATTTCCATGGCATCTGACCCTGAAGACAGTGAGAGAAATGATGGCGAGCAGCTCTGAGTGACATGCCCCTTCCCGAGGTCATCGGTTATAGGACGCCACGCTCCGGTGACACACTCCGCAGGTCACCGGGCCGGGGAGGGCCTTCCCAGTTCCCGCCGCCACCATCGATACGTTCCGCGCCCCATACGCCGGGGAGTCCCTCACAGGCAGGACCTTTAACGACGCCGCAGGCTTCGCGTCATGCTACGGACCGCATTGTCGCTCCCCCTTACAGGGCTTTGACCTGGGCTCCGGCCCGGCCCGTTTCCAGACCGGACCGTCAGCCTGCTACCGGGCCTCCTGGCAGCTACCCGACCGGACTTTCACCGGCAGGCGACGACGAGCCTACGAACACGAAGATCCACCATGGCACTACGTCACGGTGTCACCTCCCGTTCTGCTGGGCGCACGAAAAATCCAGGCCAGTGATTAAGCATTGTTAGACCGGACCCACAGCGGCGCGCCGATCACTATTCGATCCACTGGCTCCGGCAAATCTATGCCCGGCTGGAGATGCCACCGCCCCTTATCTAGTTCAACGTCGTGATACACCTCGGCGAACCACTCGGCCGACACGATACGCTTGAAGACGTACTTGTCGGTCATCCCCTGATTGTTAATAGTCCTTATGATCTCAACCGCTATTGATTCGTCGTCATCGTATAGCTCGGCTTTTCTTTTACCTTGATGTCGATGAAGACGACCACATGGGAGCTTCCGCCTCAGAGCCTGACAGGTATCCTGCGCAATTCTCGATGCTGGCAAAGAAGCATATTTCGACGCGGTATCCATTGCTGCTCTTAGTTCTTGTGGAGTCTTGAACCCAAGTTGGCAGTGGCGATTCAGGTCGATGTTGTTGTCAGCCGCGATATCTCTGACTCGCCGATCAGACCAGTATGAATACCGGCGCACCGTGCCAAGCTCACCCAAGAACTTTGCTCCCTTCAAGAGGAGAAGCATGCATCCCGCGTGCATCAGCAGGCGGCCAAACACGGGTCATCGGCGGGTAGAACAAGTCATCGACGAGGGCACGGGTCACCGGTTAGTGAGATGCGTTTCCGCAGGTCAGCAGGCTGCGTGAGTGTTGCAGTCTGGGTGGTCAGGGGCAGGGCCGAATCGCCGACCTTCCGCTTTTCAGGCAGAACGGGCTTCCGAGCGTCAGAACAACGACCCGTCCCTGGCCGAACAGAGTGTAGCCTGCCTGCGTCCATGACGTGGACCACACGCGGACCAGGTACCGGGAGGCCTCCGGTTTGTGCAGATGCGGGCCAGAGCTGATAAAGCGGCTTCAGACTCACAGTGATGGACAGTTCGGCAGATCAGTGATTGTGCCCCGCTGCGTGCCCGACCGGGCGGTCGGCGGCGGGGGATCACGGTCAATCACGGACACAGGGATCGACCGCCGACCTGCGGCCAAGCATGTACCCAAGCCTGTCGAGATGATCTGATAAGGAAGCGGTCCTCGTCTACACCGCCTCAAGAGGTGCTGTCTGTGGCGGGGTTACAACCGGAATCTTCTGCATGATCTCCGACAGCCGAGTCTCCGGTTGAGAGGACCCCCGAGACCACGCGGGGTGCGTTCCATCATCCTCGGCGATTGGCAAAGTAAGAAGAAAATGATCCGCGATAGTCAACGCAACAACAAGCGCGTCGCCGGGCCGATCGAGCTGCGCTGCTAGCCAGCCGAGCGTGTCGGACGGCACAGCACACACGTAGACTGTTTCGCCCACTCTGTTCGTCACAGCCGAAACCAACGACTCCGCCTGTCCCGGCACGCTCAGGACCTGGCCGATGCGCTCATATACCGCCTGACGCTGGTCGCGGTGCTCATCCATCGCTAGACGGGTCACCAGCTCACGACCGGCGATGTCGTAGTGGCGTTCATGGTGCTCGATGACATCGAACGGGCCGGGACGTCCGAAGTGAAACGAGAGTACGTCTTCCAGGTCGGAGCGCAGCTCCTCCAGCGACGGACGCCCATACAACAGGCCAGGGGCCTGCGGCGACGTGGCGTATACGCTACCGTCGCCAGACAACCTGATGATCAGATGAATCTGCTCGCTCATCACCTCACCACCCTCAGCGCCTCGTCACGGCTTAGACCTACCTGCTTGACCAGGATGTCTCGGACCTCACCAGGAGACAAGCTCACACTGTCATGGAACGCGAATGTCAGCGTTGGCCTTCCCTTGGCAACCAGCCGACGATGGGAACCGGACTGGCGCTCGATCTCATAGCCAAGCTCCCCCTGCAGCAAGGCCAGCATCGCGCGGGCCTTCAACGAAGGGAACGGGTTCGGCACGTGGCCAGCCTAGGTCGTGGCAGGGCAACTGCCGGGAGTGCCAGGACATTCCTCATGGTTTCGCAGCTCACACCCTCCATGCCGTCAGCTAGGCTGATCTTGCTAGCGCGGATGCAAACAACGGACCTGGACAACCGCGGATCGGGCTGGAATGACTCACCATCCACACACGTGGCAAGCAGGTCAAATCGACGATCGTGGACAGGCCCGGACAGCCGTGATCTTGCTACCGGATGATCCCGGGCCGACCCGGCAAGGCGGCCGATCGCGCGGCCTGCGGGCGGTCAGCCGAGGGTCGCGGTGGTGACTGCGCCGAGCTCGCTGTGGTGCAGCCAGTAGGCCCAGGAGTACATCCAGTCCGACACGTCGCCCGGCGTGGCGGGAACCGGGCTGTTCTCGATGACGACGACGTCGCCGACCTGGGCGCGCGCGTAGTACAGGGGCGCGTCGTCCGGGCTGATGTTGACGCAGCCGTGGCTCACGTTGGAGTTGCCCTGGTTGCCCACCGACCAGGGAGCGCCGTGCACGTAGTTGCCGCTCGGCGTGAACTTCACCGCGTAGTACACCGGGGTCGGCGGGTAGTAGAAGGGCCCGCTGGTGATACCGACGCTCCGCGAACTCATGATCTCCGGGTTCTTCTTGTACAGCACGACGAACGTGCCCGACTCGGTGTCGAAGTACTGCCCGGTGGCGGGGTCGATCTCGTGCATGCCGCTGCTCTCCGGCCAGTTCCACAGCAGCTTGCCGTCCAGGTAGTAGCGCAGCCGGTAGGTCCTGGTGTTGACGACGGTGACCTGGCTGTTGCCGATGGAGTAGCTCAGGCGCAGGTTCTGCGTGGCGTAGGCGCCGTCGCTCGCCCGCAGCCCGGCGGCATGGAAGTCGAGGGATACGCGGGTATGGGCGGGCCAATGGGCCTGCGGCCTGAAGTCCACCTCCTCGCTGCCAAACCATGACCAGGCGCCCGTCACCGGTGTGGAGGTCTTGAGCACGAGGGAGCGCTCCACCGCCGCCCTGTTGGCGGCGCCGTATATCGGATGGTCGAACTGGACGATCAGCGGCTCGCCGACCCCGACAACGTCACCGTCGGACACGTTCGTGGTCGGCGTCATGACCGAGGCGGGCGCGAAAGTGGTGAAGCTGCTCGTCGCCGTGACCGGCTTGCCGTCCTTGTTCACCGCCGCGGCGGTCACCGTGTACCTGGTTCCCGTCGCGAGCGCGAAGCTGGTCCGCCAGGTGGCGCCGTCGGTGCTCAGCGTGCCCTGCACCGACCTGCTGCCGTCCGCCACCGTGACGTTCGTGATCTTCCCGTCGACTGCGGTGACCGTGACGCCCCTTTCCGGGCGCACGTGCGTGCCGCGTGCGGGCCGGACCGTCAGCTGGGCGGGCGGCGCGGGCGTGCGGCGGACGGCGGGCCGCTTGGCCGCGTTCGCCCGGGGCGTGCACCCGCTCACCGCCAGGGCAAGCGCCGCCAGCCCTGCCGCGAGGGGCATCAGCCGCCGCCCGCATCGCGGCCACCGCCGAACAGCCATCGGCCTCTCCTATGAGTCATGATCGTCCGTGCCCTGGCGTGTGGCAATGACCCGGCGCCGCAGCACGGGGGATATCTGCCTTCTACCGGATACAGACGCCCGGCAAGAAGGAGCGTTGCGCCAACGTGAGGAAATAGTTGGTCAAATCGAGACAGCGGCCCGCACCCGGGGCCAACGTCACGGCTGCGTGGCGAGCGAGCTGGCCAGCACGGACAGCTCGGCCCAGCCGCTGGTTCCGGTCACGACGATCGTGAACGCGCCGGGCGCCGACCGGTACATCGAACGCTGGTTCTTGTCCGGCCGCCACCGGCGGGCCCACCACTGGCCGCCAGACCACAGCCGCGGCGCGGCGTTGCCGTTATTGGTCATCCGCAGTATGAAGGGCGCCGGGCGCTCGCTGCTCTCCTCGAGTGAGGCCATCAGCCCGGACGGGGTCACATAACCGAGGTGCCAGCTCACCGCGCCGCCAGGTGACGCATCCAGGCGCGAGCTGACCGGCTGCCAGCCGGCGGGCAGACCGCGCGGCGCCAGCACCGGGTACGGCGCGATCCGGCGGAGCTTGACCAGATCTCCCTGATAGCTCACCGGCACCGCCATCTGGGTGACCGGCCGCGGCGTGAGCACGATGATCGCAGCCGCCATGACGGCGCAGGCGGCCGCGGCGGCGAGCAGCGACCCCAGGCGTCCAGCCCGCAGCGCCACACCCGTGCGGCCGGCAGCAGTCACGGATTCTCGATCCGGGACATGACCTGCAGCACCCCGTCGGCGAGCCGCCGCATCCGGCCGGCGTCCTCGTCGAGCGACACCTCGGCCACCGCCATGACCATCGCGCCGGTCAGCACGATCGCGACCGCCTCGTCCACGGGCTCGGCACTGCGCGCGAAGAACTCGATGTTCTTCATCGCCCACTCGTGCGTGCGGCGCCGCATGATCAGGTCAAAACCCGGCGGCCCGTCGCCGGACACGAACAGGCGGGCCAGATCGCGTTCCTCGATGCACCCGTCCAGGTATGCGGTCGCGCCCGCGAGGAACAGCAGCTTCGGGTCGCTGACCCCCCGCGCGCGCGCCGCGCGCGTCGCCTGCCGCGTCCGTTCCGTGAGCTCGCTCTGGAAGTTGTCGAAAAGCACGAGGTAAAGGTCGGCCTTGCCGCTGAAATGGTGGTACAGGCTACCGACGCTCGCGCCCGCTCTCGTGACGATGTCCGTCACCGCGGCCTGCGCGAAACCGACCGACGTGAAGACCTCGCGTGCGGCCGCGAGCAGCCCCGTCCTGGTCGCCGCACCACGTTCGGAGATCCGGACGGCGGTATGTGCCTGCCGAGTCATTCGCGGTCGCGTTTCTCCTCACGGTCCCAGATACTCCGCTGCCCAGACTACGCCCCGGCCACAGGCGGCGGTGCCTGCCGCACTGGGCCGGCCACCCGGGCAGGCCGCTAATAGGATCGCAGTAGAGGCGAACAGGAAGGGTGCGGCGGAATGGGCGACGACCAGCGCATGACCGGCGCCGGCACTCCACTGGCCGACAGCGTCGTTACGCAGAACCATCCCCCCACGGCGTTGCCTGGGCAGCCCGCACAACAGGGCCCGGGCACGCAGGAGTTGGCACAGCCCGGCCGGCATGCCCCGGATCGCAACCTGGCGCTGGAACTGACGCGCGTGACCGAGGCCGCCGCGATGGCAGCCGCCCGCTGGGTGGGCAGAGGCGACAAAAACGGCGCGGACGACGCTGCCGTCAACGCGATGCGCCAGCTCATCAACTCGGTGTCGATGAAGGGCACCGTGGTGATCGGCGAGGGCGAAAAGGACAATGCGCCGATGCTGTTCAACGGCGAGCAGGTCGGTGACGGCACCGGCCCCCCGTGCGACGTCGCGGTGGACCCGATCGACGGCACCCGGCTGGCTGCTGACGGCATGCCCAACGCCATTTCCGTGCTCGCCGTAAGCCCGCGGGGCTCGATGTACGACCCGTCCGCGGTCTTCTACATGTCGAAGCTGGTCACCGGGCCGGCGGCCGCGGACGCGGTCGACATCGAGGCGCCCGTGAGTTACAACGTGAACGCCGCGGCCAAGGCGAAGGGCTGCTCCCCGCACGACATCACCGTGGTCATCCTGGACAGGCCGCGGCACGCTGACCTGATCGCCGAGGTCAGGGCCAGCGGCGCGCGGATCAAGCTGATCACTGACGGCGATGTCGCGGGGGGGATCATGGCGGCGCGGGAGGGCACCGGGGTCGACCTGCTTCTCGGCATCGGCGGCACGCCCGAGGGAATCATCGCCGCGTGCGCGGTCAAGTGCCTGGGCGGGGTGATCCAGGGCAAGCTATGGCCACGCGACGAGGAGGAACGCCAGCGGGCGCTGAAGGCCGGCCACGATCTCGGCCGCATCCTAACGACCGACGACCTTGTCGCGTCGGACGACGCGTTCTTCGCCGCCACCGGGATCACCGACGGGGAACTGATAGGCGGAGTCCGCTACCGGGCCGGCGGCGCCACCACTCAGTCGCTGGTCATGCGTGCCCGCAGCGGCACGATCAGAAAGATCGAAAGCGAGCATCAACTCTGGAAGCTGCGCGCCTACAGCAGCGTCAACTTCGACAGCGCCGACTAGCCCGAGGTTCCCCCCAGACCCATAAGGCCTGTCATGTTTGCCCAGGTCATGGAGCTTCAGGTGCCGGGCTTACATGCCTACCCTAGTCATGGCGCATCCACGTTTCCCCGGGACAGCGTGCCGTGTCGGTCTTCCGCGCCCGAGTTCCGCGTGAACACCGGCTGCCCCTGCCGCCAGCCTGAGCGGGCTGCGGGACGAGCGGGCCCGGGCCTCAACTGCCGCCGAGCGCGCGGCGCCTGGTCCGGCTGATCGCCACGCCGAAGCGGGACCCGCGCCACCGGTGCCGCCGCGGCGTCTGGGCGGTGACGAGCCCACAGACGGTGAACGCCCGGATGTCCACAACCGGCCCCGGGCCGAGCGCGCGCACGTGGTTGATCTTGCTGCCGACGATCGAGGTCCCGCGCATCTCGACGTTGACACCTTCCGGCACGAGCACGTGCACGCTGCCGCAGATCGCGGTCGCGTGCAGGATCACGTGGGACCGCTGCAGAAGTGCCTCGGTCATGTCGAGGCTGACCTCGCCGAAGACCGCGGTAGCGGTGAAGTTCTCCGGCACCACCCACCGGCCCGTCCTGGCGTCGTTGCCGAAGATGCCGATCGCTGGCTTCGACGCGTCGAGGCGAAGCGGCTGTGCGGCCGCTTCGGCAAGATCGGCCGTAAGCTCCGCGAGGTCTCCCAAGGTGCGGGCGGAGTAGGCCCGGGCTACCCGTTCGGTATGTTCTTCGAGCGTCAGCCGCCCGTCAGCCGCCGCATCGGCGAGTACCGCGACCACACGGTCACGGTCAGCGTCTGAGGCGCGCAGGCTGCGCAGCGGGGGTTGGCGTGCCACCTCCCGACGATAACCCGTACCGACCCGTGGGCTCTCCCCGGGGAATGCCCTCCTCAGTTAGTTTGCTTATAGCAAGTATTCGTGCGAGCCTGGTCGCCGCACTGCGGTGCACGGGTCCGGTCTCAGGCAGGCTGTGACTTAGACGACGCGAAGGGTCATCGTGAGCGAACGCGTGCCACACAGTGGGGGATCCGGGGACGGCGCGGGTGCACCGTCGCGGAACGGCCGGCGGCCACGGGGCGCTGATGCCCCACCGGCACCCGGCGTGCCCGGGCGCAGTGGCCAGCGCGGGCGGATCGGGCTGGCGGGGCGCGGAACCCACTACAAGTGGGTCGCCCTGTCCAACACGACACTTGGCATGCTGTCCGCCACGGTCAACGCCTCGATTGTGATCATCGCGCTTCCCGCGATCTTCCGCGGTATCCACCTCAACCCGCTGACGCCGGGCAACGTGAGCTATCTGCTGTGGATGCTGATGGGCTATCTGCTCGTCTCGGCGGTGCTGGTGGTGACGCTCGGCAGGCTCGGTGACATCTACGGCCGGGTGCGCATGTACAACATGGGCTTCGCCCTGTTCACCGTGGGCGCGCTCGCGCTGCCTTTCGACCCCTTCACCGGACCGGCCGGGGCGATCTGGCTGATCGGCTGGCGCGTCTTCCAGGCCATCGGCGGTGCGATGCTGATGGCCAACTCGCCGGCGATCCTGACCGACGCGTTCCCCTCCGACCAGCGCGGCATGGCGCTCGGCATCAGCCAGGTGGCCGGCATCGCGGGCTCGTTCCTCGGCCTCGTGCTCGGCGGGGTGCTCGCGGCCATCGACTGGCGGCTCGTGTTCGTCGTCTCCGTCCCCGTCGGGCTGCTCGGGACGGTCTGGTCGTATGTGAGCCTGCGCGAGATGGGGGTCAGGACAAAGGCGCGCATCGACTGGCTCGGCAACGTCACGTTCGCCGTGGGCCTGATCGGGCTGCTCACCGGCATCACCTACGGCATCCAGCCGTACGGCGGGCACGTGATGGGCTGGAGCAACCCGATGGTGCTGGCCGGCCTGATCGGTGGCGCCGTGCTGCTTGCCGTCTTCTGCGTGATAGAAACACGGGTCCCGCAGCCGATGTTCGACCTGCGGTTGCTGCGGATCCGCGCGTTCGCCACCGGCAACGCCGCGACCCTGCTGGCCTCGATCGCCCGTGGCGGCCTGCAGTTCATGCTGATCATCTGGCTGCAGGGGATCTGGCTGCCGCTGCACGGATACAGCTACCAGGACACCCCGCTGTGGTCGGGCATCTACCTGCTGCCGCTGACCGCCGGCTTCATCGTCTCCGGGCCGCTGTCCGGCTGGCTGTCCGACAAGCACGGCGCCCGCATGTTCGCCTCGGGTGGGCTGCTGCTTTCCGCCGCCGCCTTCTACGGCCTGCTGCTCGTGCCCACCGATTTCAGCTACCTGGACTTCGCCTTCCTCGTCTTCCTGGCGGGCGCGGGAATGGGGCTGTTCGCGGCGCCGAACACAACCGCGATCATGAACAGCGTGCCGGCCCGCCAGCGTGGCGCCGCCTCGGGGATGCTCGCCACCTTTCAGAACTCGGGCTTCGTGCTGTCCATCGGCGTCTTCTTCTCCCTGATGATCGCCGGGCTGGCCGCCACCCTGCCCACCACGATGAGCCGCGGGCTCACCGCGCAGGGGGTGCCGTTCGCGGTCGCGCACAAGATCGGCACGTTGCCCCCGGTGGGCAGCCTGTTCGCCGCGTTCCTCGGCTACAACCCGGTCAGGGAACTGCTGGACCCCACCGGGATCTTGAACCGCCTGCCGCCCGGCCACGCCGCCCTGCTAACCGGAAAGACGTTCTTCCCGCGACTGATCGCCCAGCCCTTCCACCATGGCCTGGTGATCGTCTTCAGCATGGCGATCGCGGTGCTGGTGATCGGCGCGGCGGCGTCCCTGCTGCGCGGCGGCCGCTACGTGCACGAGGAAGCGGCGGCGGTCAGGCCGGCTGCCGCGAGCGTGGCCAGCGCCACCCGGGCAGCCGGCCCGGACAGTGCGGACAGCCTGGCAGGCGCACGCAGCCCGGACACCACGGCCGGCCCGGGAACCCAGCGGGCAACCGCTATGTGATCAGTGACCCGCGGCCGAAGCCGCCGCACAAGGTCGCGCACGTAACGGACCAACTGAGTGACCCTCCCGGTTGAAAGATGGCGGCAACAGCCGGCCTATTGGCCACGATCAGCAGGGTCCATTCAGGGGGTACCGATGAGTAACCAGGGATGGCATGAGGCCCTCCACGAAGGAGGCCTAGGCGAATCCACGCAGTATCACTCCACTGACAGTATCTTCACCATCGCATCCATCACCGGTGCATCACTAAACGGCTGCACCTGCCCAACGATGTGCCAGCTCCAATGCAAGTAGGCGTTCTTTGCCGGGTTGTCCTGACGCACCAGGAGATGCGCGAGCCGTTCGGGTCGGGCCTTGAGCAGCGCATCATGGATCAACCGGCCATAGCCTTTGCCCTGATGGGCCGGATCAACAGCAAACTCACGGAAGAAGTAGATCGGTTCTGGCGTCTTTGGCACTGCCACCTCGGGTAGTGTGCGCTCGACCATCTGCCATACATCGGCGGCGTCGTCCTTCGGACTCCCAAAGGCGTAGCCAACCATCGTGTCACCCCGCCAAGCGACCACCAGGCCGAAGTCTCGGCTTGGCGCGTACAGCTCGACCAAACGCTGCCAGAACGGGCCAGGCCCGAACCACGGGTTGTGCTGCTGGTCATGGTGACTGGCGAGGTATACGGCAAGTATCGGTTCCTTGAGCTGCAAGGCACCTGCGGACTCGTACTGCTCGATGCGGACAGGCTCAGACACCAGCTCACCCTCGCTCTCGCTCTCGCTCAGGCCGTCAGTCCGGGCGTGGGCATTGTAAACGACGCGCTCAGGCACTCGTGGTATTCCTGCACGCCTGCCTGTTGCTGCTCTGCCACTGGTACCGCTCGAAGCACTTTGTGACCGAGGTCTGCTACCGGCCTGACGCGGTGTATAGCAGGCAGACTGCTTACAACAGCTTGGGCGTGGCGAATGCCCTGCTGTACGTCACCAACCCCCACCAAACACATTGCCCGTTGCAGCTCAATCTGTGCCGGACTGCGGAGGTCATCTGCTGGATAGAGCGCCAGTGCCCGATTTTACGCCGCGTCAGCCCTGCGGTAGTTGCCGAGATAGGTATAGCCAGGCTCTCTGTAAAGCGTAGCCGTTCTTCGCCCCACGTAAAGAGCGAGTCGCTGTGTGCTTTAAGCGGAAATGGCAGTGCATCGAAAGCCTTGCGCAAGCGGATCAGGCTGTTTTCTGCCTCAGTGCTGGCTGGTTCACCCATCAAGGCCAGTACGCCACCAGCGTCGCGCCTCACGCAGGTACCCGAGGTTGGCGATGGTCTGCGCCGTGAAGGCGCTGAGCATGGCGCCAACACGACGCAACTCTCGCTGCGCAGTGTCAGTGGGATAACGCTGCGTAGCCGATTGCAAGCCGTAGAGGCAGGCCGTCGCTCAGGGCGGCGAGCCGCGCCCGTCGGCTGCGGTAAGTGCTTGCCATTGCCTGCGCCATCCCTCCCTGTCTGGCCTGCTTGCATGCTACGTCGGCTCCCCTGGCCAGTATTGGATCAAGCGCGGGCAGGCGGGGGCATCTCCGCAAAGGTTCTGGTGGGCAGCACCGAAACTCCCTAACGCATGAGGATGTTCGGCCCTGAGTGCGTGCTGAACTGCCGCACTCCGAGAGGGACTACCAGGGCCATCGACCTGCGGCATTGTCGCTCCATGCTGTTGCTTGCCCGAATGGAAGGAGCCTTAACGTGAACCAGGCCAGTGCCAGCGCGGCTGACCTTGCCCAAAAGCCAGGTGAGCTGATGCGCCTGGTGGCAGGCGGGCTGACCATGAACGGTTTCGATGTCCGTCTGCCCGAGCGCGAAGACGGGTGCCGTCTCACCATCGGCTGCCAGGGCGCGCGGTGCGCACTGTCGGTCAGTGACTGGGGGTATGTCGAGTGGGAATGTTCCCCGTGGGCCAGCGACGAGGCAGACCCGAAGCAGATAGCTGACCTGGCCACCACGCTGCTCACCGGTCGCGGGGGAGACTATCCGCGCCGGGGAAAAGGGTACGAACGGCCTGGCCTCACACTCAAGGGCATCGTCGGTCTGGAACTGAAAGCCAGGGGACTAGACGTAGACCTGGAAGTCTACGAAGACGAGCACTACTTCGACGCGCAAGCCGAAATCGTGGTGACCAACCCTGGTACCGGGGGCGACGCGAAGGTTCGGGTGACCGATGACGGTAGCGTCACCTGGGCGCGCGACTACTGGGCTGAGGCCGCGACCATCATCTGGGAGCCGGAATACTGCGGGTGGATCGCTGACCCGGCGGAAGTCGCCGGCGCCGTCGTGGAGACGATCACGCGGGCCATGTCCGCCGTGCGAGCGCTGACGGAAGCGGCAACCACTATCACTCGGGCCGCAGCCATCGGGCCGTCCGAAGACGGGCAGGCACCGTCAGCATGAGCGGTGCTGAAGACCTCACCTACGAACAGCTAACAGCGGCTCGTAAGGCAGCGACATGCCTGCTGAACTCGGGTGTGCTGTTCATAACGGAGCGAAACCGCATGGGCGAAGTCCTCAAGCGGATCGATTGTTCTTCCCCCCGAAATGGGGCCTCAATGACAAGCTGCCCACCCGGCCGGTGTAACCGTCACAGGGCGAAGAACACCGTCTCGTTCTCGCCCTGCAGGCGGACATCGAAACGGTATTGCCGGTCGCCGGTGCGGACCGCGACCAGTGTCGGCCTGCGCTGCGCCTCGACCAGGGACAACACCGGGTCGGTGGCGTGAGCCTCGCTGTCGCCAGGGAAGTAGATCCGGGTCGCCACGGGCTTGAGCAGCCCGCGAGCGAACACGAGAAGGGCGGCGTGCGGCGCGCCGCCGCCGACCGGGCCCGGCTTGACGGTCGAGAACCAGTAGGCCCCGTCGCCGTCGGTGCCGCAGCGGCCGAAGCCGCAAAAACCCCGCTCGCCGCGGCGCAGTGCGCCGGTCTCGCGCGAGATCGCGCCCTGCCCGTCCGGCTGCCACAGCTCCACGAGCGCGTCGGGCACGGGGTCGCCTGCGCCGTCAAGCACCCGGCCGCCGATCCTGATCGCGTCTGGCTGCCACTGCGGGACGATTTGCGGGCCGCCGCCGTAGGGCAGCGCGAAGCCGAAGAAGGGGCCGACGGTCTGCGAAGGGGTGCGCGTCATCCCGCTGCGCCCTCCGCCGGTGTGGCGCCGAGCACGATGTCCCACTGATAACCGAGTGCCCACTGCGGCACGGTCGTGTCGAGGTCGAAGCCGCAGATCAGCCGATCCCGGGCGAACTCGGGCACCGACTGGAAGATCGGGTCGTGGGCGAACAGCGGGTCGCCGGGGAAGTACATCTGCGTGACCAGCCGCTGCGTGAACGCCGTCCCGAACACTGAGAAGTGGATGTGGGCGGGCCGCCAGGCGTTGTGGTGATTTCGCCACGGGTAGGCGCCCGGCTTGATCGTGACGAAGCGGTAGCGGCCTTCGTCGTCGGTGAGGCAGCGGCCCGCCCCCATGAAGGCCGGGTCCAGCGGCGCCGGGTGCTGGTCGGCGAGATGGGCATAACGCCCCGCGGCGTTCGCCTGCCATATCTCGACCAGCGCGCCCCGCACCGGCCGGCCGGACGGCTCGAGGACCCTGCCGGTCACGATGATCCGCTCACCGAGCGGTTCGGTGGCGGCGTGCCGGGTCAGGTCGTGATCGAGGGCGCCGAGCTCGTGGTGCCCGAACACCGGGCTGCTCGCCTCGACAGCGTCCGGCCCCAGCTTGGGCAACACCAGCGGCCTGGCCGGGGCGCGCAGCAGGGTGCTCGTGTAGGCGGAAGACCGGTAGGGCGGGTTCGGGTCGGACATCGCGGCTCCACGAGGTTGGCGCGCCAAGATGACGGCGTGCCCGGAGCCCCTGGCCCGGGCACCCCTTCCGACAGGCTAGTACCCGGGCACCTCCGGGGACGGGCCATCTTCTGCGCCCACGCTGATAGCCACCTGAAGGATCGTCAGCGCCGCGTCGACCGCCGCCCGAGCGGTGATCGTGTGGGTATGCGCGCGATCGAGCTCGCCGAGCGCGATGCAGTCGAAGGCGACGCGCGTGTCGTGTGTGGCCTGCTCGAGCTGGCGGCTCGCCTCGCCGGTGTCCACCGGGCGCTGGCCGGCGCTGCCATTGCCCTCATGTGAATCGCTCACCTCTTGCCTCCCGTCGCAAACAGGTTTCCCGGTACCCACAATCCGGGTCAACAACCTATCGCCGCATGATGCGCGCGGAGCGCGCCCGCGGCCCCGGCTCGGCCAAACATGGTCTGCGCAGGCAAGCTCTAAGCTGGAGACCCGGCTGCGACAAAGGAAACTGCCATGCCTGAATTCGCCTACACGGATCTGCTGCCGATCGGCGATGACGCCGCGGACCCCACGGACTACCGGCTGCTCGAATCCGGGGGTGTCACCCTACGCCAGTCGTTCGGGAGAGAATTTATCGACATCGACCCGGCCGTGCTCACCTCCCTGGCCGCCCATGCCTTCGCCGACATCTCCCACCTGCTGCGGCCGGCGCACCTGGCGCAGCTCCGCCGCATCCTCGATGACCCGCAGGCGAGCCCGAACGACCGCTTCGTCGCGCTCGACCTGCTGAAGAACGCGTGCATCGCGGCGGGCCGGGTGCTGCCGATGTGCCAGGACACCGGAACGGCGATCGTGATGGGCAAACGCGGCCAGCACGTGCTGACCGACGGCCGTGACTGCGAGCACATCAGCCGCGGCGTCTACGAGGCGTACACGACGCTCAACCTGCGGTATTCCCAGCTCGCGCCGCTGACCATGTGGGAGGAGCGCAACACCGGCAGCAACCTGCCCGCCCAGATCGAGATCTACGCCGAGGCGGGCGGCGCGTACAAGTTCCTCTTCATGGCCAAGGGCGGGGGTTCGGCGAACAAGTCGTTTCTCTACCAGGAGACCAAGGCCGTGCTCAGCCCGCGGCGCCTGCTCGCCTTCCTCGAGGAGAAGATCCGCTCACTCGGCACGGCCGCCTGCCCGCCGTACCACCTGGCGATCGTGGTCGGCGGGACCAGTGCAGAGTACGCGCTGAAGACCGCCAAGTACGCGTCCGCGCACTACCTCGACGCCTTGCCGGTGACCGGTTCGGCCGCGGGGCACGGGTTCCGCGATCTCGAGCTCGAACAGCAGGTGTTCGAGCTGACCGGGCGGCTCGGCATCGGCGCGCAGTTCGGCGGCAAGTACTTCTGCCACGATGTGCGGGTGATCCGGCTCCCCCGGCACGGGGCGTCCTGCCCCATCGCCATCGCGGTGTCCTGTTCGGCCGACCGGCAGGCGCTCGGCAAGATCACGCGCGACGGCGTGTTCCTCGAACAGCTCGAAACCGACCCGGCCCGGTACCTGCCCGAGACCTCGCGCGACGACCTCAGCGGCGAGGTCGTGGCCGTCGACCTGAACCGGCCGATGGCCGAGATCCTGGCGGAACTCTCGAAGTACCCGGTCAGGACCAGGCTTTCCCTTTCTGGCCCGCTGGTCGTCGCCAGGGACATAGCGCACGCCAAAATAGCGCAGCGGCTGGACGCGGGCGAGCCCATGCCTGCCTACCTGCGCGATCACGCGGTGTATTACGCCGGCCCGGCGAAAACGCCAGAGGGCTACCCGTCGGGGTCGTTCGGCCCGACCACGGCCGGGCGGATGGACTCCTACGTGGACCGGTTCCAGGCGGCCGGAGGTTCGCTGGTCATGCTCGCCAAGGGGAACAGGTCGCGCGTGGTAACCGGCGCCTGCAAGAAGTACGGGGGGTTCTACCTCGGCTCGATCGGCGGCGCTGCGGCCAAGCTCGCGCGCGACTGCATCACCTCCGTCTCCGTTCTCGAATACCCGGAGCTCGGCATGGAAGCCGTGTGGAAAATCGAGGTGCGGGACTTCCCCGCGTTCGTCGTGGTGGACGACAAGGGCAACGACTTCTTCAGCGAGGGCTCCACCGGTCCGCTGCTGTCTGTCGGCACCCGGGTTCCTTGACACGCCGCCTTCGGGCTCGGGGCGGACGGCCGACCCGGCGGGCTCGGGCGCTTCGGGCTCGGGATGGACGGACAGCCAGGCGACACGCCGGCGGATGCGGCCACCCCTGTGATTTCGCCGAACGTAACCTGGGGATCTGCCTAGTTCGGGACCCGTTCGCCGCGCCTGCACGGCTGGGCACCCGCTATGACATCCGTAACCGGTATCGTCCCGCTATGCATTCTTTGGCTCGGGGAGGCCGATGACGACCTCGACGCCGCCCAACGCCGTGGGCAACACCGGTGCGGGCAGCACCGGTGCGGGCAGCACCGGTGCGGGCAACACCGGGCAACGCGTTATCGGCGGCCGCTACCGGCTGGCCGGGCAGATCGGCCGGGGCGCCATGGGCAGGGTGTGGCGGGCGAAGGACGAACTACTTGACCGGGAGGTCGCGGTCAAGGAAGTCCGCCTGCCCTCGAGCGTGAGCGACGTGGAGCGGGCGAACAGCTACCAGCGGACGCTGCGCGAGGCCAGAACCGCCGCCAGGCTCAGCCACCCGGGTGTGGCCGCCGTGTACGACGTGGTGGAGGAACTGGGGCGCCCATGGATCGTGATGGAACTGGTGCCCGGCCGTTCACTCGACCAGGTCGTCGCC
>WNGJ01006109.1_pt1 | contig 32454 bp, 28 predicted proteins | sample 5400611 | NCBI WGS metagenome assembly WNGJ01 (sample SAMN13153375, study PRJNA577476) | soil metagenome | isolation source: 40 cm soil or saprolite under Garry oak tree replicate 1 | place: USA:California | collected 2016-06-15
CGCGAGGCGCGTGCGCTCCCCAGAACGCGACTAGCGCGACTTTCCATTCAAGTGCTACAGTGCACTACACCGAAACGGGCCGGCTCGGCGCGAGCGCTCGCTTCGAACCAAGCGCGGCTTTGACGAAATTATTTCCAATCTCCCACATTGGTCCGGGAAATTTCCGGCATTCAGTGAGCACATCATCCAGCGCGTTGACAAACATGTCGATCTCGCGCTCGCCAATGATCAACGGCGGCAGGATTTTCATCACGTCCATGGCATGCCCGGCCACTTGCGTCAGAATGCGATGCTTGCTCAACATTTGGGTCACGATCATTTGCGCAAAGAGCACCTTGTCGATCTTATGCAACAATTTCCACGCCATCTTAAGTTTGAATTCCCGCGGCTCATGGAATTCGATTCCGATCATGAGCCCTTTGCCGCGCACTTCCTTGATGAATGAATGTTTGGTGCGCAACGCATCGACTTTTTCCATGAGCAAGGCCCCCATTTTTGCCGCATTCTCGATTAAATTTTCCTGATCGATGACTTCCAGCGCGGCCAATCCGCAAGCCATTGCCAGATTATTGCGTCCGAAGGTGGTCGAATGCACAACGCAACGGTCCATTCGGCTGAATGTTTTCTGATAAATCTCGCGCCGAGTCACAATCGCGCCGCAAGGGACGTAGCCGCCGCTCAACGTCTTTGCGAGGGTGATAATGTCCGGCTCCAAATTCCAATGCTGAAACCCAAACATTTTACCGGTGCGACCAAGTCCGGTCTGCACTTCATCGGAGATCAACAGTGTTCCGTATTTGCGGCAAAGATCCTGCGCGCGGACAAAGAAATCAGCATGAGCGGCCCAAATCCTTCGGTGAAACTTTCGCACCCCATCAGCGACAGCGAACCGAGACTGAGTCCGTGAAACGCGCTACCGAGCGAGACCGCGCGGTTTCGCCCCGTTGCAGCGCGCGCAAATTTCAACGCCCCTTCCATCGCCTCGGTGCCGGAGTTGCAAAAGAAAACTGCGTCGAGATGCGGCGGAGTGCGTTTCACGAGCGCTTCGGCCAGTAATCCGCTTAAAAGCGAGCAATCCATCTGCACCATGTTTGGCAGATCGAGATCGAGCACATCGCGAATCGCCTGTTTTACGACAGGATGGTTCCGCCCGATGTTAAAGACGCTGTAGCCACTCAAAAAATCCAGATACGGCTGGTTATCCATGTCGTAGAGATACGCGCCCTCGGCCCGCGCATAGACTTTGTCGAAGCCGATCACCCGTTGCGCTGCAACCAGCGTGCGGTTCACGTGCCGCTCATGCAGCTGATAATTTTCACCCAGCCGCGCAGCTACAATTTCCTTTAGATCAAAAGCCATTGTGCAACGTTCTGCGATGTCTATACGGAACGCAACTGCTAGGGCTTCCAATCCTGATAAGCTTGATGAGCACCCATCTCCAGGTTGGTCTTCCCTGGTGAATATCGTTCCAACTGCGTAGCGAGCCATTGGAACCATTCAAAAGTTTTCTGTGAACCGCTGCGACGGCGTTCTTCTTCGACATAGGGCCGTACTTTACGCCAGGCGAGACGAACGGTGCCGCCCATCAAGTCCGCGACCACTTGCAAAGGAACAATCCGCGCATAAACAGAATATCCGAGCCCTTCGAGAATCACACCAATTGCCTGCACCGCAGCGAGCACACGCGCGTCCGCTTCGATCGCTGACGCAGTCGATCCATCCGGAATACCGTGCACCACGATCATCGATTTCATCCATTCGGGAGTGAGAATCGCTTGAACGGCAGCGAACGCCGCCCGCTCCGCGCGTTCGTGACGCGCGCGACGCGTTTCAAGCAAACCGAATGCGACCGCAGTCAAAACCGTTAATGCCGTGGCCACATTTGCCAGAGTCGAAAGGTCCACGCGGCGAGTTTATCAGAACCGTCCTTCGGAGAGCGAAGCCGAAATTCGCTGCGAGAAAAAAGACCGCAGGATTCCGGCTGGAACCCTGCGGCTTTGATTTTCCGAACTATTTTTTGTTTAATCTTCCACAACCACGTGATCGACTACACGCGTCTCACCCGTGCCTGTGTAATAAACGCGCACACGCTGACCCGGTTTGATCGCGGTTTTGACGACATTCCCGGTGCCGTTCACGATTCGCGCGGCCGTGCCAAGAGCGAAGCTGACTGGTCCTTGGTCGCTCTTGACCACAATCGTCTTGCTAGGCTCATAGGTAGTTACCGTACCCGCAGTGTAGGTTGTGGTTGTTTCTGTTGTTGTTGTCGGTTGTGTAGCTGTCGTTGTTTGCTCTGTGGTCGTCGTACTCGTCTGCGCAAACGCCAGTGGCGCGATGAGCGCGCAAGCGAGAGTGACAATTGTTTTCTTCACTATAATGCCTCCCTGTTTATGTTGATGTTTACCCCCAAACTTCGTAGTTCGGGGAGCGAACGGACGCTCCCAAGGTATTGCGCGTCCGTCTAGGATTAGACCGACCGCGCAACGCTGCTATTCAAACCAATGTTATTTCTGTTTACTCTTCTATCTCCACGTGATCGACCACACGCACCTGGCCCGTGTCTGTGTAATAAATACGCACCCGCGTGCCGGGTTTGATCGGGGTTTTGACCACTTGGCCCATCTTATTGTAAACGAGGCCGGTCCCATAAAGAACATAACGTTCCGGATTATTCGAGTTGTCCGTACGAATGACGAGGGTTTTGGCAGGCTGATAACTGGCGGCCGTGCCTTCCTCAATCGCGATGAACGTTCCTGTTACCGTGATTGGTTCTACAGTCGTTGTCGTTTGCTTCGTGATCGTCGTACTCGTCTGCGCAAACGCCAGCGGCACAATTAGCGCGCAAGCGAGAGCGACAATTGTTTTTTTCACCATGATGCCTCCCTGTTTATGTTGGTGTTTACCCAAACTTCGTAGCTCCGGGACTTGACGGATGCTCCCGGAGTGCCGCGTGTCCGTCTACCGTTTGACCGGATTCGTGGCGCCGCTATTTGAACTAATTTCCAATTTGGCTGATTGAGCAGGGCCGCGGATTCGCTAACGTGAAATGCCGATGACCTGCCACACGTCGACTGTCGATCTGGGTGTTACTCCGGAAGTTGTAGCGCAACACGGCCTTACACCGGAGGAATTCGAGCGCATTAAGAAAGTGCTCGGTCGCGAACCGAACTTTACCGAACTCGGCATTTTCTCCGTCATGTGGAGCGAGCACTGCTCGTATAAGAATTCGAGAAAGGAGCTGAAAAAATTTCCCACGGCCGGACCGAACATTTTGGTGAAAGCGGGCGAAGAAAACGCCGGCGTAGTCGATATCGGCGATGGCTGGGCGATCGCGTTTAAAATCGAGAGCCATAATCATCCAAGCGCGATCGAACCGTTTCAAGGCGCGGCCACCGGCGTGGGAGGAATCATTCGCGACATCTTTACGATGGGTGCGCGCCCGGAATTCTGCCTGAACTCGCTCCGTTTCGGGCCGATTACCACTACAAATTCGAAAATCGAAAATCAAAGATCGAAATTGGCTGACAACCGTCGCCTTTTCACCGGTGTCGTTTCTGGCATCGCACATTACGGCAACTGTGTTGGCATACCGACGATCGGCGGCGAAATTTATTTCGACGAAAGCTTCGAAGGCAATCCGCTCGTAAACGTTTTTTGCCTTGGCGTATTGCGCCACGAACAGCTCGCGCGTGGCTCAGCGCAAGGCGTTGGCAATCCGGTCTTTTACGCCGGCGCCGAGACCGGTCGCGACGGTCTTGCCGGCGCGGCTTTCGCATCGCGTGAATTGACCGAACAATCGCGCGAAGACCGCCCAGCGGTGCAGGTTGGCGACCCGTTCAAGGAAAAATTATTGCTCGAAGCGTGTCTTGAATTGCTAGCTCGCGATGCTGTCGCTGGAATCCAAGACATGGGGGCCGCGGGCTTAACTTGTTCGACCTGCGAAACCGCCAGCCGCGGCGGCAGCGGTATCGAGATCGATCTGGCCAAAGTGCCGAAGCGCGAGCCCGGCATGTCGCCATACGAGATTCTGCTGAGCGAATCGCAGGAGCGAATGCTGATCATTGCCAAGCGCGGAAAAGAAAGTCTTGTCCGTGAAGTGTTCGAGAAATGGGATGTGCCGTGCGCAGAAATAGGCCGTGTTACTGACGACGGGTTGATGCGCGTACGCAACAACAGCGCGATCGCCGCTGAGATTCCGGCTAAGGCGCTGGCCGAGGAAGCTCCGCTATACTCGCGCGAAGCGAGGAAACCCGTTGCTGTGGCCGGGATCGGCGATCGAGGCTACAACGACCTTCGGAAGATCGACCACCGGGGCGCGCTGCGTCAGTTGCTCGCCGACCCGACAATCGCGTCGAAAAACTGGGTCTATCATCAGTACGATCACACCGTGCGGACTGGCACAATCGTAAAACCAGGTTCCGACGCCGCGGTGTTCTTCGTCCGTTACGCAAACAAAATCCTGGCCGCGACCACGGACTGCAATTCGCTCTATTGCGCGCTCGACCCGCGTGAGGGTGGCAAAATCGCCGTTGCCGAAGCGGCACGCAATCTCACCTGCTCCGGCGCAAGGCCGCTTGCTGTGACCGACAACCTGAACTTTGGCAACCCTTATAAGCCGGAAAACTTTTGGGAATTGCGCGAAGCGGTTGAAGGCATCGCGGAGGCCTGCCGCGCGTTCGGCACACCCGTCACGGGTGGAAATGTCTCATTATATAATGAAAGCCCTCTTGGTGTCGTTGATCCAACTGCCACCGTCGCGATGGTGGGTTTGATCGATGACGAAAACCACATCACCACGCAATGGTTCAAAGAAGCCGGCGACGTAATTATTCTCCTTGGCACTGTAGCCGGGGTCGGCACTGTAGCCGGGGTCGGTGACCCCGGCAGGGAGGAGCTCGACCACGTGAGTCGGGCTAGGATCATCGATCCCGGCTACAGCCTTGGTGGCTCCCATTATCTGAAAGTCTGCTGCGGAATAAAAGCCGGACCGCCACCACATGTTAATCTTGAACTTGAAATTACCGTGCAAAATGCTGTTCGTAATTTGATCCGGAAAGGCATGATAAAAAGCGCGCATGATTGCAGTGAAGGCGGGCTCGCTGTTGCTCTTGCCGAATGCTGTTTCAATCCCGAAAGACTGCTCGGGGCTGATGTCGATCTTTGTAGCCGTCGCCCTGTGGGCGACGCGCGCGCGTCCCACACTGACGCGGCTACAGCGCTTTTCAATGAATCGCAGTCGCGCATCGTCATTTCCGTCGGTTCGACAGATGCAGAAAAGACGACGTCGATCTTGCGCGAGCACGGTGCTCCTTTTCAGCAGCTTGGGAGGGTTGGAGGCAACGATCTGTGTATCCGCGTAAACGGGGAAGCTTTTCGCTGGCCGACTGCCGATCTTTACGATGACTGGTTTAACGCCATTCGCCGCGCTGTCGAAGACGAAACCGAAAGAATTCCAAGCTTGTGAAAGCCGCTCTGGAACGCGAGATTGAATGACTTCGTTATTTGGTAGATTAATCTAGTATGATCTCCCCCAGCGACAAAATCGATATGGACCAGGCACCGGATTCGGCTACGATTCCGCAGCACGAGTGCGGACTGTTCGGTGTATTCGGTCATCCGAAGGCGGCGGTACTGACTTACTACGGCCTTTTTGCACTACAACATCGTGGGCAGGAGAGCGCGGGTATCGTCACGAGCAATGGTCCGGGAACGACCTTTCTGATGCACAAAGACATGGGTCTTGTCTCGCAGGTGTTTGGCCAGGAAGAACTGGCGAAGCTCAAGGGCACACGTGCGATCGGGCACACCCGCTACTCGACGACGGGGACGAGCACGATCAAAAATGCGCAACCCTTTGTGGTTGACTGCGTGCGAGGCCAGATGGCGATCGCGCATAATGGCAATTTGATTAATGCTGATCTTTTGCGAGACGAGCTGGAGCGGAATGGCTCCATCTTTCAAACGACCGCTGATAGCGAAATCATCTTACATCTGCTCGCGCAGCCCTCGGAGAATGGCGGCAATGTGCTGGCCGCTTTACGCCGGATTCAGGGCGCCTTTTCACTCCTTATCATGAGTGAACGCGAGCTGATCGCGGTCCGTGATCCCTTTGGCTGGCGACCTCTTGCGCTGGGCAAGCTCGACGGCGCCTATATCGTGGCATCCGAAACCTGTGCGTTTGATTTGATTCACGCAGAGTTCATCCGCGAAATTGAACCGGGCGAGGTATTAATCATCGACGAAAACGGATTGCGTTCGGAACGGCCATTCCCGGACGAGCGGCCGGCGTTCTGCATGTTCGAATACGTTTACTTCGCACGCCCGGATAGCATGATCGGGGGCGTCAATGTGGGAAAAGCGCGAATGGAAATGGGACGCGAACTCGCGCGCAAATTTCCGGTCGAAGCAGACATTGTCGTGCCGGTGCCCGATTCAGGAAATTATGCCGCTCTCGGTTTCGCTCAGGAACTCAATATTCCATACGGGCACGCGTTTGTTCGCAATCACTACATTGGCCGCACGTTTTTGCAGCCGAGCCAGCTTATTCGCGATTTCGATGTCCGAGTGAAGTTGAATTTGATCAAGGAGATGGTTGCTGGAAAACGTGTCGTGGTTGTTGACGATTCAATCGTGCGCGGAACGACTTCGCGGGCGCGCGTGGTGAACTTGCGCGAGGCAGGAGCAAAGGAAGTGCATATGCGGGTGAGCTGTCCGCCACACCGGTTCGCCTGCCATTACGGCATCGATTTTCCCGATCCGGAGAAACTGATCGCCAATCAGATGTCGATGGAAGATATCTGTAAATATCTCGGCGTTGACAGCCTGGGTTATCTCGATGTTGAAGGCATGGTGCGGGCGACCGGAAGGCCGCTGAACACTTTTTGCCTGGCCTGTTTCACCGGCGACTATCCCCTGCCCGTCGATCCGGCGTTGGACAAGTTCATCATGGAAAGACGTGAGCAACGCGCCAAAGCCCTCGCAGCCGAGGAAGCGCATCCAACGTTATTCGCCGATTTAAAGTGATTGGAGGGACATGCTCCGTCATGTCCCATTAATTCTTGGGACGCGACAGAGCGCGTGCCTCCATCAATGAGAAGGAAAAAGGCTTACGCCGGCGCCGGCGTAGAAGTTGATCTCGGTAATCGACTGAAACGCCGCATTCATTCGCTCGTGAAGCAAACGCACGGGCCACAGATGCTCGGCAGGATTGGCGGATTCGGCGGCTTGTTTCGAGCGAGCTTTTCTGGAATGCGCCAACCCGTCCTCGTCGCAAGCATGGACGGTGTAGGCACGAAATTAAAAATCGCATTTGCGATGAACAAACACGACACCGTGGGCGCCGATCTCGTGAACCACTGCGTAAATGACATTGCGGTGCTCGGAGCGCGGCCGTTGTTTTTTCTCGATTACATTGGATGCGAAAAGCTTCAGCCGCGCGTGTTCGATGAACTGCTGCGCGGATTTTCACGCGCATGTCGGTCTGCCGGCTGCGCGTTGATCGGCGGCGAGACAGCGCAAATGCCGGGAATGTATCGCAAGGGCGAATACGATCTCGCTGGTTGCATTGTCGGAGCCGTCGATCGTGCCAAGATCATCGATGGCAGCAAAATAAAACCGGGTGACATTGTTCTCGGCCTCCCTTCAACCGGCCTGCATACAAATGGCTACTCGCTGGCCCGAAAAATTTTGCTCGAAAAGATGCGATTGAAAGTTAGTTCGCGGCTCCCAGGATCGGCAATCACCGTCGGCGAAGAGTTGCTCCGAGTGCACAAGAATTATCAGCCTCTCCTTGGGAAAGCGCCAGGCGGTATGATCAAGGGTCTGGCGCACATCACCGGTGGTGGCTTAATCGATAATTTGCCGCGCGTTCTACCGAAGAATTGCGACGCGGTGATCGAGACGAAAAGCTGGCGCGTACCACGCATTTTCAAAATCTTGCAGCAAAATGGAGCCGTCGACCCTGCGGAGATGTATCAGGTTTTTAACATGGGGATCGGCATGGTGGCGGTCGTTTCGGAGCACGATGCGAAACGCGCGATGTCAATATTACGCGCGAAACGAATTGGCTGGATCGAGCGCGGCACCGGCAAAACCCGCCTCTTATTCTGAGGTAGTGACGTCCTCGCTCTCCGAGGCGTCCGTCCCATGATGCATAAACATTCTGGCCCCTTATGGCACACGCGACGAACCAGACTCCATTGAATTCGCCGGGACCTGGACCTGCGGTATCGGCGCGGTAGCGGCAATTTTACCTCGGCGCATGACCGGCTGGAGACCGGCACGCTGCGCCGCAAGGTCCACAAGTTCTGCGACGCGTGACTTCAGCAGGCGCGCTCGCGTTCCGAGAAAGATAAGAAAAAGCGAATACGGAATAATAAACCAAAGATCGACATGAGAGATATTGAGCTGCCGATAGATCAACAAGCTCAAAGCAATTAGATTAAAGATGATGGTCGTCGTTACCAATCGGTCCCGAAGCCGAACACGCGTTAAGCATTTCCCGCCGCCGTGATATTCGGTGACGGTTTGGAGCGCGATGCTCCACCAAAAATTTCCGTAAATTTGAATGTCCCACTCATTCCAGCCGGTATCGGTGGAATAACGCCAGCCTTCTTCATCGAGTAACTGGAAGATAGCCCCAAGCAAATAGTGACGGTCCCTCCCTTCTTCGCTCCAAAAAGCTCGGCGGCCCAGACGGCCGGCAAAATGAGCGGAATTCGGCAAGTGTTCGTGCGCTCGAATCACGCTTCCCGGCGTGCGTTTGAAATGCAGCCAGGTGAAATAGCGCGACCACCCTCGCACCAGCGGTTGGACGAACGCAAGGAACATCACGAGCAGTCGCGCGTGCACAGTGTCAAATTTCGGCTCGATCGAAGCCCGCACCATGTACGAAAGCGCCACGCAAAGAGTGCCACCAAGCATGAGGTAAGGCACGATCCGCAATGCAGGCAGAAAAATGCCGAGACCGAACAGAAAAATCGTCAGCGCGAACCATTCAATGCTGCCCAGATACGTGGCGACTTCTGATTGCGGCGTGGGATAAATTGATTGAAAAAATCCTTCTCCGAAAATTCCATGATAGATCGCAGGCCGGTTAATGAACCAGCTAAAGCGAGGCGTCCCATAGATTTGACCGCGCCATTTCGCAGTGCCGGTTGGGCCGAAAAAGACCAAATGTTTAAACCGAAGCAGCGATTCCGCTTCGCCGTAACCGTCCTGCTGTTTTAAAAAAGCCCGCAGTGTGAAACGTCGATAATGCCAGACAATTGCGGTTGGGCTGAACGCAATGACCCAGCCGGCCTGCTGGATTCGCCAGCAAAAATCGACGTCATCACCGGCTTTATGATACTCGGCATCGAAGCCGCCGACTCTTTCAAACGCCCATCGATAGAACGCCATGTTACAACCCGGAATGTGTTCGGCGATTGTGTCGCTGAGCAGAACATGGCTGGGGCCGCCCGGGGCTGCTGCGACACAGGCCTGGATCCAATTTTGCGCCGGTGGCGTGACATTCGGCCCGCCAACTCCCGCATAATCGCCGCTTACGAGGGTACCGATTAGGTAATAGAGCCAATCGACATCCGCCATGCAGTCGGAATCGGTGTAGGCGAGCACTTCGCCTTTCGCCGCGGCGGCGCCGGTATTGCGAGCGTGGCTCAATCCATGATTGGTTTGATGGATGTAGCGCACCCGCGGGAACTGCGCGGCGACGTAAGCTGTATCATCGGTCGAACCGTCATCGACCAGGATCACTTCATAGTCAGGATAGTTAAGTTTGCCCAACGAATCGAGGCAGGCGGCGAGAGTTCGGCCGCCGTTGTATGAACAAACAATTACAGAGACGAATGGCGCGCGCGCCAGGGGTCGAAGCAATACGGAACTGTCCCGGCCAAGTTTTTCCCGAAGTGTGTAAAACGCCTTCTTTGGCTCACGCCCCCGGGTCACGATCCCAAATGCCCAATCTGTGATCTCCTGCCCACCGGTGAACCATTCGTCCGTCCAGGTAAAAAAAATCGTCCCGGCAAGACCGCACTTTACCACGCTATCGACGTGCCAACTGAGCATTTCAGCCTGCTCTTCCTGCGAATGCCGGATCGTGTCCATGCCGAATTCCCCGAGGATAAGCGGGCGCTCTTCAGTCAGATTTTGCAGCCGTAGAAGGTAACACTCGAAATCGCGCTGATTGTGCAAGTAAACGTTAAAACAGCAAAAATCGACATTCTGCGGCAGCAGATATTCCGTTGGTGGGTAAGTGGCATAAGAAAACAGGACATCGGGATCGATTGCCCGCCCGATCCGAACCAATTCCTCCACAAATTCCATGACACGGCGCGCGCCGAGCCAGCGCACCATGGTGCTTGAGATTTCGTTACCGACGAGGTAACCGAAGATTGCTGGGTGGCCCGTATGCGCACTTACCGCAACGCGGACGGCTTCGGCAATTTGTCTGCGGGTCGATCGCTCGCGCAAAAACTCGATATGTTTTGCCCAGGGAAGGGTCACAAGAACGCGCATCCCGGCAGCAGCGCAACGATCAAGAAACCAGCGCGGCGGCGAATGGTATATCCGTACAACATTCAGACCGGCCTGGCGCATGAGGGCAAGATCAACATCGACCTGCTCCGCCCGTCCGAGATAGCTTCCATCAGCGTCCGGCTTGAATGGTCCATAAGTCACCCCTTTAACGAAAAACTTTCGGTCACCTTCAAAAAAGAATTTCGCCACGGGCCGAACTCGCGAGTTTGCGCTCACAGCGGCAAAGGTAGGGACGCCGCGCGGCGGCGTCCAGTCATCCGCCCAAAGAGCTTAGGTAGGGGCGGTTCACCGAACCGCCTTGGGTCTGCGCGCGACAATATCCTGGGTTGAGGCGATTGAAGGCAATCGACCCTACCTTTATAGTCGCAGTTCCGCTAGCGCCTCGCGCAAAACCACGCCTGTCTGTTCGATATTTTCCCGCGAATGCGCCGTGGAAATAAAACCGGTTTCAAACTGCGATGGTGCAAAATAAACTCCGCGCTTCAAACAGGTGCGAAAAAACTTGGCGAACATTTTTAAATTGCTCCGCTGCGCACCGGCAAGATCGACAATCGGTCCCGAGGCGAAGAATAAACAAAACATTGAACCGACCCGATGAAATGTGATGTCCACCCTTGCTCGCGCGATCGCATCTCGTGCCAGCTTCTCGAACTGCGCTCCAAGTTTTTCGAGCAGCTTCCAGCCGTTGATGCGTTCGAGTTCACGCAATTGCGCGAGGCCGGCCGCCATCGCGAGCGGGTTTCCAGACAACGTGCCCGCCTGATAGACAGGACCATCTGGCGAAAGTTGGTCCATGATCTCCGCGCGCCCGCCGAACGCGCCGACCGGTAATCCGCCGCCGATCACTTTGCCAAGAGCAGTGAGGTCGGGTTTAACTTCGTAAATTTCCTGCGCGCCGCCGCGGGCGACACGAAAGCCGGTCATCACTTCATCAAAAATCAGAAGCGCGCCGCGATTTGTGCATTCTTCGCGCAAGATCGACAAAAAATCTTCACGCGGAGAATAAAGCCCTGCGTTTGCTGGAATCGCCTCGAGAATCACCGCCGCGATTTGGCTTTTGTTTTCGCGAAACGCTTTCCACACAAGGTCGACGTTGTTGAACGGCAATGAAATTGTTAGATCGACGAACGCCTGCGGCACGCCGGCACTGTCGGCCCGCCCGTGCGTCAGCGCGCCACTGCCCGATTTCACAAGCAACGCATCGACATGGCCGTGATAACAGCCATCGAATTTGATGATTTTGTCGCGGCCGGTAAAACCGCGCGCCAGCCGAATACATGACATGGTCGCTTCGGTCCCGCTGTTCACCATTCGCACTTTGTCGATCGATGGCATCCAGCTGCAGATCAATTCCGCCATCTCGACTTCGAGCGGATTCGGTATTCCAAAACTTAAGCCACGCGCGGCCGCTTCGCGCACGGCATCAATAACTATCTTGGGAGCATGTCCCAGAATCGCGGGCCCCCAACTGCCGATGTAGTCGATATACTCGTTCCCATCGACATCCCAGACTCTAGCGCCACGCGCATGTTCGACGAAAAAAGGTTCAGCTCCAACTTGGCGAAATGCGCGCACGGGCGAGTTTACGCCGCCCGGAATGCGTTGTTGCGCTGCGGCAAAAAGCTCGGATGAACGAAAAGTCACGCGGTCAAGCTAATCGGTAAACCGTTAAATCGCTAAATCGCAATCGGTTTAGCTTTCCACAATGCAACGGTTCAACGATTTAATCATCCCGACGCTACATTGACACCGTTGCGCCGTGCCCAGATAGTTTGCGTCTCCTCCACAATGGCGGGGTAGCCAAGTGGTAAGGTCGCGGTCTGCAAAACCGCTATTCGCGGGTTCGATTCCCGCCCCCGCCTCTTCTCATAGGTAAAACCGCGCGAATCGGCAGGCCAAACGGCCTGATTCAGAACAGAAGTCAGAACACTTCGCCGATTTCCGCCGATGTTGGCCGACGTTGTCGCCAAAGCGTTTTTCGTATTCCCGCAGTAGATTCGGCAGAAACAGCGGTGAAGATTGCGATTCAAAGCGGCACGTTCTATGCGGCCAAAAACTAAAGCACGGTTGGTCTAAAAATGAGTCGGATTGGCCTTAGCATGGTTCGCTTTACCTCCCTTAGCAATTGTCTATTGTTAGTAAGCAACCGCATAAGTACTTCTCGTTTAACAACAAATACGATTTCGACCAAGTCTCGCGAAACTACAAAAAGAATGCGCCCGCCGGAGAAGTCAGGAAATCAAAGGCCCCAAGCGCAGGAAAGAAAAATTGATTCGCCTAGATGCCCTGATTCCAAAACAGGACGTTACAGGCGGGCATCAATTGCTGTTCGGTGTCACTGACACAACACAAACAACAAATAACCCAACAGAAGAAAACTAAAATGCAAGACAAGAAAAAGAAAACCATCAAAGTCCGTGACCTGAAGCCCAAAAAAGACGCCAAAGGTGGCTATAGGCCGCCGGACATCTAATCAATAAGGGTTAAAGAGCTGCATTGTGGTTCGATCCCGCGGTGCGGTCTTTTATGTACGCGATCAGCTTTTCGTCGACCCTGACGATGAATCTCTTTCCGTTATCGCGGTGCGCGTCCGCGGTGAAAAGCAGGCGACCAGCTGAATCAATCTGAGACTTACAGCCCCACGATCAACCGGACGCACTGAGTTTTGTCGGCGATTATTTCCCAGTTTTTCGTAAATTAAGCTTGACAAACTGGCAAGATTTTTTGAGACTGAACGTCGTTCTAACGGATCTGAATCAGGCGGAGGACATTTTCCCCGCTAGGTTTCTTCGCATCTTCCGGACCCGCGGTCGCAGAATCAACGTAGCGGGGAAACAGAAAGGAAGAACCGTGAATCCGCTGACTCAATCCCAAAAAAACAACACTCCTGTCACTTTTCATCGCGCTGACGCTCAGCTGCTTTGGACCACAGCTGCCAAGCTTGCCTTGGGTTTAACTTTAATTGCCTTGTTCCCGCTGGCGCCGCGAGCCTCGGCGGATTCCTTTTTTTCTACCTTTTTCTCTACGGGCAATCCCGATGGGAAAATCGGAACGCTGTCGCGTCCTGCCAGTGCTGGGCTGGTTCAGACCGAGACAGCCGACGACTTCATTCTCAGCCAGTCCATGGTCATTAATCAGGCAATATTCACGGGGCTGCTTCCAATGGGAGCGTCACTCGCAAGCATCGACATTGTTGAAATTGAGATCTATCACGTTTTTCCTGCAGACTCGGCAAATCCCCCGTCCGGGAACGTGCCGACCCGGGACAATTCACCGGCAGACGTTGAAATCAATTCTGCGACCAGAGATAGCAGCGACAGCAGCCTGAACTTTACCCCGACGCTGGGGGGTCCGTTCACTGTCGCGAACTCGGTCGTGACTGGCATCAACAAATCTCTTATGCCATTTACCGGCGGCGAAGGTACCGTTAGCGGCACTGAGGTGATGATTGCCGTAACCTTCAACCCACCAATTGCGCTTCCCGCCGATCATTATTTCTTCCGCCCCGAAGTCGGGTTAAGCAGCGGCAATTTTCTGTGGCTTTCGGCGCCTTTTCCGCTGTTCGTAAACGACCGACAAAGCTGGATACGCAATGATAATCTTGCCCCGGACTGGCTGCGCATCGGGACCGACATCACTCACCAGGGACCGTTTAACGCAAGTTTTTCACTCTCCGGCGAGACCATCGAGCAACGCATCGAGGAACTTGTTCCGTGTAGCGGCCCAGCCTCGGGTGGGACGTGGAAAAATCACGGCCAGTACGTGTCCCGTATCGCGCACGTGTCACAGATGTTTGTAAACCAGGGTCTCATTAGCGGTAGCGAGAAAGGTCAGATTGTGTCGGCTGCGGCTCGATCCAACTGCGGTAAAAAGAAGCATTAAGCGTTTCTTGGATAAAGAATAAGGACGGTAACGAGAACGAGATCAGCTCTGGGCGAAAAACGGGGGTCGCATCTAACATTCAACATTTTGATTCGGAGAAAGCCGCGTCCACCTCGCGTGAGACTCGCCGTCGTATCCGGCCGATGAGCTGGTCGGCGACCGCCACGGCCTCTGGAATCAAACTGTTGCGCTGCCGAACATAATCGTAGTCGTGGCCGGCCTGAATCGAAAAAGGAAAGGCCTACTGTGGTTGTCCTCGGTAGCCGCGGCTGATCTTGGATTGTTAGGTCCTAATCGCGCATGACGCTCCGAGACGCAATTAATCGGCCACGACGGAGGTCAGGCATCCTCGCGCTCGATGAAAAAGCGTGCCAGTACGGCGAGACGCCGTTGAGCCGACGAAACGCCGGTCAGACCGGAAAATGACCTGCCATCGTCGATTGTCTCCGCCTCGGTAATTTTGAGACGGCCGATACGACTCTGATGCATTCGGAGATATCGATGCTGTAACCGGGACCGGCACTTTCTCAACTGGCTGCCGACGGCAAATGATTGTACCCGCTCAGGGCCTCGAATTAATTCGGCGCCGTAACAGGTGTTCGTTAGGGGAGATCCCGAACCAAATCGTTTCCGATGATAATTGCTCCGCCGCGAAATGGCGGCTCTGGTTTTACTGGAAAGAGCGGTCGCAAGACCGCGAATGTCTGCGATGCAAGCGCAAGGGAAACGAATATGCAAGCGCAAGGGAAACGAATATGAATACTGCTGCACATTTCATGTTCTTGGCTTGTAGCAGAACTAGTCAGGCCTTGGCAAGTAAATTCTAACTACAATTTGTGGGTCGAGCACCCGCCGGTCACCATATGATGGATAAAACCGCGGGCGAGCACGACTGGTTACTTTCCGGATCAGAGGTCAGAACTCGAATTTGGAATTTCCAAATTCGAGTTAATATCTGAATGCGATGCCACAGTTTGCTTATCGTGCGCGCAACGCACAGGGCGGCCTAGTTGAGGGCGTGCTCGATTGCCCGGATCGAGCGGTTGCCATTCGACAAATTGAATTGCAACGATGCATTCCGATCCGGATCGAACTAGTCGGAGCAGAACCCAAAGCTGTGCAGCGAGACAGTGTAGCCGTGGCGGCTCCTACGCAGAACCTGAAAATTCCCCATGGTCAGTTGCTGGTTTTTACGGAACAGCTCGGCCATCTGCTGCGAGCGGGAATGACGCTCGACGAAGGACTGTCGATCTTGAAGACACGTTTGAAACAGCCACGCGTTCAGCAAATGACACGCGCGCTGCATCAGGCGCTCATTGACGGGCGCAGCTTCTCGCGGGCATTAAGCGAGTTCCCACGTATTTTCCCGCCGCTTTACGTAAACATGGTGGCGGCTGGTGAAGCCAGCGGCGCGCTGCCGCAGATTCTGCTTCGGCTGGTCAAACATTTGATGCAGGCGAAAGATTTGCGAGATCGCGTGCAGCAGGCGCTGATTTATCCAGCATTTCTCGCCTTGGCTGGCGCGATTCTGATCACAATCTTCATCACGTTCATGGTACCGCAACTGACCGGATTCATGTCGGAAACCGGCGGTGCGCTGCCATTGCCCACGCGCATCCTACTGCACATTCATCATGCAATCACGCGATACTGGTGGGTCGGGGCGCTGCTCGCGATTGCTGCTGTTATTGGGTTCCGCGCGTTTGTCCGCACTGATGAAGGACGAATCACATGGGACCGGTTTCGTCTCCTCATTCCCGGGTACGGGCGTGTCATCCGGCACCGTTATTACGCGCAGTTTTCGCGCACGCTTGGAACGCTGATGGAAAACGGAATCCCCTTGCTTCGCTCCCTCGATCTTGTGACCGAAATCGCAGGCAACCGATTTCTGGAGCTGAAACTAGGAGAAGTGCGCCGAGCTGTAATCGATGGCGCGACGCTGTCCGCGGCATTGCAAGAGCAAAAATTGTTTCCGGATTTGCTCACTGACATGATGACTGTCGGAGAACAAACCGGACATTTCGCCGAGGCAATGCAATCCATTGCCGATGTTTATGAGCGCGAACTTGACCGTAATGTTGCGGTAATCTCGCAACTAATTCCGCCGGTCATTATCGTGGTGATTGCGGTGCTGGTCGGCTTTGTCGTGTTCAGCATTTTATCGGCGGTATTCGAGATGACACATAGCTTGCAATTTCGACCGCATTAAGGCTTGCAATTCCAGGCCGCACTAAAATAACCTCAGCGGCCAAATGTTTCTTCGGCTCGTGTTTTTTCTGTTGTTTGGCGCGATTTCCCGCGTTTGGGCACAGGAAGCTTTCACCGATAACTTGCCACCATCGGCTGATGCGAAACCGGGAGAGACAACGCCAGAAAGCGCGTGGCTGGATCTGCGTCAAAATGCGTCGCGTCACTCAACACCACAGAACGTGCCGGCATGGGTGGGCGCAGTCACACTGTTCCCTGCGCAGGCGACCGGCGATACCATACCAAAGAGCGTCTTTCGTATTCGCGTGGCGCGGCCGAGCTCAGACTATCAAGTTCTCTTTTTTCGCTTATTTTTCGATGACAAACCAGGTCAGCAGCCGGAGCTAATCGCATGGGATGAATCCGGGGCGCACGTTTTGCGCTCAGGCGCTCTTGGGTCTGGAATAAACCTGCCCAGCTCCGATTCGGTTGTGATTCCGATGACCGACGCTTCGTCAATCGACATCGAGGTTCCGGGAGATGGAAAAACCGTGCGTGCGGCGTATCTCGATTGGATGACGAGCAGCCAGGTGGTTCATCCGCTCAGTGCTGAGCATCGCGATGTGATCCCAGAACCGTTCTCATCGATGCCGCTGTTGCATTCTCCCAGTCAAGACACGGAACACTTTGGCACTGTCACCGCAACGCTTGCGGCAGAGACAATCAGGATTGGCACCGATATTCAAGAAAGCGCGGCATTTCAGTTTGGGGTCGAGGCCCAACCGCTGGCGGGGCTGTTGACTTTCGAAGTCGCAAACCCGCGCATTGATGCTCCACCTGAGATTTATCTCAACGGTGAGAATATTGGGCCAGTTTCTCTGGCATTGCCGGAACTGGCTGACCCCGGTTATCGCGGGGAAATGGAACCGCTAGTCAGAGAAATGCGTTTCCAATATACTGGCTGGCTGCGTGCGCAAAAAATTGTACCGGTCACAAGTCTGAAGGCCGGAACTAATGATCTGATCATCGTGAATGGGACGGGGAGCGGAACTTCTGCAGTCCGCGCTACTCAGATTCAATTGAAATATCTTTGGGACAAGTCGGATTATCTTCTCAAAGCCGGCCACTAGAAATTCCCAGAGATCGAGCTACTGTATCGGCGAACCAGATGAGAGGTCTCTCGTCTGCTTGGGATGACAATTATAAGAAAACAACAGGGCGGCTTCACGCTGCTCGAGATCATGCTCGTGGTTACGATCATTGCCCTTTTGCTTGGCACGGCGATTTACAAACTAGCTGGCAATGTGGAGTACGCGCGACGTACACGTGTTGAGGCTGATATTCAGGGAATCAATACCCAGCTGAAGCTTTACGAAAGCATGAACGGTTTTTATCCGACCACTGAACAGGGGTTGCAGGCGCTTGTAACCCAACCCGACAGCGATCCAAGGCCTACGCGCTGGTTTCAATTATATAAAGAGATGCCAAAGGATCCCTGGCAGAGCGATTACATTTACCGCAACCCCGGTCTCAAAAACCCGAACGGCTACGACCTGTATTCGGCAGGACCTGACCGAAAACCAGACACAGCGGACGACGATTGGGGTGGCGGATAGCTGATCCCGCAATCGATCTGACCTACCGCTTCACTTTAGCGATTACAGATTTGAGCGATTTGGCGCGGGCATCGGCACTGCCTTGGGATTCCGCTGAATCACCCCGCGCACGTGCGGACGAGGCGCCTGCAGCGGCGGGGTTGAAGGCGGCAGCATGGCGGCTGCCCGTCCGGCTACGTTGGGTTGGCTGGGAACCGGAGTAGGCGGCACATTCGACAGAGGTTGCGACAGAAGCGCCTGATTAAACGTGAGAGTCGCAAAATTTCCGTCTTTGCTAATTGTCACCTTCGTCGCGCCCACGCGATCCGACCATTCAATGCTGGCAATGCTATAGCCGTCCACTGGCTCTGTCGTGTTCAGATATTTCTTGAAATTCTGATCCGAACTTGAAGCGATCGTAACCAGGTCGCCTTCGGGCGAATGCGCGGCGTTAGCCACGTAAAGGTCCTTCGCAAAATTGGGCGTTGCCGAAGGTAACGCAACCGCCGTTGCAATCGCGAAGGGCGAGTGATCTACCATCCGTGAGTAGCGATCGAAGTTAAACCGCGGCGGAAGAACGTCGTCGGCCTGGCTGCGGTTCGCACCGAGCAGCCCGAAGATGGACATAAGGATAAGGGAATATTTCATAACTACTCTTCTTACTATTTTGCCTGTTGCGCCGGCGCAAACCAGCGAGCGACTTTAAACTTGCCACGCATCATGGTGGGATCACTGCCGTCGAGTGCCAGGTTAACACTTTCGAATACGACAAAGGCGTCCGGTTGTTGCACGTCATGAAGAAAATGGACCAACGGCGGCCATGGGCTTTTGGTTTCAATTGAAGCGAAAACCGTCTGATGGTAGGGGGTCGTTTCGCCCGAACCAATCGCGGGATTCTCGATCAAGACATTATGCTTGCCGGCGACTTGCTTCAACTGGTCAAGCAGAGCGGACGCTTCCGCAGGATTCTTTAGGATTGGCTGACGTTGCCGGATCCATTCGTCGCGTTTCGTCCAGAGGTCACGTTCTTTGATGTAAAGGGCTTGCTCGGCCAGGGCCGTTTTACGCGCCGCCAGCTCGGCGCGGGCGCGACCCAAGGCACCAAAGATCCAGCTCAAAATCAAAAGATTCAGCAGCACAAACATCGTGCCGGCGATTATCCATGAAAGCACACGCTCGCGTTGATTCATTCGCTCGTACCAAGCCGGCATCATCGTGGTTTTCCCTCTAATCGAAACTGCGCATGGTCGTTCGGCAGAATTCGAGGTGCAGCCATGTTGAATTGCAAGATTCGCAACTCCGCGTTCTTCTTTACGTTCTCGAAGAATTGATAAGCCAGGGCAGCCGTATTCGCTTCGCCATCGACGGAAACCTGCCGCACGGACTGGTTGTACGCAGTGATTCGCACGTCGGAGGACGGCAGACTTTCGAAAAGATGCAGCAAGATTTCGACCGGGTAATAACGCGAATCGATGGCCGGAGCCAGCGCCTTCCAATTCTCTTCCGTCGCGCGGACAAAGGCCGTCTCAGGCGCATCGTGCGCAATACGTTGGTCAAGGCGTCCAATCGCGAACCGCATCAAGCCGAGATACCCGAGCAAGAGGAAGAGGAGTCCGGCGTAAGCGCCACCTGCCCAGACGAGTCTCTTTCGCCACTCTGCTTGCCTGATTAATTGTGAGCGACGACGACGCCACCTTTCTGGCAGAAGGTTTAGTTTAACCGGAGCAGGCGGCAGCTCGATGCCTACTATCTCGGCCGGGCTCGCCAGAAGTCCCTGCACCGTGTCACGCAGTTGGTAGCAAGTCTCGTCCAGTAATACATTCGGAAAGGAGGCGTTAATGCCTTGTAGTTCGGCGCTCAATCTCAACTGTGGCAATTCCAGTTTTAGTTGGTCCCCATTCGCGCTTTCAAACGCCCGGGCAAGGCTCAGTTTGCCGTTCTCAGTCACGGCGTAAACAAGCATCTCGCCTTCCGGGTAAATAAAAACCGCGTTTCCCTGCGGGGCATACGTACTCGCGCGTTGCGCGGCGTATACGGTCACTTGTCGCGGGATGCAACCGTGCTCCAGCAGTGGCGCAGCCATCTCGGCAAGCTGTTCGTTTCTGATCGCGACAGCCGAAATCACACTTTCACTCTCGCTTTGCTCGATCAGCTCAAAGTCAGTTGTTACTTCGTCAGCCGAGAACGGCAGCACCTTCTCGATCTGGATCCGAATCATTTCCGGAAACTCTGCCGGGTCGACAGTTGGCAAACGAAATCGCTGGGCAAGTACAGCCGTAACCGGCAGCCCAAGCACAAAATCATCGCTCGTTGTAAGTAACGGCACGGCTTCATCCAACGTCTGCAGCTTACGAACATTCCAAGAGCCGTTTCCCTCGGCTGAGCGCAGAAAATTCCAGCCGTGCGCGGTTGGAATTATGAAAATGGTTGTCGCTGCAGTCTCGATATCAAAGCTCCTTCCAGCTAATCAATTGAGGAATATTATCCCCTTTTCGCACTATCATCTGCACGGACCGTGTGACTTCGCCTGATTTTCCTACGCTCATAATGCGGAAAACCTGGTCCTTGAATCCAACCAAGCCTGCGATTTGCTGAAATTGCTCCGCTGTAAGACCAAGGGCAATTTGAACATCAGTCAAATTGTTGAATGGAGCGTCGTCGGCCGTTCCATCGATTCCGTCCGGACCGCGCCGCAGTTGCAGGAAACGATCGACCGAGTCATCTCTCATGCCCGGCAAGGCGCGCAAAACGTCGCGCGATGCCCAGACAAGGTCGATCGGGCCGGAGCTGTTGATGGTAAAATCTTCGTCCCAACCCGGCTTCGAAGTGAACTCAGTCCACCCGAAGATTTTCTTAACGTCATCCACAGAAGTCAGCGGCGCATGCGCCGGATGATAATCGTCGGTCTCTGGCGGCGCGTTCAAGCGATGAAGTCCAGCGTTCGGCGACACCCAATCAAGAAGAGAATCCATCATCGTGTCGAGGTCATTAAGATCGATACCTTTCAGCTCAAGATACCTGCGGAGAATTCCGAGACGGTTCTGGTCCTCCCCTGCGGTAAGCCAGTTTAAATTCAAACGACCGCCCTCACCGGCCACGCGAACTTCATAACTTTCCCGGTCGCCCATCTGTTTGCGAAGGTTCGGCGAGTCGGGTGCAACGCGCGGATGCAACGCAACGTCTGCGCCCGAAGACGCCATTGCTTCCGCGGCCAAAACGCGTCTGGCATTACCGGAAAGCGCAAGGCGAGAATCAATGTCGAGCGCCCATGAGATTACCATCGCACTGAGCAAAAAGAGTGCCCAAAGCGATAACAAGAGAGCCGCGGCACGCGACCTGAGGATCGACGTCTTCACGCGCTTTCTCCGCAGCGGAGTCGGATAAATCGGCATTGTTAATACGGCGTTCGGCCCAGTGGAATAACTGCTTCCCAAGGAACTGCTGCGTAAGGTCTGCCCACGGTGAGTTTCACAAGCCGGGGCAACCGGAACGCGTTTGACCATCGATCTACCCAAGCGTTCAACTGTGGATCGAAATAGCGGATTTGGAGACTGCTCACGTTTTTGATCAATGGCACCCAGGTCTCCTGTTCTTGTCCGATGCCGGAATCATTCTGCGGTTTTCGCAAAAAGCCGAGATCAAGCCGGTCACTCCTGCTGTTCTCAGGCTGCAACCGCAGCCAGACTGTATAGTCGCCCGGCGCGTACCGTGTGAGTAGTCCAAGCCCCGCGCTGCAATTCCACTTTATTTCATCGCGTTGGCGATCGTTTAATTTGAGTGGCTCTCCCGTCATCTTGCCACGTAATGGAGACAAGCTTTGCCACTCCGCCTCCAGGAGATCGCGCAGGCCACCATACTGCGCGTCCGCTGCGCTCACATCGGAGGAAGCGCGCAGCGCCGTCAGGTTCGATTGCACAAAGCGGAGAATTGCGAGTGACATCATCCCAAGAATCGCCACCGCAAGCGTGATCTCGAGTAGAGTAAAACCCCCGCGTTCGACGGTGCGGCCTCGATTCTGTCCAATCCTGAAAGCTAGCATCGGTTTGTCCTTAGCCGGGCCGGTAAACATAAAACTTGATCTGTTTTGACTGCGAGATTCCGCCGCGTTCCCACTGGGCCGTCAACGTCACAAGATTGATCCCGTTAAGTTGTATGTTATTCGGCTCAATTAATTCAGCCGGCACGCTTTTCTGGATCAACTTTATTGCTCCGTAACCACTGTCGATCTTGAATTCCTTGGCGCCATCCGGTGCACCGCGTGTAGCCTGAATTTCCGCCATTCGATTCGATAAAATCTGACGCACTGCCTCTTCTTCAGCGTTGAGCGTGCTCGCGGTCAGACAATTTTCCACTGCGCGCCCAAGCGCCAGGACGCCGACGGCAAAAATCGCAAGCCCAAGAAGGACCTCGTAGAGGGCGAAGGCAAAACAAATTTTTCGATTCTCGAAGCTCGAATTTTGAATGTCGCTCCTGTTACCTCGCGGCATAGTCGGTGAGTTCGGGTCGCGCCGTCAGCGGCGAGTAATTAGCCGTCCATGAACCGGCAGAGCTTTTGAAATGGATGGTTGCCGGTTCGCATGTTCCCGACGGCCAGAAAATCCATTCAGCTGGATGCTTTTTTGTCAGGGCCGCCGGCAATAAGAGGTTCAAAGCGTCTCCACGATCCAGATGAAATTCCGCCGTTGCTTTAGCTCTTTCATCTTTTGCAAAAGCCTCCGGTCGCATCATGACATTCTTCTTACCCCAAACGATCAAGTAAGGGCGCCGTTCCGTCACACTTCGCTCCTGTGCCTGCCGTACAAGATTGTTGAATCCATCCAGGGAACCCTTCAGCCGCCTATTCGCGAGCACGCCACTCAAGCTCGGCACCGCCAGCATAAGCAGCAACATCAGTATGAAGACAGCAAGGACGATCTCGATCAATGTAAACGCTCGCAAACGTTGCACTGGCAAACTTACGCGCCCCACGATAAATCACAACACGGCCAGCCAGAGGTGTTCCTACTCTGATCTGTCGAAGCCACTTTGCTCAGCCGCCAGATGCGTGGCTGTGAACCGCAGTGAAGGCGATAGTCTGCGTCCACCAAGCCGGGTCCGCACAATGACCGAGAAACGTATCCGCCAGCGCGTCGTCAAGGTTGCCAGAACACACCAAGTCACCGCGAAGCTCGGTGATCGTCTGCGTAAAGTAATTGGCCCATGGAGATCCACCGTTGTAGATCGCAGTCTCCGCGGTGCCAGTGATTTGCTCCAGCCCCAACGCTGCAAGCCTCGGCGCCAGCGTCCGGCCGATTTGGTAATCGATTCCCCGCTCGCGCGACCATGCAAGCCACCCATCCCAGAACGCGCGCACCTCCGGTGGTTCAGCCACGGTGACTGGCAGAAAGTCCGGTTCAATCAGCAGAAGCGCGCCACCCGGCCGCAGGCTCGCAACGAGATTCGCGATCGCGGCGTCAGCATCCTCAATGTGGTGAAGCACCGCGCGAGCTGTTACGAGATCGAAGCTGCCGGGATCCACCGGCCCCGCGGTGATGTCACCCTGTCGCAGCTCGAGACGCGGCGCGCGCATATCAACAAGCGATAAGTCGAGGTCGAACGCCACGGCTTGACCGTCGGGAGCAACCCGCTGTGCAAGCCAGGCGGAAATTGAGCCGTTGCCACAGCCAACTTCCAGCGTCCTAGCACCCGGCCTAACGACACCGAACGACCCAATATGTCGACGGTGCATCGGATCGAGTAAGTCCGACATCAACGCCAACCGTTTCCCTTCGCCTTTCAAGTGATGACCCAGGACGTATTTGGGCATGAGACGGTTATCTTAACCAATCGTAACGGCACCGGCAATATCAGCTAAAATCGACCGGAAGATCCCCGAGGCAGAGTTCACATGATGACTTACAGCATATTCTGTTAAGCCTGGTTTCACTTTGCCTGCATTGTGTGATACTTACCACCTAATGAATTTCATTCGTTTCTAGAATCACATCATTAACGTCGGCAATGTTGCTTACCTTACACGTAGCGATGATAATCGGATGGTCGTTACCTTCTGCGCCGCCAAGAGCTAGAGTTCGTTGCACCTCGTTTTGAAAGGGACTGCTGCAAACCAAGTGTGGGATTACTTGGTCAAAAGTTCCACCGGAACATTTGGGAAGATTGGTTAGGTAAGATCAACATCAATGCGAGGTTGCCTAAGCCAGCGCTGCGAGCCGAAAGTCTGCGGTCAAATGCGAACATTTTCATCCAAGCCTGCAGCGGCAATAAGATACACGCCGCAAGGCGCCGCTAAAAAAAAGCAATCGAACGGCAGCAACCGGTTAGCCTATGTGATAAAGTCCAAGGCAAATGAAGCCAGCCTTTCGCATCGGCATCCTCGCGATCGCGCTGTTCGTGATCGGGATGCTGGTCTGGCAGGGAGTCACCGCACAAGGTGCGCCCGATCCGATGCGGCCCAACACGAGTCCGACCGTCGCATTTCTCGACATCGGCATTCTTGTCTTCCGCGAAGGGCTCGAATGCATTCTGGTGCTGGCTGCCATCACCGCAAGCATGACCGGCGCCAAGCGCCACCATCGCCGACCGGTCGCGCTCGGCGCGAGCGCGGCGTTCATGGCGAGCTTGATCACGTGGTTCGTGGCAGTACGCCTCGTCGGTTCGCTCGGCGACAACATGAATGCGCTCGATTTGCAGGCCGCGACCGGACTTCTCGCGGTGATCGTACTGCTCGTGATCATGAATTGGTTTTTCCACAAAATTTATTGGGGCGGCTGGATTCGCGCGCACAATCGACGTCGCAAAGCGCTGCTTGAAAATGCGCGCTCCGTGGAAATTTCACAGCGGCAGCTTTGGTGGGGATTGATACTGCTCGGGTTCACCTCGCTTTATCGCGAAGGCTTCGAGGTCGTCCTTTTTCTGCAAAGCTACAATCTGCGTCTCGGTGGCGGGGTTGTGCTCAAGGGAGCGCTGCTCGGCATCGTTCTGTCTGGCATGGTTGCGGTACTCACGTTCGTCCTGCAACAGCGTCTGCCATATCGCAAAATGCTGATCACCACCGGCATACTTCTCGGTATGGTCTTGCTCGTGATGGTGGGCGAACAAGCGCAGGAGATGCAATTGGCCCACTGGATACCAACCACGCAGATTAGTCGGCTGGCCAATGTCATTCCGCCATGGATGGGAATGTGGTTCGCCGTGTTTCCCACGGTCGAAACGCTCGTCGCCCAATTAATTGCCGCGGTCTTGGTAATCGGATCCTATTATGCAGCTCGGCATTTTGGCGGCGCGCCACCCCAAAGCGTCGAGCCTGCCGAGGAAGCGCGATCGGAAGCTAAAGTTGCAATCACCGAGCAATTGGAAGCCGTCCCCTGAGCAGGATGGAGCCGGGTATCTTGAGGGGCGGCTTCTCAACTGCCAACGCAATCCGGAGATTACCCTTCCCTATTTTCATCTTGCTCTTATCGATCCTCCCAACAATTCCCGCTCTCGGCGGCGTCCGCCATTTCACTTTCCTGTACGAAGCGAATACGTCCGCGCAGGGTAGCCTCGAACTGGAAAACTGGGTCACGTGGCGGCGTGCCACAGGGCCGGGCCGATTCGATCAAGTCGATTTCCGTCACGAACTCGAATACGGAGTAACGGACACATTTCAGGCGAGCATTTATCTCGCCGACTGGTTCTACGAACACGATCGGGAACGTTCCGGGTTTGCCTATTCCGATTCGGCGATCGAGTTGATCTACAATTTGACCAATCCAGTTGTCGATCCCGTCGGATTGTCGATCTACGGAGAGTTGAGAGTAGGCAATCGACTGATCGAATTGGAATCAAAGTTGATCGCGCAGAAAAACTTCGGACCACTCATCCTCGCTTATAACGCAACGCTTGAATCGGTATGGGAAGGAAATGACCTGGCCGAGCGAGAGGGCGAATTCAGCCAGGCTGTTGGCGTGAGCTACGAGATTTCGCCGCGCATCTCGGTTGGGCTGGAGTTGCTTCACGAGTTCGTTTTCCCGGAATGGCAGGATGAGGAAAAAATCAGAAATCTCTTTGTTGGGCCGAACGTCTCATATCGCAGGGGAAATTGGTTTGTAACAATGACCGCGCTCGCGCAAGCGACCGACACAGAAGATGAGCCAGATTTCCAGCTGCGCACAATTTTTGGAATTGGTCTCTGAAATGAAAAGGCTCGCGATCTTCGGCATAGGCCTCATTTGCCTTGTCGATTTTAGCAGTTGTGGAACGACAAGCTTTGCGCCGCCTCCCGTCACACCTGAATTAGCCCGGACGGGCAAAAGTCAACGTGGTGATATCGCGATCTTGCGTGAGGGTCGTGCTCTTTTTGTTCACCGTTGCATTGAATGCCACACACTACCCGCCTTTTGGCGTTACAGCGTCGAAGATTGGCCGGATATCGTGAACAGCATGTCGCATCGTGCGAACTTGAAACCTGCGGAGCGCGAGGCGATCGTCGCCTACATTCTCGCCGTGAGAGCGCAGTAGTAGTTTTGGGGAGCGCAGGCAGCTTGCCTGCAGTCGTCGACAGCTTGCCGACAACGTTCTTTCCGACAAGCTGCCGAAAAGCAGAGGCTGGCACCCTATCCTCCCAAAAAGCAGAAATTGCTCTGCGGCTACAGATATTCCAGTTGAACCGCGTCGCAACCTTTTCACTTTAGGCGGATGATTATGTCCAGCTTGCGCTTTCCTCGGCCAACTCACGTCGTTTTGGCTGGTTTCCTGTTTCTCTTTCCAAGTGTTCTTCCGGCCGCTCCATCCCCTACCCCAACGCCGCCCGAAACGATTGACGAAAAGTTGTTCAAGGGAATGCAATGGCGGCAGATCGGTCCGTTCCGCGGCGGCCGCGCATTGACGATCGAAGGCGTACCAGGCGAGCCGGACACCTATTACTTTGGCGCGGTCGCGGGAGGAGTGTGGAAGACAATTGACGGCGGTGCCAATTGGACTCCGCTATTCGATAAGGAACCGATTTCTTCTATTGGCGCGATTGCCGTCGCGCCATCCGATCACAATGTGATTTACGCAGGCACAGGAGAAGCGGCCATCCGTGGAAACACCACGTACGGGACTGGAGTCTTCAAGTCCGTCGACGGCGGGAAAACGTGGCAGAACGTCGGTTTGAAAGATAGCCGCCAAATCGGCGCGCTTATTGTCGATCCAAGAAATGAAAATGTGGTCTTGGTGGCGGCATTGGGTCACGCGTTTGGTCCAAATCAGGAGCGCGGAATTTTTCGCACGGCCGACGGCGGCAAGACGTGGACGAAGGTTTTATCGAAAGATGAAAACACCGGCGGGATTGATGTCGTTTTCGATCCGCATAATCCAAACATCGTGTTCGCGTCGCTCTGGCAGGCGCGACGGCAACCATGGTTTTTCTCCAGCGGTGGTCCGGGCAGCGGACTGTATCGCTCCGACGATAATGGTGTCACCTGGAAACATCTGGAAGGAAATGGGCTTCCTGGAGGAATCCTCGGCAAGATCGGTATTGCCGTTTCGGGAGCCGATTCTAACCGCGTTTATGCAATCATCGAGGCGAGTTTATCTCGTAAACACCGGGCTGTTTCGTTCGGTGGATGGCGGCAAAACTTTCAATCTGTTGCCAGCGCGACATGGAGATCACCATGGTCTTTGGATTGATCCGCAAAATCCGAATCGGATTGGAAATGCGAATGACGGGGGTGCCAGCATTTCCACCGACGGCGGCAAAACGTGGACGACACAAAACAACCAGCCGACTGCGCAGTTCTATCACGTCGCCGTGGACAATGCATTCCCCTATCACATTTACGGTGCGCAACAGGACAACTCGAACGTCGGCATCGCCAGCCGGACTGATTGGGGCGCGATTGGACCCGCAGATTGGTTTGTCGCGGGGGGTGGTGAGAGCGGGTTCGTTGTGCCCGATCCGCGCGATTGGCATATCATTTACTCTAATGACGTAGGTCAGGCTTGGGTCCGTTATGATAAAAATAAAGAGGAGGTGCAGGACATTAGTCCGGTTCCTCTCGATAATTCTGGACACGGTGCTGTCGATCTTGCCCATCGTTTCCAGTGGGTCTCGCCGCTCATGCTTTCGCCGCACAATCCTGACGTGCTCTACACGGCGGCTGAATGCGTTTTCAAATCGAGCAATCACGGACAGAGCTGGACCCTAATCAGCGGTGATCTCACCCGTAACGACAAAAGCAAACAGCAACCCAGTGGTGGGCCGCTAACTAACGACATCACTTCGGTTGAATATTATGATACCGTCTTCGCGCTTGCGGAGTCGCCCGTGAACAGAGGAACAATCTGGGCCGGAACGGACGATGGATTAGTCCAAATCACGACTGATGATGGCCAGCATTGGTCAAACGTCACGCCGAAAATGCCCGAGTGGAGCACTATCGATCTCATCGATCCGTCTCCGCATGATGGCAACACGGCTTACATCGCGGTGGATCGACATAAACTCGACGACTTTAAGCCATACATTTTCAAAACGAACGATTTAGGGAAAACGTGGAGTGGAATTGTGAATGGAATTCCCGATGGCGCGTACGTACATGCCGTACGCGAAGATCCAAAACGGCGCGGATTACTTTACGCGGGCACAGAGCTCGGCGTTTTCGTTTCGTTCGATGACGGCACGCATTGGCAACGGCTGCAATTAAATCTGCCCGTCTCGCCGATTCATGATCTGGTGGTCAAAGATGACGATCTGGTCGTCGCGACGCATGGCCGCTCGTTTTGGGTGCTTGATGACCTGACACCGATCCGACAGTTAAACAAGCAATCGGCGCAAGCGGACGTTATCCTCTATCAACCACAGACAGCGTTGCGTCTCCATTACCCCGAAGAATTCGACAAACGTCAGCCCGTGGGAGACAACCCGCCAGCCGGCGCAATCATCGATTATTATTTCAGGACTGCCCCGAAAGATGAAGTGTCGCTCGATATTCTCGATGCTTCAGGCAAAATCGTTAGGCATCTTTCCAATAAAGAGAAGAAAGAAGGCGAGCAGCCACCCGAATCGCCAGATCGCGTCGAGCGCGCGAAAACGATTCCAGCAAATGAAGGAATGAATCGGTTCGCGTGGGATTTGCGCTATGACGATCCAATACAGATTCCCGGCGCGTTTTATACCGGCACGCCGCCTAAGGGTCCGCTCGCGTTGCCGGCCGATTATCAGGTAAAGCTGACCGTCGGCGGCAAGTCGCAGACTGCACCACTCCATCTGACCATCGATCCGCGCACCAAGGGAGCAGAGGCTGCGTTACAAAAGCAATTCGCTTTGTCGATGCAGATAACCGATCGCATCTCGCAATCGCATCAGGCCGTCAACGAAATTCGGGACCTCAGATCGCAGATTCAAACCTCGCACAAACGCTTCGGTGACGACCAGCGTCTCAAGCCGGCACTGGACGCTGCCGATGCACTCGATCGCAAAATGTCTGAAATCGAACAGCAACTTATTCAGGTGAATATGAAAGGTTCAGAAGCAAATCTTGCTTTCCCGAATATGCTAAACGAACGGTTTGACACATTCAGCCACACGATCGACGTCGGCGACGCCGAACCGACCAAATCGCAGCTCGACGTGTTCCAAATGTTAAGCAGCCAACTGGAAGACCAGTTGAAGAAATGGACGCAGCTCAAAAATGAAGATGTCCTTAAAGTGAGCGAATTGATCAAACAAGCCAATTTGCCAGCGCTGATCATTACCGAGAAGAAAAAGAGTGAGTAGTGATCCGTGACTCTGGGGAGCACAGGCCGCTGGCTTGTAGCATTCGGCCACTGCGCCGAATGCATTTGCGTAAACAGACTCAGCGTTCCAACCAAGTTCGCGGCAAGCTGCCGCGAACTACAGGCCTGTGCTCCCCCCCGACCCTTTATCGACGACGTCGCAAGAAGATGCTAAGCACAAGCTGATGGCAAGAATAGATAAGGCGGTTCTGCTAGCGGCTGGGCGCGGCACGCGTATGCGTGAGCTAACTGCCGATCTTCCCAAACCAATGATCGAGGTGCGTGGCAAACCGGTTTTGCAGCACATCGTCGAGGGATTGCGCGACGCCGGCGTACGCCAGTTCCTCGTCATCGTCGGTTATCATGCCGACGCCGTGCAGAATTTTTTCGGCGACGGCTCCCGTTACAACATCGAAATTCAATATGCGACACAAGTTGTGCAGGATGGAACAGGACGCGTTGTCGATCTCGCCCGTAATTTCGCCAGTGATTCCCCATTCGTTTTGAATTATGGCGACATTTTGGTGGACCCGGCAAACTACAAACGACTTCTCGATCTTCCTCACGACACCGAAGCGATCATTAGTGTGACGCGCGGCGAAGACGTAAGCAAAGGCGGCGCGGTTTTTCTGAATGAACGAATGGAACTGGTCGATCTTCGCGAGAAATCAAAACCAGGCGAGCCGACCAGCCCCTGGTATAACGCGGGCATTTACGCATTTCGGTCGAGCATTTTCGAGTTTACCGCAAAGTTGAAACCTTCACCGCGCGGCGAGTACGAATTGACCGACGCGATTCGCGCACTCGCGCAGTCTGGAAAAAAAGTAAAAGCACTCGAGCTGAGCGGTGAATGGGCCGATGTGCGCGATCCCGAAACCCTCGCGAAGCTGAATCAATAGGAACATAGGCATCCTGCCTGTGCGGCAAACAGGCTTCCAGCCTGTTGTTCTACTTTTCACTCTCGAGCGATCCGCGCTTCGAGAAAATCGTCGCCTCTTTCGCGCCAAAGACTGCCGTCAAATGACATTCACTGCGGACTTGCGCAGTTAATTCGCCGAGACGACGTGGCGCAGCGTTCGCAAAGTTGCGATCGCCTACGCGATTATTGGGTGGCTCGTGATGCAGATTGGCAATATCGCTTGATCAAAGGAGTCTTTGTCCGCCGCGTCGGCTGGCGTGGCTAAGCCCTCGTGTGTGCTAGAAAACCAGATCGCTTTCTTGGATGGTGAGAAGTTGCTGGCGGAAATTTACTTGCTTGCTCGCACCTCCGCAGCCTGAAACTCCTGCCATGCATTCCACGCGCGCTCCCAATGTTGTTTCTCAGCCCAACATTGCGCTTCCAGGAAATGAAAATAGGCCGGGCAGTTGGGCCATTCGCTAAAATGACGAGCGGTGAGAAGCGCGTCATCGACCCGACCGGTGTGCATCTGCGCGCGATAAAGTTCGTAACCAATGCCGGAGTTATAGGGCGCGTCGTGGAAGAGCTCTTGTAGATCTTGAAGAGAGCGATTAGCGGCGATCAGCGGAAGAGCGGCCGGTTCGCCGTATCGCTGGGTCAAGTCGTATGCGGCGCGAAAATCTTTCTTGCTGGCTTTGTATTTCGCCATGCCAGCCCACGCATAACGAAGCCACTCGGGATGTTGCTCAACAACCCGGGAAATTTCCTCGGGGTCGCCGCGTTCGGACCAAAGCGCGAAGAGAGCGAGTTTTTCTGTTTCACTGAACGATTGTAAGTTCGGATCATTTCTTAACAATTGCGCGAGAACGCGATTGAAAGAAGTATCTGAAACGCGGTTGAGATAGGGCAGGCTTAAATCGTGCTCACTAAGTCCAATCGCCTCCAGCATGGAGTTGACTTCTGAATTCTTGAGCGAAGCGTCACTCAGCATACTTTTATAGACTTGCGGCCGCAGAGGTCCGGCTCTGTGTAGTGCCTCACGCCACGCTGTAATTGCCAAAACGGGACGGTACGGCAGCCAAGCGTTTCCTTCTGCTAGCGGAACCTCGTAAGCGATCGGCTCCAGAAAGCGCGCCCGGCGAAAATCATCTACTGCGCTTCCCTCCTGTTTCAGTTCGACCTCCGCGAAAGCACGGGCAAGGTAAAGTTGCCAATCGAGCGGCGCCCATCGAAGCGCCCGAGTTGTCAGTGCGATTGTTTCAGCAAAATTGCGCTCGCGATCGGCTACAACTGATAATCGCTTCGCACTGGAAACACCGACTGAGCCAGGGAGGAGTTCCAGGCCGCGCGCGGCGACAACCAATGACAGACCCGCCGCAAGTAATCCTAAGCCAAGGATGCGAAACACCATCGGAACCCAACGGTTCGCTTTGCAAGAGAGCGGCCGATGCAGGGCGAGCCCAAGCAAAAATATCGCGGCAAACGCCGTGCCCACCCGGTGTCCTGAAACATCGACAATCCCTCGAATCGCGAACAGAAGCGCGGCGATAAGTGCGGCCAAACGATAACGTTCGTTGGTCCCCGTTCGCAGCGGGAAAACCCGACTAACAAGGAGCG
>WNGJ01001340.1_pt1 | contig 32427 bp, 25 predicted proteins | sample 5400611 | NCBI WGS metagenome assembly WNGJ01 (sample SAMN13153375, study PRJNA577476) | soil metagenome | isolation source: 40 cm soil or saprolite under Garry oak tree replicate 1 | place: USA:California | collected 2016-06-15
AGAGCATGACCCGCTCGGCCAGGGGAACCGCCGATGCGCCCGGCCGGAACGTCCGCGCCAAGGCCGGCCTCAACCGGGGCATCCTGCGATCCGGGTGGGGCCTGCTGGTCCGCCGCCTGGAGGAGAAAGCCCCCGGCCGGGTGGAGAAGGTCAAGCCGCATTTCACCAGCCAGCGGTGCTCGGCGTGCGGGCACGTGGACCCGGAGTCGCGTGAGAGCCAAGCGCGCTTCGTGTGCACGGCCTGCGGTTTCGCCTGCCACGCTGATGTGAACGCGGCCCGGAACATCGCGGCGGGGCACGCCGTGACTGCGCGGGGAGGCGACGGGGCAGCCCGGCCCGTGAACCGCGAACCTCACCTGCTGCTCCAATCGGCGTAGTAGCTGGAATCCCCCGCCTTCAGGCGGGGGAGGATGTCAACCATCATCTCAGCGACGAACGGGGCCGGCCGGGATGGACAGCGTTTTACAGGACGACGTCGAGCATCATCGGGGTGGTGGGGCGGGGGGCGCCGCCTGCGGGTTCGGCGGTAAGGGCCAGGTGGTCCCCCTGACGCAGGCCTGAGGCGATGACCGGGCCGGTCATGTCGTGGCGGACCGGCGGGAGCATGGTCACCGGCCGGTCGCCGGCCGGGCCGATCAGCCACAGCTCGTAGCCGCGCGTACCGGGCAGCGCGTGCAGGTCCGCGGCGGTGAACACCAGCGCGTGCCGGGAGCCGGACATCACGATGTTGACCGTGCCGCCGCCCTTCACCGCGCCCGTCATCATGGTGGCGTCCCGCGCGGTCAGCACCCCGGCGATCTGCTGGCTGCTGGCCTGGTCCTGGCTGAGCTGATCCCGCATGCTGCCGTTGCTGACCCCGAACACCACCGCGACGCCGGCCACCACCACGGCAGCCACCGCCATGGCCAGCCGGACCCGGAGCCCAGGGCGGCTTCGCCCGGCGCGAACCGCCGGATCCCGCTCCGCCGCGGGCGGCTGCTGCCTGGTCGCGGCCGCGGTCAGCATCACCCGTTCCTTAAGCGCGGGCGGCGGGGGAACCGCGGTGGCGGTGGCCAGCCGGGCGGTGGCCTCGCGCAGGCTGGCGATCTCCCGCGCGCACTCCTCGCACCCGGCCAGATGGCGCTCGAACCTGGCCCGGTCCGGCGCGGAGATCGCGTCCATCGCGTACGGCCCGGCGAGGGTGTGCGCTTCCCGCTTGCGCCAGCTCAATCCGCCACCCCCATGCAGTCCCGCAGCCGGATCAGCGCGTCCCGCATCCTGGTCTTGATCGTGCCGGCCGGCACCCCCAGCAGGCTGGCGACCTGCCCGTAGGTGTAGCCGCCGTAGTAGGCCAGGGTGACCGACTCGCGCTGCAGTCCGGTGAGCGCGCCCAGGCAGCGCCGGACCCGCTCGCGCTCGAGGCTCGACTCGACGGCCTCGGCCACCTCGTCGTAGGGGATGTCCGCCGCCGCCGTGCGCCGCTCGCGTTCGGATTCCTTCTGCACCGAGCGGACGCGGTCGACCGCCCGGCGGTGCGCCAGCGTCATCACCCAGGCGGTCGCGCTGCCCCGTTCGGGGTCGAACTTGACCGCGTTCCGCCAGACCTCGAGCAGCACGTCCTGGGTGACCTCCTCGGACTGGGCCGGGTCGCGGATCACTCGCCGGACGATGCCGAACACCGACGCGGCAACCTGGTCGTAGACGGCGTCGAAGGCGGCCGCGTCGCCGCGCGCCACCAGCTTGATCCCGGCGGCGAGGTCCCCAGGGGGGTCCGGGGGGATGGCTTCCCCCCGGTCGCGGGGGCCTCGGGGGGGTCCGGGGGGGTCGTCCCCCCCGAACGGCCGAGCGGGGGGTCGCCCCCCCGGGCTAGCACTGCTCACAACTGATATTCGTAGCAGCAGTCACCGAGGATTGCCTGGGCCCGGGCCATCCGCCGGCGGTTTCGCGTCAAATCTTGCCCGGCCGGCCAAACCCGCGACGCCACCGCACCGAATAAAGGACATGAGCATGAGCGGCAGGGGTCGCCCGGGCGGGCAGAGCGCGGGACTCGGCGCCGTCGCGGGGGTGCTGGCCGCGGGCACCGCGCTGGGCGTGGGGCAGTTCGTGGCCGGGCTGACCGGTGCCAGCGGGTCGCCGGTGGTGGTGGTCGGCGAGCTGCAGATCGATTTCACGCCGCCGTGGCTGAAGAACTTCGCCATCACCGAGTTCGGCGCGGACGACAAGCTCGTCCTGGTCAGCGGGATCCTGGTGGCGCTGGGGGTCTTCGCGGCCGTCATCGGCGCGGCCGCAGCCACCCGGCGGATGGCCTACGGCGTGGCCGGCGTCGCGGTGTTCGCGGTGGTCGGGCTGACCGCCGCTGCGACCCGGCCGACCGCGACGGTGGCCAGCCTGCTGCCGACCCTGGCCGCCACGGCGTCCGCGCTGGCGGTGCTGCTTGTGCTGATCCCGCTGGTGAAGCCGCGGACCATCGCGGCTCGTCCGGCGGTCTCATATGACCCGGTGACCGCTCCCCCGGCGGCTGAAGAACCGACACAGGCGGCGGACCCCGAGCCCGGGGGGACGCGGCGCCGCAGCTTCCTCGCGGCCGGCGCGGCGACCGCGGGCATCGCGGCCGGGGCCGGGCTGGCGGGTCGGCTGCTGACCGAGCAGAGCAGCGTGGCCAGCGCGCAGAGGTCCGTGCGGATCCCCAAGCCCGCGGTCACCACGCAGACCCTGCCGGCCGGCGTCGACCTGGACATCCCGGGGCTCGCGCCGTTCGTCACGTCCAACGCGAGCTTCTACCGGGTGGACACCGCGCTCGTCCTGCCGCAGGTCGACCCGTCGAGCTGGCAGCTGCGGATCCACGGCATGGTGAACCGCGAGATCACGCTCACCTTCGAGGAGCTGCTCAAGCGGCCGCTGATCGAGGACTACATCACCTTGTGCTGCGTGTCCAACCCGGTCGGCGGCCCGTACATCGGCAACGCCAAGTGGCTGGGCGCCAGCCTGGCCGCCGTGCTGCGCGAGGCGGGGATCAGGGCCCGCGCGGACCAGCTGATGTGCACCTCGGCGGACGGGTTCACCTCGGGCACCCCGGTGCAGACGGTGATGGACGGCAGGGACGCGCTGCTCGCGGTGGCGATGAACGGCCAGCCGCTGCCGGTCGCGCACGGCTTCCCGGCCCGCATGGTGGTGCCCGGGCTTTACGGATACGTGTCCGCGACCAAGTGGGTGACGGACATCAACGTGACCACGTTCGCGGGCAACAACGCCTACTGGGCGCAGCGCGGCTGGTCGCAGCAGGCGCCGGTCAAGACCGAATGCCGCATCGACGTGCCGAACGGCCTGAACAGCGTCCGGGCCGGCACCATGGCGGTGGCCGGCGTGGCCTGGGCTCAGCACAAAGGCATCGAGGCCGTCCACGTGCGCGTAGACCAGGGCCCGTGGAACGAGGCCCGGCTGGCCGCCGTCCCCGGCCTGGACAGCTGGCGGCAGTGGGTCTGGGATTGGGACGCCACCCCGGGAGGGCACGTGCTCCAGGCGCGGGCCACCGACAAGACCGGCTACGCGCAGACCAGCGCTCAGGCGCAGCCCGAACCCAACGGGGCCAGCGGCTACCCCAGCCTCTCCGTCACGGTGTCGTAGCGCGCAGTTGCCGCGGGACCTGGGCGTAGCGGGCCATACCTATCCCGCACCTATCCCGCGCCCGGGGAGTTTCGGACCGCCGCCGGTGGTTACCTCTGTAGGAGAGACCCCCTTTCAAGGTGAGGCAAACCGATGACAATTCCGATGCGCGGTCCTGAGCCCGAGCCGGAGCTGGAGACCCGCCGCCGGGTCGACGCCCGATCGCTTTGGTCGGGCGGCGTGGCGACGGCGGTCGTGGCGGGCCTGATCGCGCTGGTCGGCATCCTGGTGTGCCGGTGGCTGTTCAAGATCCCGATCCTGTCGCCGAGCCGGGACGGCGCCTGGGGTGACGCGTCGACGGCGGGATACGTGTTCGCGTCCGCCGCGATCGCGCTGGCCGCGACCGGGATGATGCACCTGCTGCTGCTGTCCACCCCGTATCCGCGGGTCTTCTTCGGCTGGATCATCGGGCTCGCGACCGTGGTCGCCGTGGTGTTCCCGTTCAGCACGACGGCCCCGCTGTCCCAGAAGTTTGCCACGGCCGTGGTCAACCTGGTGCTCGGCATCGCCATCGGATCCCTGGTCGGCGAGGTCTCCAGGCGCGCCGGGCGGCGCCAGGTGGTGCGCCGCGGTTCCGGCCGGCCCAGCTACCCGCCCTCGCGTACCGCGGGCGACGGCTACTCCTGACGGCTGACACGGTCGGCAGATGGTTAGTTAGGGAAATGAATCTCGGGACCCGGCTGTTAACCTGTCTGCGCGATCGAGGGGGTTAACGCTGTCAGGGAGGACAGGAAACACGGCCGGGACGCGGGCTTCGGACTACGGGTGGCTACGGCGGCTGGCCGGCTACTGCTGGCGTTACCGCCGGACGGTGCTCATCGCGATGGCCGGAGCGCTGGCCGCGACCGCCGCGACGGCGGCGATACCCCTGGTGCAGCGGCAGATCATCGACAACGTGATCGTGACCCGGCGGGAGTCGATCTGGCCGCTGGCCGGCCTGCTGGTCATCGCGGCCGCGGTGAACTTCGGCGGCATCTACCTGCGCCGCTACCGGGGCGGCCGGCTCTCTCTCGACGTCCAGCACGATCTGCGCACCGAACTCTTCGACTCGCTGTCCCGGCTGGACGGCGCGCGCCAGGACGAGATCCACACCGGCCAGCTGGTCGGGCGCTCCATCTCGGACCTGAACATGGTGCAGGGCATCCTATCCATGGTGCCGGTCACGCTCGGGAACCTCGTGCTGTTCCTGGTGACCCTGGGCATCATGGTGGTGCTTTCGCCGGTGCTGACCATCGTGGCCGTGGCGGTCGCGCCGGCACTGTGGGTGATCGCGCTCGCGTCGCGGCGCAAGCTGTTCCCGGCGAGCTGGCACGCGCAGCAGCAGTCGGGCGACGTGGCCGGCGTGGTCGACGAGGCCATCGGCGGGGTGCGGGTGGTCAAGGGGTTCGGCCAGGAGGAGCAGGAACAGCAGCGGCTCGAGGAGGTCAGCGAGCGGCTGTTCGCGTCCCGGCTGCGGATGATCCGGCTGACGGCCAGGTATAACCCCGCGCTGACCGCCATCCCGTCACTCGGCATGGTCGGCGTACTCGCGCTCGGCGGCTGGCTGGCCATCCACGGCTCGATCACGCTGGGTACGTTCCTGGCGTTCTCGGCCTACCTGGCCCAGATGACCGGCCCGGTGCGCATGTTCACCTACCTGATCACGCTCGGGCAGGAGGCGCGGGCCAGCGTCATCCGGGTGTTCGAAATCATCGACTCGCGGCCGGTCATCACCGACAAGCCAGACGCGATCGAGCTGCCGCCTGATGCGACCGGGGTCAGCTTCGACGACGTCCGGTTCGGCTACGTGCCGTCCGAGCCGGTGCTGCGCGGCCTGTCGCTGCGGATAGAGCCGGGCGAGACGGTCGCCGTGGTCGGCGCGTCCGGCTCGGGCAAGTCCACCCTCGCGATGCTGCTGCCGCGCTTCTACGACCCGCAGGCCGGCTCGGTCCGCATCGGCGGATACGACGTCGCCGACCTGACCCGGGACTCGCTGCGCGCCGCGATCGGGCTGGTCATGGAGGACAGCTTCCTGTTCTCCGACACCGTGCGGGCCAACATCGCCTACGGCCGGCCGGATGCGACCGACGAGCAGGTCGTCGCGGCGGCCCGGGCCGCCCAGGCGCACGAGTTCATCGTCCGGCTGCCCCTGGGCTACGACACCGTGGTCGGCGAGCAGGGCCTTACTCTTTCCGGCGGGCAGCGGCAGCGGGTATCGCTGGCCCGGGCGCTGGTCACCGACCCCCGGCTGCTGGTGCTCGACGACGCCACCTCGGCCATCGACCCGCGCCTGGAGGCCGAGATCCACGCCGCGCTGCGCGAGGTGATGCGGGACCGCACCACGTTGATCATCGCGCACCGCCGGTCGACGCTGAACCTGGCCGACCGGATCGTGGTCCTGGACCAGGGCCGGGTCGCCGACAGCGGCACGCAGGAGGAGCTGACCGAACGCTGCCCGCTGTACCGGCAGCTCATCCTGAGTGGCGAGGACGACGAGGCGGTGACCGGGCCGCGCTCGATCCGGCCGCGCCCGGTCCGCACCGTGGAAGACGTGCTCGACGGGCGCGCGCTGGCTGTGGCGTCTACCGGTGCGGCCCGGAGCGCCCGGGCGAGCCACCGGGGCGCCGCCGCCGCGAACGCCGGGCACATGGCCGGGATGTTCGCCAGCCTGCCGCCCTCCCCCGAACTGCTCGCCCAGGTCGACGAGCTGCCGCCGGCCAAGGACAGGCCGGACATGGACCTGGCCCAGGCGCGGGCCGGGGACCGGCACTTCACGCTGCGCAGGCTGCTGCGGCCGCTCACCGTCGCGCTGATCATCGGGCTGGTCCTGGACGGCCTGGACGCGGTGGCCGGACTGGCGCTGCCCGCGCTGGTCAGGAACGGCATCGACCAAGGGGTGGAGACCAAGGTCTTCCACGCGATCTTGGTGGTTTCCCTCATCGGGCTGGCCATCGTGCTGGCCGACTGGCTGGTCAACATCGCCGAGACGATGGTGGTCGGGCGCAACGGCGAACGGCTCCTGTTCACCCTGCGGGTCAAGCTCTTCGCCCAGCTGCAGCGCCTCGGCCTGGACTTCTACGAGCGCGAGCTGTCCGGCCGGATCATGACCCGGATGACCACCGACGTGGACGCGCTGTCCTCGTTCCTGCAGACCGGGCTGGTCACGATGGTCAGCTCGGTGCTCACCTGCTTCGGCGTGCTCGCCGCGCTGCTCATCATCAACCTGCGGCTCGGCCTGGCGGTGCTGTGCATCTTCCCGGTGCTGGTGGCGGCCACGCTGGTGTTCCGGTCCAAGTCGGCCAGGGCGTACGGCGAGTCGCGGGAGCGGGTTGCCGCGGTCAATGCCGACTTCGCGGAGAACGTGGCCGGGCTGCGGGTGACGCAGGCGTTCCGCCGCGAACAGGCCAACCGGGACCGGTTCGGCGGGCTGAGCCAGTCCTTCCGGGTGTCCCGGCTGCGCGCCCAGCGGTACATCGCGATCTACTTCCCGTTCGTGCAGACCCTGTCCACCGTGGCCGGCGCGATCGTGCTGATCATCGCCACCGGGCAGATGCACAGCGGGGCGCTCACCACGGGCGCGCTGATCGCCTACCTGCTCTACATCGACATGGTGTTCTCCCCGGTCCAGCAGCTCTCCCAGGTCTTCGACGGCTACCAGCAGGCCATGGTGGGGCTGCGCCGGATCACCGACCTGCTGCGCCTGGGCACCTCCACGCCGCCGACCCGCCGGCCGGTCGCCGTGGGCCGGCTGGACGGCCGGATCGAGCTGCGCGACGTGGACTTCAGTTACGGGAACACTGAGGCGAACGCGCTGTCCGGGATCAGCCTGACCGTCGAGCCCGGCGAGACCGTCGCCCTGGTAGGCCAGACCGGCGCGGGCAAGTCCACGCTGGTGAAGCTCATCGCCCGGTTCTACGACGCGACTAGCGGGCAGGTCCTGGTGGACGGCACCGACGTCCGCGACTACGACCTGGCCAGCTACCGGCACCAGCTCGGCGTCGTCCCGCAGGAGTCGTACCTGTTCGCGGGCACGGTCCGGGACTCGATCGCGTACGCCAGGCCGGACGCCAGCGACGCCGAGGTCGAGGCGGCGGCCCGGGCGACCGGCGCGCACGACATGATCACCCGGCTGCCCGGCGGCTACGCCCACGAGGTGGCCGAACGGGGCCGCAACCTGTCGGCCGGCCAGCGCCAGCTCATCGCGCTGGCCCGGGCCCAGCTGGCCGACCCGGCCATCCTGCTGCTCGACGAGGCCACCGCCGCGCTCGACCTGGCCGCCGAGGCCGCGGTGAACCACGCGATCAGCGAGCTGACCGCGGCCCGCACCACGCTCGTGGTCGCGCACCGGCTGACCACCGCCGCCCGGGCAGACCGGATCGTGGTCCTGGACCAGGGCCGCATCGCCGAGGCGGGCAGCCACGCCGAGCTGCTTGCCGCCGACGGCACCTACGCCGCCCTGTGGGACGCCTTCACCGGCGAATCCGAGCTCGTCGCCTAGGGAGTCGGTGGCACATCGGGTACGCAAGAAGGTACTCGGGGGCCCACCGAGTCCGGTCAGCGAGGGGACGCCGGGGCACGCAGCCGGTTCGTTCGGGATAATGCCGTTCGAGGTGAGGGATGTACCGGCTGCTCTATCGGGTAGTGCTTCGGCGGGTGCCCGCGGAGGCCGCGCACCTCTGGGCCTTCGGGCTGATCCGGGGTGTCGCACGGGTGCCGGGGGCGGCGTGGCTGCTCCGGCGGTGGCTGGGGCCGCGGGATCCGGTGCTGCGGGTGCGGGCGCTGGGGCTGGAGTTTCCCGGGCCGCTCGGGCTGGCGGCCGGGTTCGACAAGGACGCGCGCGGGACACGCGGGCTGGGCGCGCTCGGGTTCGGGTTCGTCGAGGTCGGCACGGTGACCGCGCGGGCCCAGCCGGGGAACCCGCGGCCGCGGATGTTCCGGCTGACCGCGGACCGGGCGCTGGTCAACCGGATGGGGTTCAACAACTCCGGGGCCGCCGCCGCGGCGGCCCGGCTGCGCGGGCGGGCCCGGGGACCGGTTGTCGGGGTGAACGTCGGCAAGACGCGCGCGGCGCCGGACGAGGAGGCAGCCGCAGACTACGCGGCGAGCGCGAGGGCGGTGGCGGAGGTGGCCGACTACGTGGTGGTCAATGTCAGCTCGCCGAACACGCCCGGGCTGCGCGACCTGCAGGCGGCGGACCGGCTCCGGCCGGTGCTGGTCGCCGTGCGTGCGGCGCTGGACGGCGCCTCGGCCGGCCGGCGGGTGCCGCTGCTGGTCAAGATCGCGCCGGACCTGGCCGACGCGGACGTGGACGTGGTCGCGGACCTGGCCCTCGAGCTCGGGCTCGACGGGATCATCGCGACCAACACCACCGTGTCCCGCGCCGGGCTGGCCAGCCCGGCGGCTGAGGTGGCGGCGGCCGGGGCGGGCGGCCTGTCCGGGCCGCCGCTGCGGGCCCGGGCGCTCGCGGTGCTGACCCGGCTGCGGGCCCGGGCCGGGGACCGGCTGGTACTCATCGCGGCCGGCGGGATCGAGACCCCAGACGACGCCTGGGAGCGGCTGCGGGCCGGCGCCACGCTGGTGCAGGCCTACACCGGGTTCGTCTACGGCGGCCCGCTGTGGCCGCGGCGGATGCATGCCGGGCTGGCCCAGCGGATTAGGGCGGCTAAGCTGTCGTCGCTTAGCTGAGGGGCGGGTCGAGCAGGCGCAAGGTGGCGGTGCCGGCGTCGAGTTCGGCCGCGATGCCGTAGGGGAACGTCTGGAATAGGCCGCCGTGACCCACGTTGGCCCACGCGATCATGGGCACGCCGAGCGGGGCGAGGCGTTCGGTGAGGATGTCCTGGATCGGCTCCGGGGGACCGCAGTCGGTGAAGGTTCCGGCCACGATGCCCGCCAGCCCGTCGAGATAACCCGAACGCCGCAGCTGGGTCAGCATCCGGTCGATGCGGTAGTCCTCCTCGTTGACCTCCTCGAGCAGCAGGATGCCGCCGCGGGCCGACCGGGACGTGGGGGTGCCCAGCGAGGACGCGAGCAGGCACAGCGTGCCGCCGGTGGTGACCCCGCGGGCCAGGCCGGGGACCACCGTGACGGCCTGCGGGTACTGGATCAGGGTGGCCTGCTCCGGCCGCATCAGGGTGCGGAGCAGGGAACCGAACGAGTAGTGCGATGCGCCCTCCCTGATGGCCACCATCGGCCCGAACACCGACGCCCAGCCGAGCCTGACCGCCACCGCCTCCAGCACCGCTGTCACGTCCGAGTAGCCGGCCAGCACCTTGGGCGGCATCCCGGTCTTCGAGTCCAGGCCGTCCCAGTTCATCGCCTCCAGGGTGCGCTGCGCGCCGGAGCCGCCGCGGGCGAACAGGATCCCGGCGATGCCAGGATCGGTGAGCGCGGACCGCAGGTCGCCTGCCCGCATCGCGTCGTCCCCGGCCAGGTAGGGGCGCAGGGTGCCGGGGTCGTGCGCGGACGGGTAGGTGACCGGGTCCAGGCCGGCGAACCGCAGTGCGTCCAGGCCGGCCGCCAGCGCGCCGGGTTCGACCGGGCTGCTGACGCAGAGCACCGCGACCCGGTCTCCCGGTTTCAGGGCGCGCGGGCGGGCCAGCGAGACCGGCGGCTGGGTCGGCTGGGCCGCCTGGGTCGGCTGGGTCGGCTGGGCCGCCTGGGTCGGCTGGGTCGGCTGGGCCGCCTGGGTCGGCTGGGTCGGCTGGGCCGCCTGGGTCGGCTGGCTCGGCTGGCTCACAGCGTGATGCCTAGGCGCTCGTAGGGCACCTGGCAGGTGTTGCCTGCGGCGAGCCAGAGGTGACGGGCGTTCAGGTCCATCAGCACGGAGGCGATGGTAGCGCCCTGCTCGCACGGGGGATCGGCCGGATCGGGGTGGGCGCAGATGCTGTGCGGGTAGTCGGCGTGATCGGCCAGCAGGGCGCGGAGGTTATCGAGGGCCCATGCCGTCGTGACCTGTGCCGTCGTGACCCGTGCCGTCGTGGCCGCCCGGAGGTAAGCCTGGACCGACAGCCGGACACGGGTCGCGGCCTGGCGGCCGTACTGAAGGCCCCGCTGGTAGCTGGTGCCCTCGACGCGTACATGCTGAGTGCTGGTCATCCGCGCTCCCTCGGGGGTTCGGGCCCAGGATCCGGAACTGCCCGGGACGGTCGGGTTCTACGGTACGCATTGAGCGAACAGCCCTGGCGGCCTCCTGGCGCGCGGCTTACCCTGAGGAAGTGGCGCTGCATCGACCCTGGCCCGGCCCGAGACGATGGCTGACTTGGGTCTGGGAGCACGTTCCGTTCGTCCGCCGCCGGGGTGGCCCGGGACTGGCCGGCGTGCGCGAGCCGAGGCGGCCTCGCCCGCCCACCCGGCCGCCGATGGCCCTTTCCGCCGAACCCGAGGCCGACGGGCTGCGGGCGGCTTCGGTAGCGACCCTCACCCGATCCCGGCACCGGCGGTGGCGCCCGTGGCGGCGGCCGCACGCCGGGCCCGCGTGAGGTAAGGGGACACTGAGCTCGATGGCGGCGGCCAGCGCGACCTCGCGGTAGGCGGCGGCGAGCGTGTCCAGGGGCGCGTGGGCGTTCCGTCCGCTGGGGTTCGGCACCACCCAGAGCTGGGCGCCGTCCAGGTCTTCCGGCTGGCGGCCGGGGACGGCCCGGGGATATCCGAAGGCGGTCCGGTAGGCGGTCACCCCCAGGATGGCGACCACGCGCGGCCGGAACCTGCGGACTGTGCCGGCCAGGGCGCCGGCGCCTTCGGCCAGTTCCGCGGGCCCGAGTTCATCGGCGCCTGCCGTCGCCCGCGCGACCAGGCTGGTAATGCCCACGCCCCGGCCGAGGAGGTAGTCCCGGTCGCGGGCGGTGAGCCCGGCCGACGCGTCGATCAGGTGATCGGTGATGCCGGCCCGCAGCAGCGCCGGGTAGAAGCGGTTGCCGCGCGGCGCGAAGTGACCCTGTACGGCCACGCTGCGCAGTCCGGGATTGATGCCGACGAACAGCAGCCGGACGCCCTCGGCGATCAGGTCCGGCAGGGTGGCTCCGGTGAACGACCGCAGTTCGGCGCGGGTGAAGCCGATACGCTTGGCCGGCTCGCTGGCGTGACCCAAACGGGATCGTCCTCCCTCGCTCGGGCGGGGCGGGTTTTGGGCGGGCAAGATCGAACCGGCGACCGGCGACCGGCGGAATTCTCACCATAAGATATGACACACTGAAATCCGTCGCTGTTCGGGCACGTATGAGGGGTCCCGGGCGCTGGTCGGCTCAGGCCACAGCACGGCACACGACTACCACTAAGGACGCCGGTGTCATGCATACCGCGATCACCAAAACGGGCAGGCCCGGGCGCGGCCGGACAGGTCGTTGACGGTGCGCGACGGCCAGGCCGCCGACGATCAGCGCGATCCCGCGGCCATCGCAGCGCGCCCGAGAGGACGGCACGCCCGGGACCCTGACCGGCACCCACCGGCCCCTGACCGGGACGCACCGGCCCCTGACCGGCACCCACCGGCCCCTGACCGGGACGCACCGGCCCCTGACCGGCACCCACCGGCTCCGGACCGGGACGCACCGGCCCCGGACGAGAGCCCGGCGGCCGGAAGGCGGAAGAAGTCCTGGCGTCAGCTGATGATTATCGTGGTAGCGGCGATTGTCCTCATGCTGCTCATCAAGGCGTTCGTCGTCCAGGTGTACCGGATCCCCTCGTCCTCGATGGAGGACACCCTCCTCACCGGCGACCGGGTGCTGGTGAACAAGCTGGTCTACCACGTCCGCGGCATCGGCCGCGGCGACATCGTGGTGTTCAGCGGGGAGGGCTCGTGGGGTACCACCACGGGCGCGCCGGATCCCGCTCCGCCTGGCAACCCGCTGCTGCGGGCGGTGGATGACGTGCTCGCCGATGTCGGCGTGTACAGCACGCAGACGTACTACATCAAGCGGGTCATCGGCCTGCCCGGCGATCACGTGGTGTGCTGTGAGAACGGCAAGATAACGGTCAACGGGGTCCTGCTGGACGAGACGGGCTACCTGTTTCCCGGCGCGAGCCCTTCGCGGCAGCCGTTCGACGTCATCGTCCCGCCCGGGCGGCTCTGGGTCATGGGCGACAACCGGGCGATTTCCGATGACTCCCGCGGGCATATGTTCGGCGGCTTCCCGGACAAGGGGACCGTTCCAGAGGACAAGGTGGCGGGCCGCGCCTTCTTGATCATCTGGCCGCCGTCACAATTCGGTGACCTGCCGATTCCCGCTACGTTCCAGCAGGCCGCGCTGCACGCCGGGGCCGCCGGGGCCGCCGTGCTCCAGGTCGCCGGGGCGGCGGTCAGCGCGGTGGCGGCCGTCCCGGCCGCCGGGGCCGCCTGGGTCGTTCTCGGCATCCCGGTGCTCGCACGGCAGGTCAGGGTTCGGCGGCAGGGGCGACGGCGTGGTTGCGCAGGTGCTCGTGCGACACCTGGACCTGCTGGCGTGAGGGTCAGCTGAGCGCCTGGTCCAGGTCCTCGATGATCTCGGCCACGTCGTTCACGTAGCCGAGCGCCAGCCGCACCGTGCTGCGATCCACCCCGATGCTCTGCAGGGCCTGCTCGTCGTACTCGAAGTAGGTGAAGAACGTGCTCTGCTCGACGAGCGTCTGCGGGGCGCCGAAGTTGGAGGCCATGAACGGGACCTGGAGCCGGTCGACGAACTCGGCGGTGGCCTGCTCGCTCAGGCCCAGCTCGAAGGTGACCACCCCGCCGTGCCCCGCGAGGTAGTCCTGGCCCAGCTTGAAGTGCGGGTGGCTCTCCAGGCCGGTGTAGTAGACCCGCCGCACGGCGGGGTGGCTGTCCAGGTACCTCGCGACCGCGATGCCGTACTGGTTGATGCGCTGCATCCGCATCGGCAGGGTGTACAGGCTGCGCCGGAGCAGGAAGGCGGCGTTGCCGTCCGCGACGGGGCCGGTCGTGTCGCGGTACCAGCGGATCTTCTCGATCAGGTCGCGGCGCCCGCAGGCCACGCCGGACACGATGTCCCCGTGGCCGCCCAGGTACTTGGTCGCGCTGAACAGCGCCAGGTCGACTCCCCAGCGCAGGGCGTAGAAGTTGGGCGGCGGCGAGAACGAGCTGTCCAGGGTGATGACCACGTCGGGCCCGACTATCTCGCGGACCCGGGCGACGTCGATCAGGTACATGTGCGGCGAGGAGGGCATCTCCAGGTGCACCAGCCGGAGGCGGCTGGCTAGTGCCTTGATGCCGCTGAGGAAGGCGCTGGAGTCGCGGATGGAGATCTCGTGGACGACGACGCCGAACTTGGGCAGGATCGCGTGGAAGACGTTCCTGACCTGCCGGTAGGACTCGGCCGGCAGGACGACTTCATCGCCGGCCTGCAGCAGCGAGACGAACGTAGTGAAGTGCGCCGCCATGCCCGAGGCGAACAGCAGCGAGCTCTCCGCCCCGGTGAGCTGGCTGAGCCGATCCTCGACCTCCAGCCAGGTCGGGTTGCTGTACCTGCCGTACCGGCCGGCCGGCGTGGTCAGGTCGTGCAGACCTGTCCGGACGTGGCCGGCGTCGTGGAAGTAGTACGACGCGCTCTGGTAGGTCGGAGCCTCGATGCTGTTGGCGTAGGGCTCGGGGCTTCGCTTCCTCGTCATGTCCGCTCCGGTCGGTCCTGATGTCGTTGCTGGCAAGAGGGCACCCCGGCCGGCGCGTCAGCCAGCGCGGCGCGATACGCGCACCTGGGGGAAAGGCTGGCCGTTTCCCGGGAACTCGTGATGCCGCGAGGCCGGTGACCTGGAATGCGCCGCGGTCGTTCGCGCGTAGCATGCGGTATTCTCCGGTATTTCACCAGGCGCTGAATCCCGCAACGGGACCAGTCGCCAGCAGTTTAACCTGCCATTGCACTACGCACTAGAGAGGCGAGATCCATGTGGCAGCTGGGCCTTCAGGTAAACCGGTTACTCGCCGTACCTATGGCCTACGGGTGCCCGTCGGACCCGGCGCCGCTCGCCCTTCTCCCGCCGCTCCCCTTCCGTTATGTTCGGATGCCATGAACTGCGATTTCCTGGTGATCGGCGGGGGCATCGCCGGGGCGAGCGCCGGGTATTTCCTGGCGGCTTCCGGCCAGGTGATCGTGCTGGAGATGGAGGCCGTGCCCGGTTACCACTCGACCAGCCGGTCGGCGGCGCTGTTCTCCGAGTACTACGGCGGCCCCGTGGTCCGGGCACTGACCGCGGCCAGCCGGCCGTTCTACGAGGCGCCGCCGCCCAGCTTCACCACGCCGCTGCTTACCCCGCGCGGCGTGCTCGCCCTGTGCCCGCGCGGGGCCGAGGAGCGGTTCGCCGAGGTGCTGGCGGCCGGGCTGACCGCCCCGGTGCCGGTCCGCGAACTCGGTCCCGGCGAGGCGCAGCGGCTCTGCCCGGTGGTCCGGCCGGGCTGGTACTCCCGGGCGATGCTCAAGCCCGCCGCGATGGACGTCGACGTCGACGCCGCACACCAGGGCTTCCTCCGCGGCATCAGGACCCGGGGTGGCCGCGTGGTCCGGTCGGCCCGGCTGCGGGCCCTCGCCCGGGACCGCGGGCGGTGGCGGGCCGCCACGGATGCCGGCGAGTTCACCGCCGCGGCCGTGGTCAACGCGAGCGGGGCATGGGCCGACGAGGTCGCGGGCCTGGCCGGGGTCCGCCCGGTCGGCCTGACGCCGCTGCGCCGCACGGCGTTCGTCACCGCGCCGCCCGCGGGCACCGAGGTGACGGGCTGGCCGATGGTCGCCGACGTGACCGACACCTTCTACGTCAAGCCCGAGTCGGGCCGCCTGCTCATCTCCCCCGCCGACGCGACGCCGGTGCCGCCCGGCGACGTCAGGCCCGACGACCTGGACGTGGCGGTCGCCGCCGCCCGGGTGGAGGCGGCCACCACGCTGGCGATCAGGCACGTCCAGCGGGCGTGGGCCGGCCTGCGCAGCGCCGTCAGGGACGACATCCCCGTCGTGGGCGAAGCGCCGGACGCGCCCGGCTTCTTCTGGCTGGCCGCGCTGAGCGGGTACGGCATCCAGACCGCCCCGGCGACCGGTCAGCTCGCCGCGTCGCTCGTGACGTCCGGCCAGGCGCGGATCGCCGACCGCGAGACGGCCTTCAACCCGGCCGAGATAGCGCCCGGCCGGCTGTCATTACTGTCCGTTCACGCGGCCGGTTACTAATTGCTTATCCGGCGCCGGGCAGCGAGATTACCTAGTGCTTCCCCGCCGGTAATTCAAGTCTTGCCTGGCCGCAGCAGGCCGATTTAGACTCCGAGGAAAGGCCGTCTGCAAATCGCGCGGCGAGATCCCGCCGCGCGGGGAGGGCGTATGAGCGGGAATACGCCGCCATTTTGCGATGGCGAGAACCACTCCGGCATATCCGCAGGCGAATACGATGTGCCATTCGGCGAGCTAGCGGAGAGTCCCGATGGCGCGGCCGGATCGCCGGACGGCGGAACGGCCGGGATGCCCAGCATCGCCGGGCGGGCGGTCGACTACGGCGAGTTCCGGGCGGCCGGACGGCTGATCGAGGATCAGGCGGACCGCCAGCCGGAGCGAGTGGCCGTCTGCTACGCCGGGCGCACCCTGACCTACCGGCAGCTCGACCAGCTGGCCAACGGCATCGTGATCGCCGCGGCCGGCCGCGGCGTGGCCAAGGGGGACCGGGTAGCGAGCCTGCTCGTCAACAGCCTCGAGCTGCCGACCGCCTACCTCGCGCTGCTCAAGCTCGGCGCCGTGCTCGTCCCGATGGACCCTAGCTGGCCGGCCGACCGGCTGGGGCTCACCCTGCGCGTCCTGTCGCCGCGGCTGATCCTGTGCGCGGACCCCGGCCAGGTGCCCGCGGAGTTCGGCGACCGCGCCATGCCGGTCGCGGCGGACGGCATCACCCCCTCGCCGCGGCGGCCGGAGGTGCCGCTTGAGCCCGGCGACCTCAGCTACGGCTTCTTCACCTCCGGGACGACCGGCACGCCCAAGTGCGCGCTGAACCAGCAGGGCGGCCTGGTCAACCGCCTGCAGTTCATGACCCGTTACTTCGCCTCGGCCGGCGACGACGTGGTGCTGCAGAACAGCAAGCACACCTTCGACTCCTCGCTGTGGCAGCTGCTGTGGCCGCTGACCACCGGTGGCCGGACAGTGCTTCCCGTGCAGGGCGAGTTCCTGAACCTGCAGCAGACCGTCGATACGATCGCCGTCCACCAGGTCACCGCGACGGACTTCGTGTCCAGCATCTTCAACATCCTGGTGGCCCTGGTGGACGGGGACGGGCAGGCGCTGGCCAGGCTGGCCTCCCTGCGCCACCTGATCGTGGGCAGTGAGGAGATCAACGCCCGGGCCGTCCACCGGATGCGGGCCCTGCTGCCGCGGCTGCGGATCACCAACGGCTACGGGCCCACCGAGACCTCCATCGGCATGGTCTTCCACCCGGTGAACGACGCCGACGGCGACATGATCCCGCTCGGCAGGCCCATCGACAACTGCTACGTGGCGATCCTCGGCGAGGCCCGCGGCGGTCAGCGCGCCGTGCTGCCCCGCGGCACGGTCGGCGAGATCGCGATCGGCGGGGCCTGCGTGGGCGCCGGGTACCACGGCGACGACCAGGCGACGCGGAAGGCGTTCATCCCCAACCACGTCCCCGGGCAGATCCCGGGCGAGCACCTCTACCTCAGCGGCGACTTCGGGTACCTGGACGAACGCGGCAGGCTATTCTTCTCCGGCCGCAGGGACTTCCAGGTCAAGATCGGCGGCGTCCGGATCGAGCTGGGCGAGATCGAGGCGGCGGCGCAGCGGTGCCCGGGGGTTCACCAGGCCAAGGTGCTGGTCGCGGAGCGCGACGGCGACAGGTCGCTGGCCCTGTTCGCCGCCGGGGACGGCACGCTGACTGCCTCGGGCCTGCGGGATCACCTGCGCCAGACGCTTCCGAGGACGAGCGTGCCGCGGTACTGCCTGGTCCTGCGGCAGATGCCGCTCAGCGACGGCGGCAAGGTGGACTGGCGGTCGCTGCAGGCGCTGCTGGACCACGAACTGGACGCGGACCGCGCCGGGCTGGCCGCCGCGGCGCAGCCGGCATCCTGGCCCGAGCTGACCCTGCGGGCCTTCCGGGTCGCGCTCGGCCAGCCCGACCTCGGCGCCGACGCGGACTTCATGGAGGCGGGCGGTGACTCCATCCGGGCGCTGATCGCCGTGCGGATGCTCTCCGACGAATACGGCGTCGCCGACCTGTGCACCCAGGACCTGCTCGAGTTCCCCACGGCCCGCGGCCTGGCCGGGCTGATCGGCACGCGGAAGTCGAGCACGGCGCTGCGGGAGGCCGAGGCCACGCAGATGGAGGAGGACACTGCGTCGGCTCGCCGCGCGCTGATCCGGGCGGCCGACCCGGCTGCAGAGGTGCGGACCGTGCTGGTCACCGGGGCCACCGGCTTCGTCGGCAGCCGCCTGGTGCACGACCTGCTGGCCGGCACGGACCTGCGGGTGCGCTGCCTGGCCCGGGCGGCTAGTGACGCCGAGGCCGCCCAGCGGGTGGCGGCCGCGCTGGCCGCCCGTGGCCTGTGGCAGCCGCACTTCGCCGAGCGGCTCGACGGCTACGCGGGCGACCTCGGCCAGCCCGGCCTCGGCCTGGCCGCCGCGGCCTGGGAGCACCTGGCCAGGCACTGCGACCTGGTGTTGCACAACGGGGCACTGGTGAACCTGGTCTTCGGCTACGGCTCGCACCGGGTAGCCAACGTGACCGGCACCGCCGAGGTGCTGCGGCTGGCGATGTCCGGCCGCCCGGTGCCGGTGCACTACATCTCCACCTTGTCAGCGCTGAACGCCGAGGCGGCCGGGCGGCCCGGCCGCCTGCCCGAGGTCGGGACCCCGTCCGGGACGGTCCCGCCGGATCGCGGCTACAGCCGGTCCAAGTGGGTGGCCGAGCGGTACCTGGCCCAGGCCAGGGACCGCGGGGCGCTCGTCACCGTGCTCCGGCTCGGCGAGGTGTTGCCCAGCGAGGAGAACGTGCACCCCAACCCGCGGGCCCTGACGCACCTGCTGCTGGCGGCGATCCGCCGGGTGGGCGTCTGGCCGGACGCCAGCATCCGGTCGGACTACACCCCGGTCGACTACGCTGCGGCCCGGGTGACGGCCGCGGTGCTCGACCGCGCCGCCTGGGGCCGTACCCTGCACGTCTTCCACCCGGAAAGCGTCGGCTTCGCGGGGGCGCTGGCCCGGGCCGGGGCGCCGGTCACCCGGGCGGCCTGCGCCGAGTTCCTGACCCGGCTGGGCGAGGAGGCCCGGCAGGCCGACGACGACGGGCTACCGGCGCTGGCCGCGCTGCTCCCGGCGCCGGACGGCCAGGCCGAGCCCGTCCTGCGGGCGGCGCTCGACGAGCTGCTCACCGACAACCCGGCGCTGTACCGCAAGGACGAGTGCCTGCGGCTCGAGGAGCGCTGGCAACTCGCCGACGCGCCGCTGGACGGCCCGATCGCCGCCTACGACGCCTACCTGGCCCGGACGGGCCAGGGCCTGTCCGCCGTGCCGCAGGCACACTCACCAGGAGGGCCGTGACATGCGCTACCGCACGATGGGAAGGCTCGGCTGGGAGGTCACCGAGATCGGCTACGGCATGTGGGGCATCGGCGGCGGCCCGGGCGGCTTCACCGGCTGGGACTACGACATCGCGCCCGCGTGCCTCGACGAGGCGGTCGAGCTCGGCTGTAACTTCTTCGACACTGCCTGGGCCTACGGGCGCGGGATCAGCGAGCAGATGCTGGGCGCCCTGCTGCGCCGCCACCCCGGTCGCAGGCTGTACGTCGCGACGAAGGTCCCGCCGAAGAACCGGGAGTGGCCGCCCGGCCCGGACGACACCCTGGACGACGTGTTCCCGGCCGAGTACATCAGGGAGTACACCTACAAGAGCCTGGAGAACCTCGGCGTCGGCCGCATCGACCTGATGCAGCTGCACGTCTGGGAGGACCGCTGGGCGAAGGACCTGCGGTGGCAGGAGGCCCTCGGCGACCTCAAGCGGGAGGGCGTCATCGACGCGGTGGGCATCAGCGTCAACCGCTGGGAGCCCGCCAATTGCCTGGCCGCGCTGGACACCGGGCTGATCGATGCCATCCAGGTCATCTACAACATCTTCGACCAGGCCCCGGAGGACGAGCTGTTCCCCCGCGCCCAGCGCGACGGCATCGCGGTAATCGCCCGGGTGCCCTTCGACGAAGGGACGCTCACCGGCGCCATCCACGCGGGAAGCAGCTGGCCGGAGGGCGACTGGCGCAACACCTACTTCGGCCCGGAGAACCTGGGCCCCAGCGTGGAGCGGTACGGCAGGCTGGCCGCCGACATCGAGGACCGCATGCCGCTGCCGGAGCTGGCGCTGCGATTCATCCTGGCCAATCCCGCGGTGAGCACGGTCATCCCCGGCATGCGCACGCCCGGGCACGTCCGGGCCAACCTCGCGGTGAGCGACGGCCGGTCGCTGGAGGAGGACTTGCTCCGCGACCTGCGCCGGCACCGGTGGGACCGGGCGCCGGCCTGGTGGTCCGGGTGAGGCCGGTCATCGTCCTGTGGGCGCACTCGCGCTCGGCGTCCACCGCGTTCCTGCGCATGATGATCGAGCGGGGCGACGTCGCCGTGCTGCACGAGCCCTTCCTGGCGCTGGCCCAGGACAAGGCGTTGATGGTGCCGACGCCGGGCGGCGGCAGCGCGCCGGCCAGGTCCGCCCGGGAGCTCGTGGACCGCCTCGCCGAGCTCGGCCGGGTCCGCGCGGTCTTCGTCAAGGAAGTGCTCGACTACCGGTACGACTACGTGTTCGGCCATCCCGGTGAGCTCGCCTGGATGACCCACACGTTCCTGGTCCGCGACCCGCGGCAGGCGATCAGCTCGCACTACGCCGTCAAGCCGACCGTGACCTGCCCGGAGATCGGCTACGAGTGGCTGTACGAGCTGTTCCAGCTGATCTGGGCGGCCACCGGCGGCCGCCCGCTGGTGATCCGGGCCGAGGACCTGCTGCGCGATCCGGCCGCCGCCGTCAGGGCCTACTGCGCGGCGGTCGGGCTGCCGTTCCAGCCGGACGCCCTGACCTGGACGCCAGGCGACCGGCCCGAGTGGCAGCGGCACCGGCACTGGCACCTCGACGCGATCCGCAGCTCCGGGTTCGCCGCGGGCGGGAACACCTACCCCGCCACCGTCGACAACCACCCCGTGCTCAGGTCCTTTTACGACCACCACTACCCGTTCTACCGGCTTATCGTCCAACACGCGCATGACCTGGAGTAAGCATGACCGCCGACACCCTCCCCGCCACCGGTACGCTGTCCCCGGGCGCCGCGTTCGCCGCCGCGTTCGCCGTCCACGGCGAACGCACGGAGGTGAGCTACGACTACACCGTCACCGACGCGCACAAGCCGGACCGGCCCAAGCCGCGGCTGACCGTGCGCGGCCTGCTCAAGAGGCAGGCGGCGCCGGACGAGGTCACCTGGTTCTGGACCGAGGGGCGGTCCAGCCCGCAGCAGGCCGCCGCGGTGACCGAGGTGGGCCTGCGCCGGGAGGCGGCCTTCCGGTTCGGCGTCGCGCAGGCGCGGGTCCACCCGGTCCGGGCGTGGGTGCAGATCCCCGCGGAGCTGGCTGGCCGCCCGGAAGGCCTAGCCGAGTTCATCGACCACCGGCTGCTGGTCAGGTTGGCCACCGCGGAGAACCAGGCCCTGACCATCGGCCGCCACGGGCTGCTCAGCCACCCGGAGATCGCCCGGCTGCCGTACCAGGGCGACTACGCGGACGGGATCCTGGCCGCCTGCGACGAGATCGAGCAGACCGGCTCGACCGCGCACGCGATGATCGTCAACCCCCGTGACTACTACCGGACCCTGGTCGGGCGGGGCAGCCTGCTCGCCGACCTGGCCGCCAACGGGACGCTGATCAGCCGGACCCGGATGATCCCGCCGGGGCAGGCGCTGGCCGGCGACTTCGCCGAGGCGGTCAGGCTGCTCGACGCGGGACGTTCGGTGATCCGCGTCGCCGAGCCGCCGCCGGACACGTTCGCCGAGCCCGGCCTGTCGGTCTGCGGCGAGGTCTACGAGGGGCTCGCCGTGCACCTGCCCACCCACCTGTTCCTCGCCGTCCCGGCGGACGCGGCCGGATCCTAGGAGGCGGGAATGCGGCCCGGCGGCCAGGCTCTGGCTTTTTACCGCCCGTTCCTGCCGATCTTCGGCGGTATCTTCTTCTCCCTGCTCGGCGTGGGCGCCTCCCTGGCCACGGTGCCGTTCTTCGTCCTGAACCGGCTGCACGGCGGCAACGTGGAGGTAGGCCTGGCCGTAGCCGCGATCTCGGCCGCCGCCGTCGTCACCCGGCCGGTGGCCGGGCGCCTGGCCGACCGGCACGGCTACAAGCTGCTGATGCTGAGCGGCACGGTCATCTGCACCCTGGCCGGGCTGGCCTACTACGGGGCGGGCGCCATCGGCATCCTGGTGCCCATCCGGGTGCTGCACGGGATCGGCGAGGGCACCGTGTACACCGGCGGCGCGGCCTGGCTGGTCAGCCTGTGCCCGCCGGCCCGGCGCGGCCGGGTGGTGGGGCTCTACGGGATCTTCATGTGGCTGGGCATCACGCTGGGCAGCCTGGTCGGCACGGTCATCATGCGGCTGGCAGGCTTCCCCGCCGTGTGGGCCATGTGCACGGTGGCCGGCGTGGCCGCCTTCGGCTCTGTCCTGTCCATCGGCGCCGGGGAGTCGCCGCGGCCGGCCGGCGCGCCCGGCCGCCATTCGCTCCTGCCGGGCGCCGCGGTCGTCCCCGGCATCGCGCTGTCCCTCGCCGCGCTCGGGTACGCGGCCCTGGCCGCGTTCGTCTCCCTGGACATGCTCGCCCACGGCGTGGCCAACGGGATAGCCGCGTTTGAGGCGTTCGGCTTCACCTACATCGGCGTCCGGCTGTTCATCGGGAACATCCCGGACCGGCTCGGCCCGCGGCGGGTCGCCCTGTGGTCCGCGCTCGTCGAGGCGGTCGGCCTGGTCATCGTCGCGCTGGCGACGAACCTGCCGACGGTGATCATTGGCGGGCTCGTCATCGGAGCCGGCCTGTCCCTGCTGTTCCCCTCGCTGGCGCTCGTCGTCATCAACCGCGCCCACCCGTCGCAGCAGGGCGCCGCGCTCGGCGCGTTCACCTCGTTCTGGGACATCGGGATCGCCGTGGGCGCCCCGCTGGCCGGCCTGATCGCCAGCATCGCCGACTACACCGCCATCTACTACGTGATGGCGGCCTGCGCGGTGACGTCGGCGGCGCTGTCCGCGCCCGGGCTCCTGCGGCACCGCGCCTCCGGCGCGGAGCACGCGGCGGACGCGGCCGGCCAGGAGGACCGCCCGGTCCGGGCGGGCGACCCGGGTACGCCGCGATCGTGACCACCCCGCTGACTATCCGGATCGACATGGACCTCAGCGTCACCCGGGCGATCTGAGATCCCCGGTCTCGATGTACTCCAAGCGGTGCGGCTCTCGTGATCAGATTGGGTAGCGGGTGGGTTCCGTGGTATACCGCCGCCCGGATGGGGTTGTCCATCGGAAGGTGCCGTCGGGAAGCTGGTCGACCTTCCGGTGGTCGTGGCGGCACTTCGGGCCCCCATTGATGTTGGTGGTTAATTCCTTTCCTGATGTGGCGAGGCTGAGCCGGGCCAGGTGGCTGGTTCTTCCGCGGTTCAGGAGGGTGTCGTTCCAGTAGGCGTCCAGACGGCAGAGGTTGAGTGCTACGGCTGAGTAGACGTGTTCGAGGTGGGTTTTGCCGAGGCCGCGGTAGCGGGCCCGGCGGCATCCGGTGACGGTGACGGCCTGGCTGATGGCGCCTTCGATGCCGGCCCGGCGCTTGTAGTCGTCCTGCCAGTCTTCGCTTTGCTGCCCGGCTCGGACGGCGGTCTGCAGTTCGTGCAGGTCACGGGGCAAGATGGTCAGCTGCCGGCCGTTGCGGCGGGCGGTGGTGCACAGCTGGCGGGCCGGGCAAGGACGGCAGGTGGTGATGCCGAACCGGACGACGATCTTGTCGTGGCCCTCCTGCCGGACGGGGGTCCAGCCGGTGCTGGGCTTGCCCTGGGGACAGGTGACGGTCCGGGTGTCGTAGTCGATGGCGAACGCGGTCCGGTCGTAGCCATCGCCGGCGCGGGCCTGCCGGGAGGAATCGGCGGGCAGCGGGGTAACCAGGGTGATCCCGAACAGCCGGGCCGCATCGGCCACGATGCGCGCCGAGCCGTATCCCGAGTCGAGGTAGTGCCGGCCCGGGGCCAGGTCCCTGCGGTGCAGCGCGGCGTTGACCGGGGTGGTCATCTCGGCGTCGGCCACGGACGCGCGGGTGGTCGCCACGCCGGTGATCAGGTTCGGCCGCACGTCATGGCCGCACCGCCCGGGCGGCGCCGGGACCGCGTCCGGGGGGCAGCCGCAGGCCGGCGGGTCATCGCAGGTCCCGGAGATGTGCAGCTTGTATCCGAGCCAGGTCAGGTCCTTCTTCGCGCCCCAGCGGACATCGGCGTCATAAGGAGAGGAGATCTTTCTATGGGCGGGCGGGACCCCGTCGCCGCTGCCGCCGGGTTCCCGCCTGCTGATCACGTCCCGTTCTGCCTTGCCGGGAGCCGGCCGCCGCCAGGTCGTGACCGGGGTGCCGTAGCGGCGGTCCCAGTCCGGCAGGCAGAACCGGGCCGCGAGCCAGTCCGGGCACGCGGCCGCCAGCGCCTCCAGCGCCGCGCGCACGCTCTCCCCGGCCAGCTCGGTCATATGCAGCGCCCGGACCGCCGCGATCACGTGCGTGGAGTCGGTCCGCTGCTTGCCGCCCGCCCGCACCAGGCCCTCGGCAGCCAGCCTGGCCAGCAGCGCGTCCAGCGCGGCCTCTTCCAGCCCGTGCGCGGCGACCCGGCCGCGGAACTCGCTCAGCACGCTGTGATCGAACCCCGGATCATCCAGGCCCAGCCCCAGCGCGTACTGCCAGTCCAGCCGGGTCCGCACCGCCTCCGCCGCCTGCCGGCCGGTCAGGTCCTCCGCCATCTGCAGCACGGTCACCACCGCCAGCCGCGACGGCGGCCACCCCGGACGGCCCCGCGCCCCGAACGCCGCAACTTGACCCCCGGATCATGGCCCCGGGCCTCGAACCGGTGATCACAGGCCTGGGTGGTGATCGGGTCGAGCGTGACCAGCAGATCCGGTTGTCCGCTGGCCCCGGTGCGCAGGCGCCAGGTGCCGTATCCGCCGGGCGGCCCGGGCTGGCCGGTGGCGGTGAAGGAGAACCCGGACCCTGGGTGCCGCCGGTGCGGCGGGGCGGATCACGTCCGTCCGGCGGGCCGGGTTTGCGGCGTTTCGCCCGTTCCTTGCGGTTCCCGGGCTCCGGCCGGGCGCACCCGTGACCGATGGCGTGCCCGTCCTGGGCGGTGACGGTCACACGCCAGGTGGACCGAGGATTCTGGGCGGCCGCGGCGGCTAGGTCGCGGGCCAGGGCGGGGTCGCCGGGCTCCGTCCCGGCCCCGGCCATGGCCGCCAGGCTGCGCCCGGGCCGGCCTGCTGAGGGCCGAGACACGCGCACGGATTCTGGAGATTGCCGCTCGCCGTGGATCGACCGCGTAGCCTGGGTGAGCTTCCTGCCAGGCTGAGAGGCACGATGATGCACACGTCGGTGACGGTGGTCTCCCTGAACATCAGGGGTGTCCCGCTGACCGGATCACGCCTGACGGCTCGCTGCCAGGCGATCGGTGCCTTCTTTGAGGCGAGCGACGCCGATGTGGTCTGCTTCCAGGAAGTCCACACCTATTACCACCTTCGCCAGCTAGCCCGGCAGATGCCGTCATTCCGGTATGCCAGCTTCCGGCGGACGCTGCCCGGCCCGGCAGGAGACGTGGTGACCTTCTCGCGGCTGCCCATGTCCGCGACGGCATACCACGAATTCGGGGCATGCCCTCACGCGCCAGGCATCCCTTCGCTGACCCGGCTCAGAGCGCGGATGAAGGGCGCACTGGTAGCCCGGCTGGCCGACCCCGCAATATCTGTGGTCAACACCCATCCGGTGGCCAACACCGACGGCGACTGGTCGCCGACGAACCGGTTCAGCCCGGTTCACCGTGCCCAGCTCGCTGCTCTGGCCCGTGTCGTGCGCAGCGTCCCGGTCCCGGCTGTGGTGTGCGGGGACTTCAATGTCGACCGCGACAGTGCCCTGTTCGGCGAGTTCATTGCGGGCACCGCGCTGGATGACGCGTTCGAGGGGAGCTGCCCGGCAACGTTCCGGGCCGAATACCTCCCCACCGGGGAGATGCCGCATTGCATCGATTTCATCTTGACGGCCGGGGAGATCAAGGCCGAAGACACCGAGGTGCTGTTCACCGGCAGGCAGGTTCTGCGCGGCGGAACGGGATACGTCTCCGATCATCTCGGACTGCTCGCCCGGCTGAACTGCCTCGGTACCTAACCGGGTTTGGCCCCCAGTATCAGGAACTGCTTGCCGAGCACCCGCCACAACATGGGGCAGCGCAGGTATGTGCGGGTCAGCCGTGGTGACGCCGGGAGCCTGCCGCGGAAGGAATACGGCAGGAACCTCGCGATCACCTCGGTGACGTCGAAGCCGGCCGCATACAGGTGCTGGGCGACAGCGACATGAGTGAGCGCAAGCGTGTGGTCGGCGCAGTCGAAGTAACTTCGCGCGCAGTACCGGAAGTTCGGTCCCATGACGGCGGTCCGGCCGCCGGCGGCCAGCGACTCGCCGATCCTGGCAAGCGCCGCGCCCACGGCGCCCTGGGAGGGAAGGTGCTCCAGGACGTTCGACACGAACACGCCGTCGAAATAGCCGCGCGGCAGCTCGGCATCCACGATGCCGCCAGGCACGGCTCTGACACCAGGGTGCCGGTACTCGTCGCAGCCGCACACGTCGACCGCCCACCGCTCAGCAGCGGGAACCGTGTTGATGAACTCACACCGGCCCGCGCCCGCGTCGAGGACCCGGGCAGGCCAGCCGGTCTTGCCGTGCAGGTAGACGGCGATCTCCGCCCAGACGGCCCGCCGGAGCGCCTGGTCCACGCCGCTCAGCCGGTAATCGTAAAGCCGCTGGTAGTTGATGCCCATCCTCGCCGTCTCACCCGTTCAGCCGCGCCAGCGTTCTCTTCGCGGCCGGCATCAGCCAGTACCTGACGCCGCTGGATGCCGCCGGGGGCAGCCCCTCCAGCATCTCGTCCACCAGCCGCACGAAAGCCCGGTACTGCGGATACCTGCTGTCGCGTTCCTCGGCGTAGCGCGCGAACACAGCGCAGTCGTCCTCGTTGAATCTGCTCACCGCCGCGCCGGATTCCAGCGCGCCCGCCAGCGCCGTGATCTTCGGCACGTCCTTGCGCCGGACGATCCCCCCGATGGTGCCGAAGGTATGCAGCAGCACCCTGGGGTCAATCGTGGTGATCTTGACCCCCTCGAGCCGCGCCGGCTGCGGCGCGAACAGATCGCTCGGTACAGGGAACCGCAGCCGGCGATGGGTCAGGTATGACTGCTCGCTGCGCGGGCGCAAGTCGATGAAACACGCCGCACCGGATGCATCGATCGCCACCGGGAACGGACCGGTCCTGGCAGCCCGTGCATACTCCCTGACGGCATCCAGCGCGGCGCGCGGGACCAGTACGTCGATATCCGGGCAGCGCTGCACCGCACCGAACGCCTCCGGCCGACCGAACACGGGCGCGACGCCGTGGCCAGCGTGTGCCCAGCAAGCCAGGCTCCCGATGAGCGCATGCGGGATGCCCTCACCACGGAGCCACAGTTCGGCGGCGGCCAGTTCCCGGAAGAACCGCTCCTGCACCTGCGCTCGATCCGAAGCGCCTCGTGCCCGCACCGCGGCATCGGGCAGGCGCTGGCCGCCGAAGCCCTGGCCAGGAACGCCAGGCAGGTGTATGCAGGCACCCGCCGGCCGCTGGCTCACCCCGACGCGCGGGTCACGCCCCTGACGCTGGACGTCACCAGCCCGGAGCAGGTTCAGGCAGCAGCCGGCGAAATAGGGTCGCTGGATGTCCTGATCAACAACGCTGGCATCGCGCTGATGGACGACCTGACCGATCCGACCGCGATCGAACGCCACCTGGCCGTCAACCTCTTCGGCACCTACGCCGTGACCCAGGCCTTCCTGCCGGCGCTGTCCCGGTCCCGCGGGGCCATCGTCAACATACTGTCGCTGAACTCCCTCGCCCCCTTGCCGCGCATCCCGGCCTACTCGATCTCGAACGCGGCCGCGTTCTCCCTGACCCAGTCGCTGCGTGCCCTCCTGGCTGGGCAGGGGGTTCGGGTTCACGCGGTCCTGGCCGGCCCTGTGGACACCGACATGCTCCGGGGCGTTGACATACCCAAGGCCTCCCCGGAATCGGTCGCCCGGGCCATCTTCGACGCTGTGGACAACGGGGAGGAAGACATCTTCCCCGATTCCGCATCGGCGTTCATCGCCGACAGCTGGCACGACGGAGCGGCCAAGGCGCTCGAGCGGCAGCTCGCACAGGCAACGCACGCCGCGTCGTAAAACGTTCGCCAGCCGGCGTCGCGCATCGTGCAGCGCCTGCACGCCCTCAACGCTGCGATCTGGCACAACTACGCATATCCCCGGTCAACGATCTAGGGCTCAGCGGCTAGAGCGGGGGCGCGGTGGAACCGCGGACCTGGAGGGTCGGGGCCAGAAGGTGGAGTTCGGCGGGGCGGGACGGGTCGGCCACCCGGGCCAGCAGGGTGCGGGCGGCGAGCCGCCCGGCGTCGAAGCCGGCGCTGTCGACGCTGGTGAGCCAGATCGACCGGAGCCGGGACAGGTAGGAGTTGTCGTAGCCGACGAGCGAGAGCCGTCCCGGCACGTCGACGTTCATCTCCGAGGCGGCGGACTGCGCGCCGAGGCAGGTCAGGTCGTCGACGGCGAAGATCGCGGTCGGCGGCTGGCCGCCGTTGAGCAGGCGCACGGTGGCGCGATAGCCTGCGTCTTCGGTGAAGTCCCCGGACTCGACCCTGATGTGCTCGCCGAGCCCGGCGGCCCGCATGGTGTCCTCATAGCCCTGCTGGCGCAGCTTCCCGACGACATTGCTGGTCCCGGACACCCGCCCGGAGATATGCGCAATCCTGCGGTGGCCGAGTTCGATCAGGTGACGGGTCGCCAGCGTCGCGCCGAGCCGGTCGTCGTTCGCGACCGCGTCCACCCGCGGCAGGTCGATGTCGCGCCAGCCCACCGTGATCGTAGGGACGACGTTGGCGATCTCGGTGATGACCGGCGAGTTCGCCTGGGTACCGGCCAGGATGAAGCCGTCAGCGTCGAGTTCGAGAAAGCCGCGCAGCGTCGAGTCGTCCATGCGCCGGTCTAGCCGGCCGCCGCCGCTGAGCACCAGGTGCCTCCCGTCGGCCTCCAAGACGGAGATCAGTCCGTCGAGAACGTCGACGAACCAGGGGTGGCGGACGTCGTTGAGGAGCACGCCGATCGCCCGGCTGCGCCCCTCGCGCAGGGTGCGGGCCGCGGCGTTGGGACGGTAGCCAAGCTCGGCGATCGCCCGGTCCACGGCCGCCCGCCGGTCGGCGCTGACCTTCGGCGAACCGCGCAGCACGAGCGAGACCAGGGACTTGGAGACGCGGGCCCGTTCGGCCACATCACGAATGGTCGGCCGGGGGCTGGGCTCCTTGCCATTGACCGGCATCGGAACCTCCCACAGCCAGCAATGGAACGATCTACTAGACACAGCATAGCCGAGGCGCCAGGATCCGGCTGGCACCTCGGCTGCTGACCTGTTTTACCAGCAGGGACTTGACAGAAGGCGTCGTCAAAGGGATCCTGTTCTATGTTGGAACGATCTATTATTTCCAATACTTGTCCAACAAGCGGCGGTCCGGGCAGCTTGCGGAGGTCCAGCATGATCGGCAGCACGTCACGGGTCATGGAGTACGACCCGTTCAGCCAGGAGTTCCAGGCCGACCCGTTCCCGGTGTACCGCTGGATGCGCGACGAGGCCCCGGTGTTCCACAGCGAGAAGTGGAACTGGTGGGCGCTGTCCCGGTTCGAGGACGTCCGGGCGGCCGCGACGGACCCGCGGACGTTCCTCAGCTACGAGGGCATCGACATCGACGACACCGCGAAGGACCAGAGCGGCCCCGGGTTCCTGCCGGACATCGACAACCCGCGTCACGATCAGATCCGCCGGATGATTCAGCCGCAGCTGCTGCCCAACCGCATCGCCGAGCGGGAGGACGCGGTCCGCGCGGTGGTGCGCGGCCTGGTCGACGCCTGGCGGCACCGGGGCACCGTGGACCTGGCCCAGGAACTGGCCTGGCCGATGCCCAACGAGGTGTTCTTCGACCTGCTCGGCCTGCCCGCGGCCCGGCAGGAGGGCCGGGCGCAGCTCAACCAGTGGGTCCACGAGCTCAAGGACCGCAAGCCCGACGACGCCCGGCTCACCCCGGTGGCCAAGGCCGCCACCGCCGGCATCCAGGCCTACTTCGCGGACTTGCTGCACGAGCGGCGCGCCCGCCCGCGCGCGGACCTGGTGACCCACATCGTCTCCGCCGAGATCGACGGGGTGCCGTTCGCCGAGGAGGACTTCGGGCTCGCCTCGGAGGTCCTCGGCCTGATGATGGTGCTGTTCCTCGGCGGCGTGGAGAGCACCGCCGGGCTCACAGGGACGCTGTTCAAGCTGCTCGCCGAGAACCCGGACCAGCGCGCGCTGCTGCGGGCGAACCCGGCGCTCATCCCGGACGCCGTCGAGGAGGCGATCCGCCTCGCCACCCCGCTGCAGCTGGTCGGCCGCACGACCGCGCGCGAGGTGACGCTGCACGGGGTGACGATCCCGGCCGGCGGGCGGGTGGTGCTGGTCTACGGGGCCGCGAACCGTGACGAGCGGCGATTCCGCGACCCTGACCGGTTCGACGTGACCCGAGGGCGGTTCCGCCACCTCGGGTTCGGCGAGGGCATGCACGGCTGCCTCGGAGCGCCGCTGGCCCGGCTCGAGGCCAAGGTCGCCCTGGAGGAGGCGCTGCCCGTCCTCGGCGACTATACGATCGCCGCCCCGCCCGAGCGCTACCCGACCACGCCGAACATGTACGTCTGGGACCACCTGCACCTGTCGTTCCCCGTGGTCGCCGAGCCCGGGCACCACCCGCACGTGGAGCACGTGCAGCACCACACCACCAGCGTCACCGTCCTCACCCGCGAGTTCGAGGCCGACGTCCGGGTGGAGAGCAAGCGTCACGTAGCAGACGGGGTCGTGGCCCTGACCCTGCGGCAGGTCGCCGACAGCCCGCTGCCCCGGTGGTCGCCGGGCGCGCACGTCGACCTGATCCTGGACGGCGTGCCGACCCGACAGTATTCACTGTGCGGCGACCCGGCCGACCACCACCTGTGGCGGCTGGGCATCCTGCTCGACGCGGAGGGAGGCGGCGGCTCCCGCTTCGTCCACGACCAGCTGCGGGCCGGCGACACGGTCCGGGTCCGCGGCCCGCGGAACAACTTCGAGCTGGCCGCCTCGCGGCGCTACCAGTTCATCGCCGGCGGGATCGGAATCACGCCGATCTTGCCGATGATCGCCGAGGCTCAGGCCGCCGGGGCGGACTGGCAGCTCCTGTACGGCGGCCGCCGCCGGGCCTCGATGGCCTTCCTCGGCGAGCTTGCCCGCTACGGCGACCGCGTCACCGTAGCGCCGCAGGACGAGACCGGGCTGCTTGACCTGGATTCGCTCCTCGGCACCCAGCAGCCGGACACCCTGGTCTACTGCTGCGGCCCCGAACCCCTGCTGGCCGCGGTCGAGGAACGCTGCCGCGCCTGGCCGCCCCGGTCGCTGCGGGTGGAGCGGTTCAGCGCCCGGCCGCTGACCGCGCCGGTCCGCGCCGAGGCCTTCGAGGTGGAGCTGGCGGCCAGCGAGCTCACCCTGACGATCCCGCCGGAGCGCTCGATCCTCGACATGGTGGAGGAGGCCGGAGTCGGGGTCCTGTCGTCCTGCGCCGAGGGCACCTGCGGCACCTGCGAGACCGGTGTACTTAGCGGCGTGCCCGACCACCGCGACTCCGTGCTGACCGAGGAGGAACGCCGGGCCGGGGACTGCATGATGATCTGCATATCCCGCTCTTGCACCGAGCGCCTGGTCCTGGATCTGTAAAGCCGAAGGACGATGGGCTCGGTCGGGCGCTGTTGGAACTGGTCAGGCGGGCCATGAGCCGGGGCCCGGGCCGACCGTCCGCCGCCTGGCCCGCTGCTACCTCGCCTTCGTCCTCGACGCGCTCGATCCCACGGGGGCCTGTCACAACAGGATGGCCGTCGACGGGCAATGGCGCGACGGGCCAGCGGTGGGTGACTGGTGGGGACGGGCGCTATGGGGCCTGAGCCTCCTGGAGTTCCTGCTGCGCACCGAGACTCGCGATCTCAACCAGGGCGCCGAGTCCACCCTGGCGATGCTGGCGACCGCGCAGCAGGCACGTCGGATCAGCGAGCTTGAGTGATCGCGCACCGCATTGGGGACCGGGCTGCGCCCCGATCCGGGCCGTTTCGTCGCGGCTCTTCGTGCCTGGCGAGGAGCTGCGAGGTGGCTTACTCACCGCTCGATGAGGTGCTGGCCGACATGAGCAGCGCTTCGTAGGTGCGGAGGTAATCCTCAACCATGCGGTCGACGCCGAACCGCGCGACGGCGCGCGCATGGACGACCGAGCGGTCCAGCCGCACTGCCGCGCGGACTGCGTCGACCGACGACTCGATGTCGTGGGCCAGGTACCCGGTCACGCCCTCGTCAACCACCTCGGGCATCGAGCCGCGCCGGTAGGCGACGACCGGGGTGCCGCACGCCATGGCCTCCACGACGGACAGGCCGAACGGCTCGTCGAAGTAGATCGGGTGCAGCAGCGCAGCCGCATCGCCGAGGACATCCGCGCGGCGCCGCGGG
>WNGJ01000651.1_pt1 | contig 32409 bp, 32 predicted proteins | sample 5400611 | NCBI WGS metagenome assembly WNGJ01 (sample SAMN13153375, study PRJNA577476) | soil metagenome | isolation source: 40 cm soil or saprolite under Garry oak tree replicate 1 | place: USA:California | collected 2016-06-15
CGTGCGCGCGCCGGTTGTGCTCGGCCTGGACGATACCCTCCGCCTGGAGCATCCGCATTGCCTCCCGCAACGGCGTCCGGCTGACACCCAGTCGTTCGGCAAGCTCGACCTGCGAGATGCTGGCGCCATTCGGAATGGCGCCGTCGAGAATCAGCCGTCGCAGGTATTCGTGCAGCGACCCGGCGGTCGCGCGGCCGTTGCGCCGGTACGGTTTGATCGCGTCAAGCGAAACGCTGGAGCGTCGCCTGCGTTGTGGCGTTGGCATCGCAGCGGACAGTGTATGCAGTTAACAACCAGGCGCCGCATCGACGTCCACTGCCATCCGAATACGGTGGAGTGGTTCAACGCGATCACGCCGTACGTCGAGGCGTTGCGCACCTACTGGCACCGGCCGTGGGCGCCCCTGCCCGAAGAGCAGGTCATCGAAGAGCTGCGCCAGGCCGAGGTCCAGGTGCTGATGGTCGCATTCGACACTGAAACAGTGACCGGCTGTCCGCCCTGCACCAATGACTATGTGGCCGGCCTTCGTGACAGGCATCCGGACATCGTGCTTAACGCGTGGGCCTCCGTGGATCCGTGGAAGGGACCGAAGGCGATCGAGGAGGCTGAGCATGCGATCCAGGACCTCGGCCTGGTCGGCTTTCACTTCCATCCCGTCTGCGGCGATTTCTCGGTCGACGATCCGAAGCTTCGGCCGCTGTTCGAGAAGATCACGGAGCTCGGCGTTCCTGTCCTTATAGATGTCGGCACGACGGGCATGGGTGCCGGCGCACCCGGCGGGCTCGGCCGGCGCCTGAAGATGTCGCGGCCGTTGCCCGCGCTCGACGATCTCGCGGCCGACTTTCCTCAGCTCAAGATCATCGCGGCGCATCCCGGATGGCCGTGGACGGACGAGGTGCTGATGATCTGCCTGCACAAAGGCAACGTGTTCTGGGAGATGTCCGGCTGGGGTCCCGAGTATTTCCCGGCATCGTTGAAGCACGATATCCCTCGCCGGCTGAAAGACAAGGTGATGTTTGGCAGCGATTACCCGAGCCTGACCCACAAGAGGCTCTTCGAGGGCTGGTCGAAGCTTGGCTACGACGACGACGTGATGGACGGGGTGTTCCACTCCAATGCGGAGCGCATCCTCAATCTGGAGCTGGCAAGGAGGCCGTCATGATCAAGGCGATCGGACATGTCGCGCTCCGGGTTCCGAACCTGGACCAGTCGGTGGGCTGGGCGACGACCGTGATGGGGCTGCGCGAGGTGGCGCGTGAGGGCAACACGTCTTATTTGACGCACGGCGGCGTGCATCACTCGCTGATCTACATCGAGGCGGGCGAAGCAGCGCTCGACCACGTCTCGCTCGAGGCGCCGGAAGAGAGCGCGCTGCACGAAGTGAGCGACAACCTCGCCAGGCACGGCGTGCGCACGATCGAGCACCAACGCGAGCCGGCCGTCAAGGAGTCGATCCGCTTCGAGGGTCCGGATGGCCATGTGTTCGAGGTCTTCACCGGGATGGCGCAGGACCAGCCCCGACACACCGGTCGGGGAGTGCAGCCGCGCAAATTCGGCCACCCGATGCTGAAATCGGAAAAGCCTCGCGAGACCCAACAGTTTCTCGAGCAGGTGCTCGGCTTCCGGCTCTCCGACGACGTCGGGGATGGCACCCTCCTTTTTCTGCGCTGCAACACCGATCACCACGGCGTCGGGATCACCAAGGGCGGCGAGGGCCTGCACCATTACGCGTGGGAGGTCGAGAACATCGGCCAGCTCGGACTGTTGGGTGACGTTCTAGAGAAGAACAACGGACGCTTCATGTGGGGTCCCGGCCGCCACGGCGCAGGCGGCAACCTCTTCACCTACCACCTCGACCCGGCGGGATGCGTGGTCGAGTACTACGCGGACCTGATCAAGATCTACGACGAGGGGAGCTACCAGCCGGGAAAATGGGAGATGTCGGACTACCGCTTCGCCAACCTGTGGGGTCCAGGCATTCCGGGCCACGAGTTCTTCGACGCCGGCGCCAAGCTCCCCACGACGGCGGTGCCCGCAAAGAAGTGAGACCGTGGAGCCTGGTCTCGTATCGGACCGGTTCAAGTGACGAGCGCGCCGGCGCGCTCTACGACGAACGGGTGGTTGAGCTTCCGATCGCGGCCTGCGGTGTGTACGATCTCATGGAGCGCTGGGCGGAGGTCGAGCCGGCGCTCAGGACGTTCGATCCCGTAATCGCCGCGCGCGTCGATGACGCGAAGCTCGAGCTTCCGCTGCGCTATCCGCGAAAGGTTCTCTGCTCGGGCGCCAACTACCACGCGCACATGCGCGAGATGAAGGTGAATCGTCCCGACGATGCTCTTCCTTACTTCTTTCTCAAGCCGCCGACCACCTCTCTCGTCGGGCCCGGCCAGCCGATCGTAGTGCCAGCCGATCCCGGCGCGAAGGTCGATTGGGAGGCCGAGCTCGCGGTGGTGATTGGGCGCCGCGCGAGGCACATCAGCGAGTCCGAAGCGCTCGCGTACGTCGCGGGCTATTCAGCCATCAATGACATCTCGCTGCGCGGGCCCCACCGCGTCCAGCACCCGATCGGGGAGCCGTTCCAGTGGGACTGGCTCGCCTCGAAAGGTGCGGACCAATCGACCCCGCTCGGACCGGGCGTTCGGCCCGCGTTTCTCGTCGGCGATCCGCAGCACCTCGACCTGCGGCTGTGGGTCAACGGCCGGCTCAAGCAGGAGGCGAACACCTCCGATATGGTCGTCGGAATCGCGGCCCTCATCGCCGCTGCCAGCGACCTCGTCACGCTGGAGCCCGGCGACGTCATCGCCACCGGAACGCCGGACGGCGTGGGTCTGCCGCGGGGCGAGTTCCTGCGACCGGGCGACCTCGTGGAGATGGAGGTCGCCGACTTCGGCCGCCTCTCCAACCCGGTGGTGGCAGAAGCTTGAAGGCGGCTCTCATCCACGAGTTCGGGCCGGCGGACGTCCTGAAGATCGCGGATGCGCCCGAGCCGAAAGCTGCGCCGGGGGAGGTGCTCGTTCGGGTCCGCGCCGTGCGCGTGGGCGGCCTGCTCGACATCGGCACCCGCGCGGGCCGCAACCCGTTCGCGCGCCTCACTTTCCCGCACATCCTCGGCGCCGACTTCGCGGGCGACCTGGTCGAGGTGGGGGACGGCGTCACGCGCGTCAAGCCCGGAGACCGCGTCGCGGTCTCGCCTTTCGTGGCCTGCGGGCAATGCCCCGCGTGCCAGGCCGGCCGTGACTACGGATGCTCCAGCGCGCAGCTAATCGGAGTGCATCGCCAGGGCTCATACGCGGAGCTCACGGCGGTCCCCGAGAAGGTCGTGCGCATCATTCCGTCGAACCTTGCGTATGAGCAGGCGGCTGCTCTCGCGCTGAGCGGACCGGTCGCCTTCACACAGTTCTCCGTGGCGGACCTCAAATCGGGCGAGTGGGTGCTGGTCACGGCCGCCGCGTCAGGTCTGGGTCTGGTAACCGCGCTTGTCGCGAAGGCACTGGGGGCGCGGGTCATCGCGACGTCGCGCAAGGACTGGAAGCGCGAAATGCTGCGTGCTCGCGGGTTCGACGCCGTACTCGATACCGAGGACGAGGCATTCGGCAACCAGGTCGGCGAGCTCACTCAAGGACAGGGCGTCACGATCGCGGTCGACAACACGTCCTCGGCCACGATGTTTCCCAAAGTGCAGGGCGCCCTCGGCCGGCTTGGTGTGCTGGTTAGCTCGGGAGCTCAAGTCGCCGAGCCCGTGCCGCTCGACCTTCGTTCGCTCTACCTGAAAAGCCAGTCCATCGTCGGCATCCGGACGCACACGCTGGCCGCCCTCGATGGTTTCTGGCGACTCGCCGAGAACGGACTCGAGACCCTCGTCGACAGGACGTTTTCTCTGGATGAAGTAGGTGACGCCCATCGCTACGTGGAAGCGGAGAAGAACTTCGGACGAGTCGTGCTGACGATCGACTAGGTAGGTTTCACCTCCCCGCTCGCCTATGCGATCCCTGTCAGCTTCTCGGCCACCTGTTTCGTCAACACGTTCTTGGCGACCTTGCCGAACTTGGACAGCGGTAGGTCTTCGGTGAGCTCGAGGCGCTCCGGCAGCTTGAACTTGGCGAGGCCCTTCTCCGTCAGGAAGGCGCTCAGCTCGGCGAGGGTCAGCGTGCGTCCCGCCTTGGCGATGACAAATGCGCACATACGCTCGCCTAACACCGGGTCAGGCATCGGCACGCAGGCCACGTTCAGGACCGCAGGGTGGGAGAGGATCAGGTTCTCGATCTCCTCCGCGCTGATCTTCTCGCCGCCGCGATTGATCAGGTCCTTCTTGCGTCCCTCGACGATGTAATTGCCAGACGGGTGCCGGCGCATCAAATCGCCTGAGCAGTAGAACCCGTCGGGCGTGAATGTACGGGCGTTGTACTCCGGCACGCCGTAGTAGCCGCGAAGCGTGTATGGCCCGCGGACCAGGAGCTCGCCGACCTCGCCATCCGGCACCGGGTTCCGCTCGTCATCGACGATCTTGATCTCGTCGTCTTCGCAAACTGGACGGCCGACGGTCTCGAACCGCACCTCATCCGGGTCGTCGAGGCGCACGAACATAAGCAGGCCTTCGGCCATCCCGAAGACCTCCTGGACCCGAGCGTTCGGAAAGACCGACTCGGCCTTCCGCTTGACCTCGGGCTGCAGCTTCTGACCGCCGGTGTTGATGACTCGGACGGAAGAAAGGTCGCGTTCGGCGATCGACGGCGAATTGATGTAGCGGATGAGAAGCGCGGGCACAAGCTCGAGGTGGGTGACGGCTTCCCGTTCGATCAGCGGGAAGACGTCGTCGGCACGAGGCGATTCGGTGAGCACCACCCGCGCGCCTTTCCAGAAAAATCCGCTGATGCCGGGGCACGCGAGGGGAAAGTTGTGCGCGATCGGAAGCGTGACCAGGAGGCAGTCATCGGCGCGGACGTCGTTGACGGCGACGGCGGCTTTGGTGTTGTACACGTAGTCGTTGTTCGTCCGCGGGATCAGCTTCGGCACACCGGTCGTGCCACCTGACAGCTGCAGGATGCAGGGCTCATCGGGGTCGACCTCGAACAAGTCGAGGAGCCCGCGATCCAGCGGCGGGTTGCGCCCAAGCAGCTCCCGAATCGCACCCGCGCCGAGCACCGTCTGCACTCGGGGATGCGCTTCGCGAATCGAAGTGACCAGCGCTTGGGAGTCGAAGTCGCCCAGGTGCTCGCTGACGGCGTACCCGGCCGCGCCGGAGAGCTCGAAGAACGCGTTGATCTCGCTCCACCGATGGCCGGCCAGGGCCATGATCGGGATCGCGCCCAGCCGCTGCAGCGCGAAGTAGAGGTAGACGAACTCGGGGATGTTCGGCATTTGCACGACCCAGCGATCAAGGGGCGTCACGCCCTGCTCGAGGAGGTGCAGCGCCAGTCGCTCGACGCGATGCTGGAGCTGCGAATAGCTGACGCGCTCGGCGCCGCTGATCAGCGCAATGCGATCTCCGTGGGAGTCGAAAACGCTGCTGTAAAAGCGTCCGAGCGGGACGTCCTCCCAGTAGCCGCGCGCGCGGTAGCGGACGGCGAACTCAGGTGGAAATGAGGTAACACCCGCCAGCCTGCTCATTCGGCGACGGTGATGTCCTCCGACTGCGCCGCGAGGTGAAGCTGCAGGCGACCCAGCAGCGAGATCAGCAGCTCCTTCTCATTGGCGCCGAGCACCGAAGCCATCGCACGCTCGGCGGCAAAGTGCTCCGGGAGCAGGCCGTCAAGAAGCTTCTTCCCCCCCGCGGTGATGGCGATGAGCGACATTCGACCATCAGCGCCGCTGCGGTCGCGCCGGACGAGACCTTTCTCTTCGAGCGCGTCGAGGATCGCCGTCACCGCAGCACGCGTGACTAGAAGTCGATCGGCGATCTCATGCGGGTTCACGCCATCGGGAGCCTGGCGCAGGATGACGAGCGCGTTGAAACCCGAAAGCGAGAGTCCATAGCGACGGAACCGGCGGCTGAGAGCGGTGGTGACAAGGCTGTCGGTGCGGATCAGGTTGATGAGAACCTCGGTCGCGCGCCGGTCCATCTGCGGAAACTCGCGTTGGAGGACCGACGAGGCACGAACGGGAGCGTGCAGGTTGCGCCGCACCATCGCTGGATATAGTACACTAGTTAACTACTTTGAGCTCACGATGGTCGGGGCGGAATCTGGGCTTCACCTGCCACACGGGCGATCTTTCCTGGGAGGAGCTGATCGCCTGGGTGCAGAGCGCGGAGCAGCTAGGTTACTCGGCCTTCTGCACGACCGAGGAGTCAGGCAAGGACGCGTTTGCCGTGCTTGCGGTCCTGGCGCGAGAGACCAAGACAATCAATCTCGGCACGGCGATCGTCAACTTCTACTCGCGCACGCCGACGCTTCTCGCGATGAGTGCGCGCAGCATCCACGACCTCTCCCATGGCCGGTTCGGTCCGTTCGGCCTCGGGGCCGGTGGGATCGGTTTCATGCAGCGGGGCCATGGAATCGTGGCCGAAAAGCCGCTGGCGCGCGCCAAAGAGGCCGTCGCCATCGTGCGCGGGTTGCTGACGCAGAAGAAGTTTTCGTATGACGGTCAATGGTTCAAGCCGCATGACTTCCATCTTCGGGAAGGGCCCATCGGGGATACGGCGCCTCCCATCTGGCTCGCCGGGCTCGGTCCGAAGATGGTCCGGACCGCCGCGGAGGTCGCCGACGGCGTGATCGCCAACTGGCTCACCGAAGAGTCGCTAGGCGAGTACCGCGGATTGATCGCGGAAGGAGCCCAATCCGCGGGTAAGGATGCGGCCGATCTGCAGATCGCGACCTTGCTCATGACATGCGTCGATCCGAAAGACGAAGCGGCCATCTTTGCCGCCCGCCGGGGCATCGCGTTCTACTGCGCCTCGGAGCACTACCTGCACATCGCCGACATCTGCGGCCTCGGCCACGACGCACGCAGGGTCAAGGTGGCGTGGGAAGAGCGTGACTTCGATCGCGCCACTGAGCTTGTTTCCGATGAGCTCCTGGACAAGTTCTGCCTTGTTGGGACGGCGGAGAAGAATGCAGAGCGGATCCAGTGGCTTTTCGCCAACGGCGTCTACCCGATCGTCTATCCGCTGCCCCGTCGCGAGCGCATGGTGGAAGACCACCACAGTGTGCTGGAGCAGGCGTCTCGCTGGGCGCAAGTGCTGGACGCAGCCTCGGCCGACCGCTGATCTGATCGCCTCCCTCGCCGGAGGCTCCTTCTCGGGCGGCTAGACTCGCGTTTGATGAACGCGGCGTGCACACGCTGTGGCGCCGACCTCGCAGGGCGGAGGTCGCGATGACGAGGGAGCGCCTGGCCGGCCTGGCCGACCGCATCGCGTGACCCGGTCCGGCTGGTTACCCGCCAACGGCGTCGACGGTCGATGTCCTTTGGGGGTGTGACACTCTGCGGTGCCGTCCAATGAAGCTCGAAGTAATCCGCAACGACCGCCCAGTACTTGTCGACTCGTTCTTGATCTCGGCCATCCTTACGGTTTTGGCCCTGCGCGTATATCTGGCGGCCGCGCATTACCCGCAGCTGGGTGGAAATGGCCTTCATATCGCGCACGTGCTGTGGGGTGGCCTCCTGATGGTCGTTGCCATCGGCACGCTTCTCTCTCTCCTCACCTGGCCGTGGCAACGCTTGGCTGCTCTCATCGGCGGCGCTGGGTTTGGCCTTTTCATCGATGAGCTGGGTAAGTTCCTGACTTCAGACAACAACTATTTCTTCAAGCCAACAGCGACGCTGATCTACGCCCTGTTCATCGTCCTGTTCCTGATGGCGCGCGAAATCCGACATTTTCGGAAGCTGACTCCTCGCGAGAACCTCGTGAACGCCATCGAAGCGTCCAAACAGCTTGCCCTCGGCCCGGTTTCCAGTGCCACACGAACGCGCGCCTTGACCTGGCTCGAGGCGGCGGACAATTCTCACCCGCTCACCCAGGTGCTTCGGCGCCAGTTCGAGATGGCGACGCCTGCACAACAACGCCAGTCCGCCTTCATGGCGGTTGCGGTGGGTGCCCGAGCGCGTTACGCCGCCATCGTCCACAGTCGCTGGTTCCGCCGTGTGATAACGGGCGTCTTCGTCTTGCAGGCTGTCGGCGTCGTGCTGTCAGTCCTCTATTCCCTGGTCATCGCGGCCGGAGCGGCAGCCGGCAGCACGGAGGCAATGACCGAGTGGAACGCGACTCTGCGGGCCGGGCCCGTCCTGTGGGCGACGCTGGCGGGGACGCTGATCGTGGGCGCGTTCACGGTTATCGGCGTGGCCCGGTTGCGAAGCTCACGGCGCCACGCCTACCGAGCGTTCGAGACGGCGCTCCTCATCGACCTGCTCCTGGTGCAACCGTTCACCCTGCTCGATACCGGCTTCGCCGGGCTCACGCAGGTGTTCATCGATCTCGTGCTGCTCGCCAGCCTGCGGTATCTGCAGAGCGAGGAAGTAGTGCTCCAGGTCCTGGGCGGCACGGCGGCGGCTGGCCGGGACGCAGTACAGGCGACCAATTGACGGTAGGCGCAATCTGAGCCCGCCTATCATGCCGCCACCCCGACACATGCGGTCAACAGCGTGGCGTTGAACTGGTCCGGCAGCTTGACGCATGCGAAATGGTCGGCGGCCAGCTCGTAGACCGCGGATCCGCTGAGCGATTCCGACATCTCGCGCTGGCAAGCGGCCGGTACCACGCGGTCCTCGATGGTCAGGATGACCGCAGCCGGGCACGCACAGTCGCTCAACCAGGGTGCCGAGTCGAACTTTGCAACTTCGGCGATTGCGTCCAGGAGCGCTCGAGTATCGTGCCTGCGCACCTGAGCCATCAGCCAGCGGCCCCTGGGCGAATGGGCGGAACGCGGCCTGAGCAGGGCAAGCATCGCAGTGCGCCGCAGACCTTCGGGCGCCCTTAGTGCCGCCCAGGCGGCCAGTCGTACCGCCGGCTGCTCTGTCGGCACCTGAAAGCTGCAAGCTGTCGCGCAGAGTACGAGCCCGGCCACGAGCGTTGGATGGCGGCGGACGAACACTTGCGCGACCAGGCCTCCGAGCGAGTAGCCCACCACGATCACTGGTCCGAGCTCGAGCGCGGCCACTATGGCTGCCAGGTCGTCGGCGCACTCGGCCGCGCTGAACTTCCGGGTTGGCATGCCTCGCCCATGCCCCCGTAGGTCAGGCGCCACCACGCGGAAGCACGAGGCCAAGGCCGGGATGGCCAGCGACCAGTTGAGGTCGGCCGTGGCGAGCATGCCATGCACCAACAGGACAGTCGGCGCGCCATCGGGGCCCTTCGCCACTCGGACGAAGGCGGTGCCGCGCCCGGGAAGATCGACCTCGTGCCCCGAAGCCATCTGGTCCGCGAAGTGAAGATCGTTGACGTCGAGCCGCTCCACGGGCGGCGCTCCACGCCGCGGCCTCGCCGGTCGAGAGCTGACTTTCCAGAACATTTCGCTCCTCCTTCGGCCCCGGGAAGGAGCCATGGAGGCGCAGCGTTTGGGCGAACTGGTATGCGGGAGGTCCGGAGAAGGTCTGGACTAGGTTTTGGACTGAATCGGGACCCGCGGGAGCACCCGACGAGATGGCGCTCAGGCCGGGGCGGCAGACTCCTCGAGCTCTCGGAGGCGGTCGACGAGACGCCTCACGCCGTAGGAACGCCGATTGAAGTACGCGGCTCGGCTTAGCCCCACCCGCAGGGTGACGGGATAGTGGCCGCCGATTCTCCGGACGTAATAGAGGTGGAGAATCTCGCCGGCCTGAGCGTCCAGCTGGAACGAAGATGACTTGAGATGTTCAATGGCGCCTTCGATCGTCTCGCGCAGCGAGGCTGCCGTCGGAGACGTGACGCTGTGGAGGCCGACGAGCGGGCTTTCGGCCAGGTCACGTGTGCTGTGTAGGACTTTTAGTGCGTGCTCGACCCGCTCGACCGTCACGTCTGGCGCCGTGCGCGACGAGTCCTGAGCCTGTGCCGGCCAAAGGACCAGCGCCGCGCGGAGAGCATCGGAGCTGGGAAAGATCACGTAGCTGATCAGCGCACCAACCAGAGCGCACGCGACGATGGACCCGTAGATCATGTCGGGCGGCCACCAGGTTCCCGGGCCAATCGCCAGGTAGCTCAGGTAGCCGCCGCTGAGCAGGGTCCCGATTGCGACCGCGAACACAAGCATGCTGAGGTCACGGTCTGCCCTCGGCCGGGCCAGGAGCAACACGACCTCGCTGACGAGGCCGGCCGCAAGCGCCACGAGGACCACCTCATATCTGCTCTGTTGCGTGGCCGCCGCGAACCCCGCCACGACGATCATCAAGGTGATGCTGCCCGTGGGCAGCCTGGTCTGACGCAAAGTCCAGAGAATCACGCCGGCGACTGCGGCCGTCTGCATCATGAGCCCGACCGCACCGAGGATCTCCTCCTTGTAGTTGAACAGGTCGAATTGATTTGTGGGGGGAGGAGGGGAGGCCGCGTACTGGTCGATGTATGGGTGATCGAACTGGGCGAAGAACGTAACGGCAGCCAGCAGAAGAGCAGCCGACAGGACAGCGGTGGGGGCGGCCATGAGCTCGCCCCTCGCCACCGAAGCCCTCAGAGGACCGCTCACCATCAGTGCGGCAGCGCCAATCTCCATCAGGTTGGGCGGGCGAAAGATCGCGGGCACTCCGAAGTCGGTCGCAAATGCCGTCGCCCACCACACGTTGATCACCATGCCCGCGAGGAAAACCGCGCAGCCAACCACCGCAAGCCCGTACCCGTCTGGCACCGCCGTGCGTAGATCCCGATCGCGCCGGAATGACAGGAATGCCCAAGCTCCGAGATAGATGGTTATCGCGGCCCAGGCCGCCTGGGGCAACGCATGCTCCCACGTGCGCACTAGCAAGTGCCGATTGATCCAGGCGTCGAAATAGCCCGCCGCGATGAGCCCGGCGCTGAGCGCGACATAGCCCCAATCTGCGGGAGAGCCGGCCCGCCACCAGCGGGCCCAGGCGCCGAAGCGGCCTATCGCCGCCGATGTCGACACGCGCTCGCCGACCGCATCCACGGTCGCCATTTCGCCCGTAGCATGATCGCCGTCTGGCGCAGCCGCAAGATCAGGGGCATCAATTGGCGGCAACGGCCGCTATTCTGGTGACAAGCTCGGCGTAGGCGTCCACGTGCCGGATCGCGATCAGGCGCGTGCTGTACTCGAGTGAGCGGCGCCGCCCGCCCGCCCGCAGTTGATCCGCGAACCCGGCCTCCGCGAGGATTCGACCAACCTGTCTGGAGAGATCCAGCGGGTCAGGACTGGAGAGCAGGCCGCTGACGCCATCCTGGATCGTGGCGGTGGAACCGAGGGCCCCGACGGCGACCACCGGCAAACCGGCGGCCTGGGCCTCCGGCACGACCAGTCCAAACGTATCGGTTTGAGAGGGAAAGACGAACACGTCGGCATCGCCATAGAACATCGCGAGCTCCTGTTGGTCGCGGATGACGCCGGCGAGATGGACTCGCCCGGACAGGCCCGCTCGCTCGGCCGCCTCCGTGATTGCATCCTCTTGCGCACCCTGGCCGCAAAGCACCAGCTCGGCATCGAAGCGTCCGCGAAGGTCCTTGAGCATCGGGACCAGTAGGTCCACCGACTTTTCGGCTCCGATGCGACCGACGTACAGGATCAGCTTCGAAGCCTCGGAGACCCCGATTCGGCGCCGAACGATACCGGTTCGATGGGCTTGGGCGAATACCTCGTGGTTGATTCCAACCGGGATCATCTGAATCGGAGATGTGATCCCGTACCCCTGGAGAACCGGCACCATCGGTCCCGAATTCGCGATCACGAGGTCACATTGATTTGCGACTTGACGGCTTCGCCTTGTGATCGCGCGTTCCCAGACAGAGGTGCCCCAGCGTGGGCCGTACAGACCGGCGTATGCCGGATAAAGGGTGTGGTACGTGAGTACCGCCGGCACTCTTCGATTCCTGGCCAGTCGCAGCCCGAGGTGAGCTGCGGCGAAAGGCGAGTGGATGTGTACCAGGTCGAAATCCAATTTCCGCAGCCTCGATCTCACCCAGCCGGCGGGTTCCCAAACGGCGCGGTAGCCCGGCGGAGCAAAGCCAAACGGAAGCGACCCGAGCCTGAGGATGTCGTCTTCGACTCGCATGCTCGGCCGCTTGCGCTGCCCAGGGACGATCAGCACGGAGCGATGCCCCTGCTCTTTGAGATTTCGAGCCAGGCCGTCGAGGAACGTGACCGTGCCATCGAGCATCGGGAAGTAGGCGTCCCCGAAATGTGCGATTCGCATTGCGCCAAAGTGGGGCGCAACACGTCCGTTGGAAGTCCACCAATGGTCTGCGAAGAGTCCAGGCCGGCATCGCCGGCGAGGCTCACTTGTGGCCTACTCGAATTCAGGGTCGCGGGTAAGTTGTTCTACTTGTTCTTGGGGTGACGCTCCGTGTTGTGGTGCTTGACAACCGTCGCCGCCGCGATCGCCTTGGCACGCTTGGTCGGACGGCCCTGCTCGAGCTCGCTCTGCTTGATGTGCTCGTACATCCGCTGCTCTTTGTCGCTCACGCTCGGCAGATGTTGCTTTTGGGGCATGGTGTTCACCTCCTCATCGGTAAAACGCGCTGCCCTAAGTTATCGGCGGTCGTTTGAGGCACAGGAAGATCAAAGGGATCCCGCGGACACGTACGGCTCACCTGACGTGCTCAAGCTCAAAGAAATCGACCGGCCGCTGGTGCGACCGGACCTAGGTCGACCTGGTCTTGGCCAGCTGCCCGTCGGCCGCTTTCGCTGCGGCGATGGCCTGCGGCTTGACGCCGGTCACCTCGAGGATCTGACCCTCGTCGAGCGAATCATGCTGCAGCAGCGCTTTCGCCAGCGCGTCCAGCTGGCCGCGATGTTCGACGAGCAGCTTCTCGGCCGCCTCCAGGCATTCCTCTGAAATGCGGCGCACCTCTTCGTCGATCAGGTTCGCCGTCTCTTCGCCGTATGGGCGCTGCTGGAAGGGACTTCCGTCGGGCTCGCCGAAATTGAGCGGTCCGACCTTCGGGCTCATGCCCCAGCGCACGACCATTTGCTGAGCGATCCGGGTGACCTGCATCAGGTCGTTCTCCGCGCCGGTCGTGACCACGCCGTAGATCAGCTTTTCGGCGGCACGACCTCCGAGGGCGCCCACCATGCGCGCGCGCAGATAGTCCTCGCCGTAGTTGAACCTGTCGTCGACGGGACTCTGCAGCGTCACCCCGAGTGCCTGACCTCGCGGCACGATCGTGACCTTCTTTACGGGATCGGCGCCGGGCACGAGGAGCCCGAGCAGAGCATGCCCCGATTCGTGATACGCGATGCGCTCGCGGTCGGTGGCGGTCAGGATGATCTTGCGCTGCGTCCCTAGAAGGATCCGTTCGATGGCGTCCGCGAAATCAGCCATCGTGACCGCGGCCTCGCCTTTTCTTGCGGCGGTGAGCGCAGCCTCGTTCACAAGGTTCTTGAGGTCCGCACCGACCATTCCCGGAGTCTGCTGCGCGATCTGATCCAGGTCGGCGTCCGGCGCGAGCGGAACGTTGCGAGTGTGGATCCGCAGGATGGCCGCTCGACCCTGGCGGTCCGGCGGCTGAACGGTGATGCGGCGGTCAAAGCGACCAGGCCGCAGCAGCGCCTGGTCCAGGACGTCGGCCCGGTTCGTCGCGGCCAACACGATCACGCCTTCGCGCGAGTCGAAGCCGTCCATCTCGGTGAGGATCTGGTTGAGCGTCTGCTCCTGCTCGTCGTTGCCGCCGACGCGTAACGCGGCGCTGCGGCTGCGGCCGATGGCGTCGAGCTCATCGATGAAGATGATCGCCGGCGCCGCCGCGCGCGCCTTGCTGAACAGGTCGCGTACCCGGGCGGCGCCGACCCCGACGATGGCCTCCACGAATTCCGACGCCGCGATGCTGAAGAACGGCACCTTCGCCTCACCGGCGACGGCGCGTGCCAGCAGCGTCTTGCCGGTGCCCGGAGCCCCGATCAGCAGCACTCCCTTCGGCATCGTGCCGCCAAGGCGCTGATATTTCTGCGGCTCGCGCAGGAAGTCGACGACCTCCTGCAGGTCGGCCTTGACCTCGTCGATGCCGGCCACGTCCGCAAACGTCACCGATGGCCGCTCGGCATCGTAGAGCCGCGCCTTGCTCTGACCGAAGGCGCCGAGTATCCCGCCCGCGCCGGCGGACGCCGCGCGGCGCGACAGGTAAAGGAAAGCCACGACTATGAGAAGCGTCGGACCGAAGCTCGCCAGGAGTGTCAGCCAGAGAGGAGTGGGTGGGTTGGGATCCTTGGCATTGATCACCACGTTGTGCTGCTGCAGCAGCGTCTCAAGATCGTCGGTGGCGAAGCTAGGACGCTGGGTTTGAAACTTGGTCGAGCTGGTGCCACTCGAATCCTTAAGGGCCTGTTTCGCGACGCCGGTGATCGATTCCCCCGTGCTGGTGATGCTGGACACGTTGCCCGCGTTCACCTGGTCGAGGAACGTGTTGTAGGAGATCGTCACGGTGGGCGGCTGACCCGCCGAGAACAGCAGGTTGCTGATCAGGATGTTGGCGGCGAAAAGAATCGCGAGTGTGATCCAGAAGCGCCTCGTGCGCATTGGGGCGACTGCATCAGGCTTTTTCTGAGGCGGTTGAGGCGGTGGATTCTGTGCCATCAGTCGGCCCCCACGCGGTCAGCGTACGCCCATCCAGGTGGGCATCGATGGGGCGCCGCATTCACTCCCCGACCGTCCACATCTGAATTCGGGCGGCTATATTGATTGCCCGGAGGGAGCCAGAAAGCGACCCCGCCATCCCGCACAACGATCCAGGTCGCGGTCACTCTGCTCGTCGCCGTCGTGCTAACCGCGACGCTTGTCATCACGAAGCCGGCTACGGCGCCCGCCTGTCAACGGCTCGTCATCGCGTCATCCGCCGAGAAGTTCGGAATGCTGGCGGACTTTGCCGCCACCTATAACGGCTCCTCTGGAAGAAGCGCTACTCAATGCGTGACCGTGACTGTCGAACAGGTCAACTCCGGCGACGCCGAGACCGCCCTGGAGCAAGGCTGGGCCGCCCAGCCGATAGAAAGGCCTGACGTTTGGGCGCCGGCAAGCAGCGCCTGGGTCAACTTGCTGATTCAGGCGTCGAGCGAACGAGTCATCAAGCCGGTGGGAAATCCGAGGAGCCTGTTCAAGTCGCCACTTGTGATCGGCATCCCGAAGCCGATGGCTGACGCGCTCGACTACCCGGCGAAACCGCTGGGCTGGCGCGACATCTTCGCCCTCGTCAAGAACCCGGCGGCCTGGCATGCCGTCAGCCGGCCGGAGTGGGGACCCTTCCGGCTGGGCAAGACGAATCCGACCGTATCAACCTCGGGATTGCACGCGCTAATCGGCACTTACTTTGCGGCACCAGGAACGGGCCTCACGGTAGATCGAGTGAAATCCGCGCCTGTGCGCGACTTCGTCGCCGGCGTCGAAGCGGGAGTTGTTCACTACGGCCAGACCGCGGGTGATTTTCTTCGCAACCTCCGCGACGCGTCTGACCACGGCCAGGCGATGCTGTACGTGTCCGCGATCGCGGTTGAGGAACAGGAGCTGGTCGACTACAACGCGGGCATCATCGGGGGCAAGCGCTACGGTGCTCCGGGCGTTTCCCTCGTCGCCGTCTATCCGAGCGAGGGAACTCCGGTGGCCGACCACCCGTACGTAATCCTCAACGCGTCCCGGCAGATGGCCGCGAATGACTTCTTCAATTTTCTAAGCAACCCGGAGCAGCAGCAGCTGATCGATGCTCACGGCTTTCGCGGTGTTGGCGCATTCGATCGAGGTCTGGTGGGGCCGAGCCTCATCCAGCACAGGTTCATCGATGCCTCGCAGCCCGGCGTTGTCGTGCAGCCGCCGCAAGGAGCGGTGCTGAGCGCGATGCTTTCCGCCTGGCAGCTTTCTCGTAAGCGCGCGAGGGTTCTGATTCTGGTTGACGCTGGAGCCGACGCGGCTCTGTTGAAGCAGGCTACCCAAAGCCTGGCCGACGCGGTCGGGAGGTTCAACAGCACCGACTTTGCGGGCGTCTGGGTCTTTCCGGCGCCAGCCGGTTATCCGACCCCGTACACGGAGCTGGTCGCGGTCGCGAGCATTTCCGGCGAGCTCAACGTCAGGCTTCGGTCCATCGCCCACACCGCTGACAAACCCAACGTGGCGGCATCGCTGAAGGCTGCTGTCGACCGAATGTCGATCGTTTACGACCCGGCCGCCGTCGACGCCGTTCTGCTCGTCGAGATGTCGCCGGGGAAGGACCCGACCCAGGACGACGTGCAGCTCCAACAGTTCCTCCGCAATCAGCCTGTCGAACATTTCGTGCGGGTGTTCACGATCGGCCCGGACAGCCCGCGGCTTGGCGACTACGCCCTTGCGGGGCGAGGGCTGGCCTATCAGCCGGGTTCGGCGAGCCACCTCCTAAATGACGTGATCTCGAACTTCTGATGAGCGTGAGATCGATCGTCATCCTCATCGGCGGAGCAACTGTGCTCGCGAACCTGGCGTTCGGAATCTGGTGGGCCTTCGCCGTGGGGGCGGGGCTGGCCGTGGTCGTCCTGGGGGAGCTCACCGGGCGGCTGCTGCCGGAGCGCGTCCTCTCCGAATCGGCAGCCGCAGCGCCGGGCAACCCGCTCTCGCGCCGCGAGGTCGAGGTCGCCCTCCTGATCGCGCAGGGCCTCACGAGCAAGGAGGTCGGTCGGAGGCTCTTCATCGAGCGCGGGACAGTCGACACTCACGTGCAGCACATCTACAACAAGCTGGGAATCGAGTCGCGCCCCCAGCTGGCGATCTGGCTCATGGACCACGGCCTGCTGCGGCGGGCGCCCGAAAGCAAGTGAACTCGAATGCGCACAAATAGGGACCCCAGAATCACCATCGAATAAGCACTTATCGCGATGTGGAGCCGCCTGCTTCCACATAGCTTCGTTCCATCGACGCACAAAAGCGGAGGAGGAACGGATCCGAATGAATCGCGCAGCGCAGTCGAAGTCCTTTGGTCGCTTGGTTGGCGGTGCCCTGGCGGCCTGGCTCGTCTTCATGTGGGCGATAGGGGCTCTACACCAGAACAACACGGCGGGGTCGTCGCCGGGCCTGGCGCTCGGGGTCCCGGACTCCAACTGCGTTGGAGTCGTGGTGGTTTCCTCGCAGGAGAAGTCCGACCTCCTCGCCAAGCTCGCCTACGACTACGACCAGCACCACCGGGGGACTGACTGCGTTGACGTCCGGGTCAACGCGCTCGCCTCCGGAAACGCGGAGGCGGCGCTCGCCCGCGGGTGGACGTCCGCTGACGGCCCGCAGCCCACCGTGTGGACGCCCGCCGCGACCAGCTGGCTCGCGATTCTCCGCCAGGACGTAGGCGCCAAAGATGCAACGGATCTGGTTCCGGCCGACGCGCCCAGCCTGATGCAGTCGCCGCTTGTCCTCGCGATGCCGAAACCGATGGCGCAGGCGCTGGGCTGGCCGAACACGCCCGTCGGATGGGCCGACGTCCTGAAGCTCGCCCAGGACCCACAGGGGTGGGGCCGCCACGGCCACCCCGAATGGGGCCGCTTTCGGCTTGGCAAGACGAGCCCGGTCCAATCGACATCTGGCCTGCACGCCCTCGTCGCCACCTACTACGCGGCCACCGGCCTCTCGACCGACCTTACCCCCGCCAACGTGCGGGATCCGCAGGTCATCGAGTTTGTCCGCGGCGTGGAGGCCAGCGTCCTTCACTACGGCAACACGGTCAGCGCTTTCTTCGACGGACTGCGGGTGGCCGACGCACGACACGCGGCGTTGACCTATGTCTCGGCGATCGCGACCGAGGAAAAGCAGGTGCTCGACTACGACGCCTCCAAACCGAGCACGCCTCTGGTCGCCGTCTACCCGAAAGACGGAACGATGGTCGCGGACCATCCATACGCGGTCCTTAATGCTCCGTGGGTCAGCGCTGGCTCGAGAGCTGCGGCGCAGGCCTTCCTCGTCTGGTTGCAGGCGCCGGAGCAGCAGAATCGATTTCTTGCCGCTGGCTTTCGGGACGCTAGTGGGGTCATCGCGTCCAGCCTCGGCCTGGCCAGCGGCATCGTGCCCGAAGGTCCCGCGCTCGTCCTTCACGCGCCGGGTCCGGTCGTGCTGGATCTGATCCGCAAGTCATGGGAAGACGTCCGCAAGCGCGCCCGTGTCCTGCTCGTGCTGGACGTCTCTGGGTCCATGACAGGAGACAAGCTGAGCCAGGTCAAGGCCGCCGGCGCGGCGGTGCTCGACCTGTTCGCGCCGGACGACGAGGTGGGCCTGTGGTCGTTCTCGAACGAGATCCGGCGGCTCAACGCCATCGACCTGGTGGGTGCGCACCGCGCGGAGCTCGCCCGCAGCATCGATCGGCTCGACGCGAATGGCGGCACGGCCCTGTACCGCGTGACAGCAGAGGCGGTTCGCGATGTTCGAAGCACATGGAACCCGACTCGCATCAACGCCGTCGTGCTCCTGACCGACGGCCAGAACTCAGACGGGTCCAACTCCGACCTCGACGGGCTGCTCCGTTCGCTGGCCGCCCAGCCCGCATCAAGCACTGTCCCTGTTTTCACGATCGGCTACGGGCAGGACGCCGACCTGCAGACCTTGAAGCGCATCGCCGAGGCCTCCGGTGGCCGCTCGTACAACGCCCCCGTCCCAAGCCGCGTCGGCACCGTCTTCGCCGACGTGATCTCGAATTTCTGAGGTGCGAATTCCTGAGGTGAAAGACATGCGCATTCGCGGTGTGGAGATCGACCCGGTAGTCGTGTTGATCGCTGCGGCGGTGGTGGTTTTCGGGTCTGTGCTTGGTCTGGGTGCGGGTGCACTGGTGGCGGGCGCGGTGATCGCGGCCGTCGCTCTCGGCTCGCGTTACGGCGTGGTGTGGATCGGCCGAGAGATGGAGCTGCCCCTGATTGGGACGCCTGAGCGGGCGCTGCGCATGAGGTCGCTCGAGGCGGCCAAGGTGATGAAGCGGCTGGTGCGGTCGATCCCGAACGGCCCTGTCAAGGAGCGCTGCCGGGAGATGCAGCGCCAGGCCAGTACGGCGCTTCCCACCGTCCGCGACCTGGTCGTCCAGGCCTACAGGGTGAGGCTTCTCGCGGAGGGAATTCCAGTCGAACGTCTGGAAAGGGAGCGCACCAACATCGTTGGTTTGCTCGGCGCCAATCCGGCCGAGCGCACAAGGATCGAGGTCGAGTCCTCGCTTCGATCGACCGAGGCGCAGCTCCAGGCCGGCGTCCGGCTCAGCAATCTCAGCGAACAGCTTGTGGCGCGCAGCCGTGCCCTGACAGGGTCCATCGAGGCTGTCACGGCGGGAATCGCCGAGCTGCAAGCGCTCGGTCCGTCAGACCCGGCTGCGCAGCCGGATGTCGCGCTGGCCAACCTTTCGCGCGAGATCGATGCGCTTCGCGGAGGACTCGAAGAAGCCCAGACCCTTGGCCGCCAGGCAGCGGCCATCAACCTTTTGGAGGTGTGACGTGACGTCCTTTCTCGTTCGTGGCTGGCGTTACCTCGGGGCTGCTGTCGGCGATGCGCTCGATCGGATCTCCGATCCGCGACTCCAGGTCCAGATGGCGTTGGAAGAGGCTCGGCGCCGGCATCAGCTGCTCACGGAACAGGCGGCCGCCGTTCTCGGTAACGAACGGGAGCTCGAGATCAAGGTCGGACGTGCGATGGCTGATGTGGAGCGGCTGCGGACTGCCGCTGGACGCGCCCTCGTGCTTGCGGATCGCGCGTATCGCGACGGCGACGATGCCAAAGGTCGCGGTCATGAGGACACGGCAGCCCTGTTCGCGGTTCAGCTGGCGGGCGCCGAATCCGCCGCAACAGAGCTCGCCGAGGCACGCGACCAGTCGATGGTCGCGGCCGCGGCAGCCCGCCGCGCGGTCGACGGCAGCGCCCATCTGCTCAACGCCCGCCTGACGGAGGGCGTCCGGCTTACCACGCAGATCGAAGCGGCCCGGATGCAGGAGCGCATGGCCGACACGCTCAAGTCGCTGGACGCGATGGCTCCCGGCGGGTCGATCCCGAGCCTGGAGCAGATCCGCGATCGGGTCGACCGCAGACTCTCGATCGCGGCGGCGAAGAGCGAGCTGGCCGGCTCTGGTGCAGGCGCCAGGATGCTGGAGATCGAGCGCGCGGGCCTGGAGGAGACCGGCCGCCAGAAGCTGCTCGAGATCCGCCAGGCGCTTGGACTGCCGGAGCGCGCCAGCCCGAGCAGCGTTGGAAAGGAGTTGCCGCAATGAGCCAGTACGCCATTTCTCCCGACGGCGTCCGCTCTCTTCGCTGGAATTCGCGACCGCGATTCACGCCGGGTAGACGGAGACATCGGTCGCTTTGAAGGCAATCCACACGTCGCCGCCTTCGGCCAGTTTCAGATCGGCCAGGGCGGCCGGCGTCACCTCGGCGACGATCGGCACGTCGCCCTCGATCCTCACGCGGGCCCGGTCGCCATACAGCTCGACTCCATGCGCCCGCCCGGGCCAGACGTTGCGCGGGCTTCCTTCGGGCCGAACGCGATGCACCGACACCGCTCGCGGGTGGATGACGGCAAAGACGTCGCCCGCCTCCGCGCCAGCCGCCGCCAGGAGCGGGCCGCCGGACATTTGCACCGATCCATGGCCTGCCTGCCCGCGATACAGGTTCACACCTACCAGGTCGGCGACGTAACGGGAGCGTGGGTGCTCGGTGACTTCGACCGGAGTGCCGGTCTGCACGTGCTTTCCCTCCTCCATGACGATCAATCGGTCTGCCATGGTGGCCGCCTCCAGTGGGTCGTGCGTGACGAGCAGACGCACACCACGAAACGAAGCCAGGTGTGCGTTTAGATCGCGACGCATGGCGACGCGCGTCGAGGCGTCGAGCGCAGCCAGCGGCTCGTCGAGCAGCAACACGCGAGGATCGGGCGCCAGGGCACGGGCCAGTGCCACCCTTTGGCGTTCGCCACCCGAGAGCTCGGACGGCCTGGAGCCGGCCCGGCTCCTGAGTCCGACGCGATCGACCCACTCCGCCGCGCGCCGGGCGCTCTCCAAGCGGCCCGCTCCACGCGCCCGCAGGCCGAACGCCACGTTGTCCTGGACATTGAGGTGGGGAAAGAGGAGGTAGTCCTGGAACACGAAGCCGATGGATCTCTCCTCGGTGGGGACGTAGCGACCGGTCGCTGAATCTTCGAGCAGCTCGCCGTCGAGCTCGACATGCCCCGACTCCAGCGGGACGAGCCCGGCGATCGCTCGCAGAAGGGTCGTCTTGCCCGCGCCGTTGGGACCCAGCAGCGCGACCACCTCACCTTCCTCGATCCGGATCTGCATCTCCAGGTGCAGCGCTCCTAGCGTGGTGCGAACGTCGAGGTCGAGGCTCAAGCCGAACCCAGCCACCGATGCCTGAGGACGACGAGGACGACGAGCGAAACCAGGAGGAGGATCAGGCTCAGGATGAATGAGCCGTCCGGGTTGGTCTCGAGGAGCAGGTAGACGGCGAGCGGCATCGTCTGCGTCACGCCCGGAAAGTTGCCCGCGAAGGTGATCGTCGCTCCGAACTCGCCGAGCGCGCGCGCCCAGCACAGAACCGCGCCGGCGAACAGCGAGGGAGCGATCAACGGCAGCGTGACCCGGGTGAACACCGTCCACCGACGAGCCCCGAGCGTGCGCGCAGCATCCTCGTAACGACGGTCCATCGAGCGGAGGCCCGCTTCCACTGTCAGGACCAGAAAAGGCATGGCGACAAAGGTCTCCGCGAAGACGACGCCCGCGGTGGTGAACGGCAGCGTGATCCCGAAAGTGGTGGCCAGCCACGAGCCGAGCAGCCCGCGCCGCCCGAATGCGAGCAAGAGCGCGATGCCGCCGACCACAGGGGGCAACACCATCGGCAGCGTGGTCAGAGCACGCAACACGGTCCGGCCGGGAAACTCGATTCGCGCGTAGACCCACGCCAGTGGCACGCCGAGCACCAGCGAGACTGCAGTCGACGAGAGCGAAGCGATCAGCGAGAGCTTCAGCGCTTCCAGCGTGGCGGGCGAGGTGAGCGACCGCAGCGCATCGCCCCAAGGAGTCCTCACGACCAGCCCGACCAGGGGCACGACAAAGAAGGCGGCCCCGATGGCCGCCAGCACGGCGATCCAGATCGGTGCGCGTTCGCGGCGCATCAGCCGCGGGACAGCTCGATGACGACGTTCGTCGCCTTAACCGAGGCGACTGCGAGCACCCCTGGCTTGAGCTTGAGCTCGTCAGCGGCGTCTCGAGAGATGAGGGAGACGATGCGATGGGGTCCTGCCTGGAGCTCCACCTGCGCCATGACGCCGTCCTTGACGACCCGCGTGACGATGCCGGCGAATCGATTCCTGGCGGACGCGGCCGCCGGTAGAGCCGGCCTGGATTGCGCCGCCATGTACCTGGCCAGCGCCGCGCCGTCGATCTGCCGCTGACCTCCGGCTGACCGCGTGGCTTTGATCTGGCCGGTGTCGAGCAGGCGCCGGACCGTGTCGGGGCTTACTCGCAGGAGCTCCGCCGCGTCGCGGATCCGGAGGTACGTCGCCATCGCCTGCAATGTAGCAAATGCTGGCTTTAAGAAGCCCTTAGCTTGCGATCGCGGGCTTATGCGAAGCGGAACTTCCAGGCGGCTGCGATCATCTCGTCCCGGCTGAGTCCGTGCTCGCGCTCGGCCAGCTCCAGCTCGCGGGTCAGCGTCGTGCCGACCATGGCCGGATCATCCGTGCTCACGGTCAGCGCCACGCCGGCGTTCGTCAGCCGCCGGAAGTCTGGTTGCAAACCGATCTTCGCGTTGCTCGATGGGCATACGCACAGGCAGACTCCGTTCTTCACGATCAGATCGAGCAGCTCGGAATCGTCGATCGCGGACACGCCGTGTGCGATGCGGTCCGCGTGCAGAACCTGGAGCGACTCGCGCACAACCGACGCGCCTCCCACCTGGCCCGCGTGCGACATGAAACGCAGCCCTGACGCACGGGCACGTTCAATGAGGGGAACGAGTGGCGCGGAGGGGACCGACTCGTCGCCGACGAGCCCAAGTCCCACCACGCCTTCGGCCGCGAGGGCGATCTCCAGCGACCGCGTGTTGCTTTCCAGGCTTTCGTCGCGCACCAGCTCGATCAGCCAGGCGATCTCGATCCCGAGCTCGCGCACGACCCGGCGCCGCCCTCGAACCACGCCATCGATCCATTCGTCTCCCTCATGCAGGCTCGGGTTGAGGCTGATCTCGGCGTAAGCGATGTTCTGCGCCGCCATCGCCGCGGCGTGCTCGACGATCACCCGCTCGAAGTCTTCCGCCGTGCGCATGGAGCGGCATACCTCGCGATAGATGGCGAGAAAGCCGGCAAGGCCCGCGTAGAGATATGGCGGCGGAGGGGGAAGGCCATGCTTGGCGGCCAGCTCCGAGGCCGTCCGGTGACTGACCGTGCCCTCGAGGTGGACGTGTAGCTCGGCGAGCCTTTCCGTCAACGAGCGTTAGGCGCCGCTCGATCGCCGCCGCATGGACTTCGCAGGTCTCTCTTGATCGGCGCGCGCCGCTCTGGCGGCCTTGACGCTCGCCTCCAGCGCCGCCATCAGGTCCATCACCCGCGTCGGGGATGGGCCGGCAGGAGTGGCGGCCGCCGTGGGTGTCCTCGCGTCGATCGCCTCGAGCAAACGCTGGCGGTGCTCGTCCGGGTAGCGCTCGGGCTCGAACGGACCTGACAGCGTGTCGATGAGCAGGCGCGCCATCTTGAGCTCTTTGTCGGTGGGAGACGCGTCGGCATCGGGGACCCAGAAGTCCGCGGCCACGATCTCGTCCGCGTGGACCATCGTGGCCAGGAGCATCACGTCGCCGTACGCGCGGATCGCGCTCAGGTAGCGTCGCGAGCGCAGCGTGAACCACGCGAGTGCCATGCGGTCCGCGCCGGCCAGTGTCTGACGAAGAACCCGGAACGGGGCGGACCACTCCCGGTCCGGGACCACGTAGTAGCGGGACTCGAAGTAGATCGGGTCGACGGCGGCGACGTCGACGAATTGCTGCACGTCGATGACGCGACTCCGCTCGGACGCCAGCTCGGCGACTTCCTCGCGGCTCATGCTCACGTACTCGCCTGGCGCGACCTCGTATCCCTTGCGGATCTCCTGATAAGCAACCTCGGGCACGGGGCGCGTCAGCTCGATGTCGGGCTCGGGTTGCGCCGGTGCCCCGACGTAGGGCTGCGGCCGTGCCGGAGCCTCGAATCGAGGGACCCATTCCGTCTCGAGAGCGCGGCCATAGGCTTCGATTGCGAGGTCGGGTTCGGCAACGCGCATGTGGCGGACCCGGCGACCGGACCGATCGATCTCGTGGAAGCGGACGGCCTTCTTGCGGATCGCGGGGTAGAGCCGCACTGGGACGACGACGAGGCCTAGGGACAGGGAGCCGGTCCAGACAGCCGTGGCCATGACGATTGAAATCGTAAGCGCCGGAAATCTCCGTTCAGCGATACGATGGACTCGCCAAACGCATGTTTGGAGGACTTCGCCTTTCCCCGAGCGTCCGCATCGCGCTTGAGCGCAGGTGCGGCGGCGCATGCGAGCGCTGCGGCCTGGAGTGGCGCTGGGCTCTGTACGTATTTCGGGTCGACGAGACAGTCCGATGCAGCGCGGCCAACCTGATCGTTCTTTGCGGCAGCTGTTCGGCGGCCCACGAGGGCGCCTTCGCGCCTTTCGTCGGGACGCGCAGCACGAGGGATCGCATGCTCACCGCCAATAACCGGCGCGGCGGGATCGAGCCGCTGACCGCGTCGCGCCGGCGAGCCTTGATCGCCGGCCGGGGCGCGGCGTGCGAATTGTGCGGGGCGTCAGACAGGGAGCGAATCCTCCAGGTCCATCACCGTCTCGCCGTGCTGCAGGGGGGCGACGATCGCGACGAGAACCTGCAGGTCCTTTGCTTTGCCTGCCACCACCAGCTGCAACCGTGCGTCACAGGCTGTGGCGCCTGGGCCAACCGGCGCTCCAGCGTGTGCCGAAACTGTCACATGCGGCGCGCGCTGGAACGCATCATGCCCGGCGCCACCTGGGGCGAGATCAAGTTGCGCAATCCTGGCTTCGTCCAGCAGTGGAAACCGGGCTACGAGCCTCTGCCGATCACCTAGGTCAGGTTGATTCTTGCCTCGCGACCTTGGAACGGCCCAACGCGAACTGACCGAGGAACCCGACCGCCAGCGCCACGAACACGCCGAGGTTGGCGTACGTCCAGGGTCCATTGTCCTTGGGCCCGAGGCCAAGCAGATCAAGTAGGTAACCCTGCCAGTGCAGCCAGTCGGCGAAGCTGTTGGTCACCAGACCCCACCCGAGGAAAGTCGCGACGATCGTCGTGCCGACCGCGATCCAGCTGATCAGTCCGTAGCGGCCGCGCGGGTTGTACAGATCCGTCTCTGCGTAGTCACGCTTGCGGAGCAGCAGGTCGGCGAGAAAAACCCCACACCACGCCGCGATCGGCACGCCGAGGGTGATCAGGAATCCTTCAAAGGGTCCGATGAAGTTGCCGGCGAACCAGACGATGTAGATCGTGCCCAGGATCATGATCACGCCGTCAATCCCCGCCGCCGTCCAGCGCGGGATCTTCAGGCCGAGGGTCAGCAGCGCAAGGCCTGACGAGTAGATGTCGAGCACCGCGCCGCCGATCAATCCACCGATCGCCACCAGGGCGAACGGCACCAGATACCAGGTCGGGAGCAAGGTGGTCAGCGCGCCAACGGGGTCGGAAGCGATGGCCGTGTTCAGCTTCTGGTCGGAGCCCGCCAGCAGCAGACCAAACACGACGAGCAGCACCGGAGCGATCGCGGCGCCGAAGGTCGTCCACCCGACCACTCCCACGCTCGACGCGTTCCGCGGCAGGTAGCGCGAATAGTCCGCGCCGCTGTTGACCCAGCCAAGCCCGAAGCCGGTCGCCGCGAAGATGAGCGTGCCGAGGACCGCTTGCGGCGAGCCGGCTGGCAGCGAGCTGACGGCGCTGAAGTTGATGTGGCCGACCGTCAGCAGGACGTAGCCCACGGTCAGGATGGCGAGCGCGACGGTCAGGATGGTCTGCACGCGCATGATCACGTTGAAGCCGAAGACGCCGGAAAACACGACGACACCGGCTACCACGATGAACGCGATGATCTTTGTCGCGTCACCGCCGCCCCAGCCGAGCCGATCGAAAACGGTCGCGGTGGCGAGGGTCGCGAGCGAGACGAGCACCGTTTCCCACCCGACGAGAAGGATGTATGACAGCGCCGCGGGCAGCTTGCCGCCCTCGACTCCGTAGGCCGCCCGGCTGAGCACCATCGTCGGCGCGGAGCCGCGCTTGCCCGCCAGCGAGACAAGTCCGACCAGCAGGAACGAGAGGACTGTGCCGACCACGCCGGCGAATGTCGCCTGCCAGAACGAGACGCCGAAGCCCAGGAAGAACGAGCCGTAGCTGATCCCCAGGACCGCGATGTTCGCGGCGCACCACGGCCAGAAGAGATCGCGTGGCTTGCCCTTGCGCTCGCCCGATGAGATGACGTTGATGCCGTTCTGCTCAACCGAAAGGCCTTCCCTCGGCCGCACGATGACGTCAGTCGCCATTGCTTCCCTCCCCAGTGAATGCGCCGACGGCCGAATCCTACTACCAGCGCCGCCCCGCCCCGAAATCCCGAAGTTCGGCGGTGGTGGGGCCGCTCGCCGGACCGGCTCGCGCAACGGCGTACGCCGCCGCGCGGTTGGCCAGCAGGACGGCACTGGGCCAGCTCAACCCGAGGGCCAGCCCGACGAGGCTGGCGCCGACGTGCACGTCGCCGGCGCCGCTCGTGTCGACGGCGCTCTCCAGCGCGACCGCGGGAATCGGCGCGGGCTCGTAGCCCAGCTGCCGGATCACCGCGCCGCGTCCACCCAGGCGCACGATCACCGTGGCTTCCGGTCGCATGCGCCCGGCCACCGCCTCGAATCCGCCGGCCATCGCCAGCTCACGCTCGTTGAGGCTCAGCATGTCCGCCCGGGTCAGCACCTCATCCAGCCGCGCCGCCTCGATATCCGCGACGAGCGGCCCGGGGTCGACCGCCACGAAGAGCCAGGCGTCGAGCCCCGCCACGTGCTCGGCGATGGCCTGGCCGGCGGCGGGGTAGGCCAGGTCGTAGCCCGAGACATAGACGGCGTCGCCGTCTCGATAATCGATCGACTCCAGCGAGGATGCCTCGACGACGGCGTCAGCGCCGGTCACGGTGACGAAGGTGCGCTCGCCGTCGGGTTCGATCATCGCAATCGTCCAGCCTGTGTCCTGGCTCGGATCAGGAGCTGACGCGATTCCAATCTCCTCGCGCGACAGCTCGGCGCGCACCAGGTCGCCAAACGGACCGGTGCCGTGCGGCCCGGCGTAGACACCGGGCAGCCCGAGCCTCGACGCCGCCGAGAGCACGTTGAAAGCGCCGCCCACGGCCATCCCGCGCTGGCGGGCGAGGATGTCGCCTCCCCGGTCGGGCAGGCGTGGCAGCTCTAGCACGAGGTCGACGATTACGCTGCCGAGTGACACGAGCCGTTTGATCAACGACGTCGCAGCGCGAGCAGGCGATCGACCAGCGGCTCGAAGTCGAGGTCGTTGACCTCGCGCACTTTGCGCACGGCCTGGGCGGGCAGCGCGGCCATGCCTGTGCACGCTGCGACCATCGCGCCTGCCATCGCGGCGATGGTGTCGGTGTCACCACCGAGGCTCGCGGCATGCACGCATGCCGCCCAGGCGTCGTCGTGATGCAGCCGGGCAATTGCGAAAGCTGTTGGCACGGATTCCGCGGTTTCCACCCCAGTCCGGAAATCGCTCGCTTGGTCGACCAGCTCGGCGAAGCCGAAATGGCCTGCCGCCTCGAGCGCAAGCGGCGCGGCTTCCTCGAACCCTGCCCCATCAACTCCCGCCGAGACGACGGTCGCCACCACGGCGGCTCCTGCGTGCGCGATCGGCGTGTCGTGAGTTACTCGATCGACGTCGACCACGGCCTCGAGCAGGCGATCCTGCGGCGTCGCGATACCGACCGGCGTGATTCGCATGGCGGCGCCGTTGGTCGTGCCGCTCGCACCTGCGACCGACGGATCTTGACCAAGCTTCAGCGCGGCAAGGGCGCGCCTGGTCGAGGGCCCGAGCAGCTCGCCACGGCCGCGCCGCGACATCCCCCGTTCCCATCTCATCAGCGCGTCGGCGAGGGCCCGGGGTGCGATGACGCCGCCGCCTTCGATCAGAAGCTCGGCCACGATCACGGCCTGCATCGTGTCGTCGGTGATCGAGCCGGCCGGAAGGCCTCGCGCGATCGGGTTGTCGTCAGGCCCATCGCGGAAGCTTGGAGGCGAGCCGAGGATCGCCTTCGCTCGAGCACCGTCGAGCTCCTGGGCCGGCATCCCGAGGGCGTCGCCGATGGCCAGGCCGTACAGCGCTCCTAGGGCACGATCGGCAGAGCTCAGGACGCTCCAGTGCGTACGCCGAGCTCGCGGAGCCACCTGCGGTACGCGATCGCCGTCCGGTCGCTTCGCAGGTGAAGCTCAGCCTGGAGGTCCAGCGGAAGCAGCTCGGGTCGCTGCGACTCGAGGATCGGCCGATCCTGCGCGAAGATCCGGTCCTGGAAGTCGACCATCTCCGAGGTTGGCTCGTAGTTCATCGCCATCCACATCCACGCGCTGCTGTCGACAACATCATGCGGCGTGACCGACAGGAGCATCCCGAACGAGTGCTCTCCGTGCTTGATGAACGAGGCCGACAGCGGCCGGTGGACGCGATAGGTGTACGTGACCGTCGAGCCTTCGCCGGTCGCGTACGGATCGGGCTGGTAGACCTTGACCCCGGTCGCCAGCACGCCGTCGGCGTTGACGACCGCGTCGTAGTCCGCGATCTCGGGCCGGGTCCTGTCGCCGAGTATCCCCTCGTGCACAAAGGGAAAGTGCCCAACGTCGAGGAAGTTCTCGACCACGCGCGGGCCGCTCGCGTGCACGCGGTACGGCCCCGCCATCAATATCTGGTGCGCCGGGTCATCCATGAGGTCGAACGACGGGATGGCCGCCGAGCCGGTGCCCAGCGTCGCCCAGACGACGCCGTGAGCTTCTCGCGCGTGGAAGGTCACCACCCGCGCCTTCGCCGGCGGCTTCTGCTCCGGATGGGCAGGCATCAGGACGCAGCATCCGTCCGTGGCGTACGTCCAACCGTGATACGGACATTCCAGGCGGACGCCGTCCACGACCCGGCCTAATGACAGGCGCGTGCCGCGATGCACGCACAGGTCGCGCCATGCATGGAGCTCGTCGCCGGACCGCCAGACGACCAGGTCTTCGCCGAGCAGGCGCGCGGCGACCGGGCCTCCGCCGGCAAGATCCTGGACGCGGGCCACGGGATGCCAATCCTCGACGAGGACTGGGTCGTCGATCATGCCTGGGCTAGGACCTGGCTCGGTCGAGCACCGCCACGAGGTTTCGCGCCGAGATGAGGCCGATGGGTCGGCCTTGACCATCCACCACGGGAAGATGGCGGATTCCCAACGTCATCATCTTCAGCGCGACAACGCTGACGTCTTCGTCGGCGGTCACCGTCGCTGGTTTCGGCGTCATGAGCACACCAGCAGTCGCCTGCGTCGGATCGAGCCCATCCGCGATCGCGCGGACCAGGTCGCGCTCGGTGATGATGCCGAGGAGCCGTCCACCCGCCATCACCGCGACCGAGTCGCAATCTTCGAGCCTCATCTTGCGCGCGACCTCGGAAAGGTTGGTCTGCGGATCGACCGTGAACAGTTGGCCAGGCGGGAGATCGCTGAGCTTCACGCTCACTGCACCTCGTAGTTGATGGGGACCATGCGCTGCGAGGTCTTCGGCGGGCGGATGTAGCTCCGCTTCTGTCGCGGAGGCAGCTTGATGTCCTCGTGCGGCACTTCCTTGTACGGGATCATCGCGAGGAAATGGGTCATGAGGTTCAGGTGCGCGGATCGTTTGTTGTCCGTCTCGACGACGAACCACGGCGCTTCCTGGATGTCGGTGTACGCAAACATCTTGTCCTTCGCCTCGGAGTAATCGACCCACCGCGCGCGGGCCTGAAGGTCCATCGGGCTCAGCTTCCAGCGCTTGCTCGGATCATTGATGCGCCCAAGAAAGCGCCTTTCCTGTTCTTCGTCGCTCACCGAGAGCCAGTACTTGACCAGGATGATCCCGGAGCGCACCAGCATCCGCTCGAACTGCGGGCACGTGCGCATGAACTCGTCGTACTCGTCGTCGGTGCAGAAGCCCATGACGTGCTCGACGCCTGCACGGTTGTACCAGCTGCGGTCGAACAGCACGATCTCGCCGGCCGACGGCAGGTGCGCGACGTAGCGCTGGAAATACCACTGGCCGCGCTCCCGTTCTGTGGGCGCGGGCAGCGCGACGACGCGCACGTAGCGCGGGTTCAGCAGCGCGGTCATCCGCTTGATGACACCGCCCTTGCCGGCCGTATCTCGTCCCTCGAACAGCGCCACCACCCTCAGCCCCCGGTTGCGCACCCACTCCTCGAGCTGGACGAGCTCGACCTGGAGCTTGCGCAGCTGCTTGTCGTAGTCCTTCCTGGAGAGGACAACCTTCTTCGAGGTCCACTCTCCGTTCTTTTTCTTGCGCTGTTTGTCCTTCTTCTTTTCTTTCTGGGCGACAGCCACATGCGGAGTTTGACCGCCTCCGGCTCACCAGGCAAGGACTTCGGCGGGCACATGGCCAAGGTCCGGCGCGATCCAGTCGGCAGCTGCCAGATCAGAGGCCTGAAACGAGGTCGTCAGGGCGAGGCATCGCGACCCGGCGGCCCGGGCTGCCGCGACGCCGCTCACCGCATCCTCGATCACCAGGCAATCCGCCGGCGGCAAGGCCAGGCGCCGGCAAGCCTCGAGAAAGATGTCCGGCGCCGGCTTCTTGCGGACCACATCGTTGCCGTCGACGATCGCCTGGAACACCGTCTCCGGCAGCCCGATCTCGCGCAGGTTCGCCACCACCTTCACCTTGTCCGCGCCCGAAGCGACGGCGACGGTAAGTCCGCGACCACGGCAGGTGTCGACGAATTCGCGGGAGCCGGGGAGAGGCAGAAGGCGGCCGCGAATCACCCGCAGGTAGATCTCGTAAAGACGAGCCTTGTCACGCGCTGGATCGAGCGCGATGCCGCGACCTTCGGCAGCACCGCCCAGGTAGCGATCCTCGCCCATCCCGATGAAGGGCCGGAAGTCCTCCGCCGTCATGGCATGTCCCTTCTCCGCGAAAAGCTCGATCGCGGCTTCCGCGAGGAGAGGCTCGGAGATCGCGAGCACCCCATCGAGGTCGAAAATCACGCCACGAAGTTGACGAGCTTTCATTTCGAGGCGCGCGCGATCGTGTTCGACCTCGACGGCGTCCTGGTCGACACCATGCCCTCGATTCGCGCCGCGTGGACGCGGTGGGCGATCGAGAGGGGCATACCGCCTGAGGAGGTGCTCGCATCGATCCACATGACAGGAGTCGAGCTGATCCGGCGCTTTGCGCCGGGCGTCGATCCACTGACCGAGGCACGTAGGATCTCGTCCGGCCAGGCCAGGAGCAAGGGCGCGCTGAAGCGGTTTGACGGCGCACTCGAGATCATGACCCGCCTGCCGGCGGATGCCTGGGCGATCGTCACGTCAGCCCGCCTGGAGCCTGCGTTGCGTCACCTGGCGGCGGCGCGCCTGCCCGTTCCGCAGGTCCTCATCACCGCCGAGCTCACACCTCGCGGCAAGCCGGACCCCACGGGCTACCGCCTGGCGGCGGAGCAGCTCGGCATCGCGCCGGCGGAATGCCTGGCGATCGAGGACAGCCCCGCGGGCCTGCGCGCCGCCCTCGATGCGGGAATCACCGCCATCGGTGTCACGAACACGCATACGGCCTCCGAGCTGAGCCACGCCCACGGCGTCATCGCGTCACTCGCCGAGCTTGAAATAGTGCTGCACCCAGGTCAGAACCTCGGCCGGATGAGTGTCCGGCGGAAAGACCGGATAGAACACCTTGACGATCCGGCCTGACTCGGCGACCAGCGTCAGCCGCTTGTAGAGGCGCAGGTCGCCGGCGGAGAAGAGGGGAAGGCCCAGCTCCTTTGACAACTTGAGGTCTGGGTCGCTCAGCAGGGGGAATGTGATGTCCTTGCGGGCCGCAAAGGCCTTTTGCGCGTCGGTGGGCTGCGCCGAGAGCCCCATGACCGTTACGCCGAGCGCCTCAAACGACGCCCGGCGGTCGCGAAACGCGCAGCTCTCGGCCGTGCAGCCGAACGCCCCCGGAATGTCCTTCCAGCCGGGCGCCGGCAGGTCCGCGGTCCCGGTCGCGCTCGGATACACATAAAGGACGAGCCTGGGGGCCGCCTCGGCCAGGTCGACGGTCGCGCCGCTCGTCGAGATCAGCTGGAGGTGAGGGACGATTTTGCCCTCCAGGCCGCGAGCCGCGCCGTCGTCCTCGGGAG
>WNGJ01009282.1_pt1 | contig 32408 bp, 35 predicted proteins | sample 5400611 | NCBI WGS metagenome assembly WNGJ01 (sample SAMN13153375, study PRJNA577476) | soil metagenome | isolation source: 40 cm soil or saprolite under Garry oak tree replicate 1 | place: USA:California | collected 2016-06-15
GGGCCATAAGTCGCTTGCGGGCGGCGGTTCGGCCGACTCGGAAGCCAAGAAACGTGACGTTTAAACGCCGTGACATGCTTACCCGTGATGGGACCTCACACGGCGTGGGGTATGCGGGAGGCGGTTGAGTGGCCGACTTCGTTGGAACACCGTTCTTGTGGGTAATCATTGCGATTGGCTTGTATGGCGTGGCCTATTGGGGCTACGGAAAGTGGATCGATCGGAACGTGTGGCGGTCCAACGCGAAGACGACCACGCCCGCGCATATGTACATGGATGGGGTGGAATACTTCCCGGTCAGTCGATACGTGCTTTGGGGTTATCAATTCAAGAGCGTCGCCGCCCTCGGCCCGATCCTGGGCCCATTCATCGGGATCACGTTTGGTTGGCTTCCCGCCCTCCTGTGGATTATCGGCGGGAACTTCTTCATCGGGTGGCTCCAAGACTACGGCGCGATGATGTTGTCGGTCCGGAAAGAAGGTCGCTCGTTCGGCCCGATCACCTACGAGTTCACGGGCGCTCGAGGCCGGACGAACCTGCTCGCGTTCGTCTTGTTCTATCTGGTCATCATCTCGGCGACGTTTATCGCTCTCATCGCCGCGTTCTGGCAAGCCTACCCGGGGACGTTCTTGGCGACGGTCGGCATATTCGCCGCCGGAGTCGTCTGCGGCCAGCTTCTGTATCGCTTCAAGGTCAACGTCTTCGCGGTCACAGCCCTTGGGCTCCTCATGGTCGTAGGCAGCATCTACTTGGGCGTTCTCGTGCCGGTCTCCTTGAGCGGCCAGCCCGCCACCGGCCCGCAGGTCGCGCTCGCCGTGAACTTGGGAGTTTGGAGCCCCGCGGCCTGGGCGGCGATCTGCCTCGTCTTCTTGGCGCTCGCCGCAATCTTGCCCACTCCGACGTTCGTGCAGCCGACAAATTACCTCGCGTTCTACCCCGCTTATGCAGCCATCATCTTGATCCTCATCGGGGCCCTCGTGACTCCGTTCACGAACATCGGCGTCCAGATGCCCGCCGGTCCCTTCTTGATCGACCCCCAGGGGATTATCGGGCCGATTTGGCCCATCCTCTTCGTGGCCATCGCGTGCGGTGCGATTTCGGGATGGCACAGCCTGGTGAGTTCCTCGTCGACGTCGAAACAGCTGGATATCGAGACGGATGCGTTGCCGGTCGGCGGAGGTGCGATGCTGTCCGAGGGATTGCTCGCCCTCGCCTCGCTCATCGCTTACATGGTCTTGGCGCCGTCGTTCTTCGTAAGCCACAACAACGTCGCCTCGTGGGTGCAAGGCGCGTACGTCCTCACAGCGCCGTTCCTCGGCGGTCTCACCCAGCCCGTGCTGACGACATTCTTCGGCCTCGTCTTGGTGATCTATGCGATTACGGTCCAGGCGCTGGTGACCCGATTCTTCCGGCTCGTTGCTTCCGAGACCTGGAGCGAAGGCCGCTTCCGTGTGTTTGGCAATAAGAGCGTCGCGACGGCCGTGGGGCTTGGGGTACCCTGGTTGTTTGCGATCAGCGGCAGCTGGTGGGCCCTGTGGCTCTATTTCGGCGGCGCGAATCAGCTGCTGGCGGGACTGGCAATCATGCTCATCACGATCCATCTCGCGAGGGTCCGCGCCCCGACGAAGTACTCGTTGATTCCCGGCGTATTCATGGTCGTCACGACGCTGTCTGCCCTCCTCTGGGAGACCTGGATCTTCCTGAAGGCCGTCATCCTATACGCGCAGGGGACCACCGCGGCGAGCGCCGGCGGCGTCCTGAACAACGTCCGACCGCCGCTGAACACCCCGGCGAATGCGCTGTTCGCCCTGATCGTGAACGGCGTCTTCGTCGCGATCGGGGCAGTGCTGTTCCTCGTCGGCCTGTCGATGGCGATCCGTCTGTTCCGGAGCTACCGCAGCAGCATGATGGAGGCGCGAGCCCGCGCTCCCGCGGCCGCCGATGGCGGGACGCGTGAAAAGTAGTCGTCGCGAAACGTCAAGCTATTGAGGTCCTTGGCGCATTGCGACGGGGAGGAGTGAAAGCACGACGGTCGAATCGAAGGACCCGGCGACGGCGAAGTCCCGCGGGAAGAAGGTCAAGGACGCCGCGAAGGGCGTCCTCTATGGAATGGCCGCCCACGGCCACGTGACGGCAGCACTCCGCACGCGGATGTACCTCGAGCATCTCTTCATGTTCATCACCCTCGGGGACATGCTCGGCGTGCCCGTCATCCCGCCGTATTATTCCCTCAAGATCCTGCCGTACGCCGTCCCCAACATCAAGAGCTGGAAACAGAGGGTATTCCGGGAGCGGGATTTCACCGACCAAGTCTTCTGAGGGAGTCCATGGGCCTGGCCTCCTATTTCGAGACGAAAGGCGACAAAGGAATCGTGATTTTCGCCGGGAAAGGCGGACTCGGCAAGACGACGTGCAGCGCAGGTTTGAGCCACTACATGGCCTCAAAGCGGAAGCGGAACGTCCTCTGTTTTTCGACCGATCCCCAGGCGAGCCTCAGCGATATCTTTGATCGGGACATCTTCGGCAAAGGCCTCGTCTCCGTCATCCCCAACCTCGACGTCGTCGAGATCGATGCGGACCGCCGCGTCGCCGATTACCAGGAGGAAGTCAAGCAGAAGATCCTCACCATGTACGGGCTCTCGGAGCTCCCCGCCGAAATCGAGGAATACATCGATTCGACGTCGGCCGAGCCCGCGATGTACGAGTCCGCGACGTACGACGCGATGGCCGACCTCGTGTCCACGAGCGGGCACGACCTGTACGTGTTCGACATGCCGCCCTTCGGCCACGGCGTGCGCATGATTGCAATGGCCGAGATCCTGAGCAAATGGGTTGGGAAGATCACGGAGGCGCGAGAGAAGGCTCAGGAGTACGAGGCGGTCGCGGCAACGTTGAAGGGAGCGAAGGTCTCCGAGGACGAGGTCCTCAAGGAACTTAAGGACATCCAAGTGAAAATCACCCGCTTCACAGACCTCATGGTCGATCAACGGAGGACATCATTCTTCATGGTCCTGATTCCGGAGCGCATGGCGATCCTCGATACGGAACGCGCCCTCGAGATGTTCGATGCCCTCGGCCTGCAGATGGCCGGGCTCATCGTGAACCAGGTCTATCCCGCGGAACTGGCAGAGGCGAAAGGCGGCGAGGCGGTCGAATTCCTCCGCAACCGCGCGCGCATGCAGCGGAAGTATCTCGATGAGATCAAGTCGAAGTTCGCGGGCAAGGTCGTCGCGATGCTGCCGATGTACCCGAGGGAACCGCGTGGCCTCGAGATGATCGAGCGGGTGTCCCAGGACCTTCTTTTCGGACCCGCACTTTGAAGGGGATCCATGTGACCACGCTTCCCGAACTCCTCGAGCAACGACCGAAGATGCGATACATCTTCACGGGCGGGAAAGGCGGCGTCGGCAAGACCGTCGCGGCCGCGGGGCTCGCCTACCACTACGCCGCCCAGGGAGAGAACGTCTTGGTCGCGTCCCTGAACCCGGTCCATTCGCTGTCGAGCCTATTCGGCCAGAGCCTGTCCGGCGGCAAGGTCATCGAGGTGGCCGGCGCGAAACACGTCCACGCTGTCGAGGTCGAGACGACCGAAGTCGTGGAGCGCTACCGCAACTCGATCAGAGGCCGGGTGAAGGAGTTCCTGAAATGGGCGGACATCCCCCTCGACGCGAAACCGTTCATCGAGATCGCAGCGACAAACCCCGCGTTCGAGGAGAGCGCGATGTTCGACCGGATGGTCGACTACATCCTCAAGGAGGGTGAGGCGTACGATCGCGTAATCTTCGACACCGCGGCGGTCGCAAACGCGGTGCGCCTGATCGGCCTGAGCAAGATCTACGGCCTCTGGCTCACCCGGATGATCGACTCGCGTAAGCAGGCCTTGAGCATGCGAGTCCAACTCTCGTTCCGGAAGGAGAAGGTCATGGAGGAGGTGAAGAAGGATCCGCTCATGTCGGACCTCATCTCGATGAACGAGCGGTTCGAGAAGGCCAAAGGCGTGCTCGTGGATCCCGAACGGACCGCGTTCTTCTTTGTGACCCTGCCGCTCGCGCTCCCGATTGCGGTCGTCCGCCGATTCATTGGCATGGTCCAGAAGTTCAACATCCCAATCGGCGGGGTCGTCGTGAACGAGGTGCTGCGTCCGGAGGTCGCACTCCAGGATGGCGCGGGCGAGTATCTGGCGAACAAGTACCACGAGCAGATCGCGTACATGAAGGTCCTATACCGCGACCTGGGGCCGCTCGTGCGGTCGTACATCCCGCTCTATCCCTCCGAGGTCACCGGCGTCGACATGGTCCGACGAGTCTCCGAGGATATGATGTCGTACACGCCGCCCTTCGCCGCCGAGCTGGCGGGCGCCGCATGAACCCGACGACCCGGGATCACGTTGTGGCCGCGACGCATTTCGTCCTCGGTCCCTCGAACTTCGTCGTGATCCGCCTCCCAGATAACTGGGATTTGCGGCTCGGCCGTCAACCGATGGACGTCGATTACACGGTCCCATATGACGGCGTCCGGTGGGCCCAGGAGGGGCGTGCCTCCGGGCTCCTTGTCGACATGCAGGCCCGGCGGGCAATCGAGCTGTCCGTCCGCACGGCGCGTGGGGCGATATCCCCGCCCAAGCTCGAGGCGCCCCGTGCCGGGAATTGCAGGATGGGGGGCCATGACGCGTCGTATTCGGTCGGGGCGACTCATCTCGGCCTGTTCCGCACGAAGCTCTATCATGTCCTGCATGTGTCGTACCGGTGCGATGAGACCCAGCGTCTCGTCGACTTGCGGTTCATGCACCGAGGGCCGCCAGAGGTCCTGGAGGGCCTGCTGGCACCGATGGCGGGCACGCGCTGTCACTAGGCCTCGAGACGCTTCGCGAGCTCGAGGATTGCCCCGATTCCTCGGGATGCGGCGCTCGGCGCGACGGACACGGAGGCCGCAATGCCCGGGCTCGTTCCCGCGGTAACATGGAGTGCGGCGATTCCGTCCACCGTCTCCGGGTCGAGCCCTTCGAGGATCCGACGCGCCCCACGCTCGTCGTCCGAGGACAAGAGGCGTTCGCGCGCCCCGAGCGTGACCTGCGACCAGGTCGCTTTCGCATTGCTCCTCCGTCGTCCGACCCGCGTCTGCGGGTCAATGAGTTCGAATCCGATCCGCGGATCTTTGCGGAGGGAGGCCTCGACGAGCGCCGTGTCTCGCCGTCCTTGGGCGGTCGCGATGGCCCAATTGATCGGCATCTCCCTCGGCCGCAAGGTCACGGTAACCGAGAATTCCCGGAACGGGGGGTTCGCCCCCTCCGTCGTCATCCGAAACGCGGTCGTCCCGAACCACTGAATTCTCGAGGTCCCGCCGAGGCCGACGACGGCGCGTTTGAGTTCCGTCCCGATCCGGCGGGCGAGTCGCCGGGAGTAGACGAGGGCGGCGTAGTACCAGCCCATAAAGACGCCGGCGACGAGTATAACCACGGCGAGCTGCACCGGGTCGATGTCAGCCACGACGGACCGAAACGCGACACGCCGCTAAAGGTCTCCGGCCGCGGGGGAAAGTGCTTAGCGTCGGCCGCCCATTGGCTCGGATCGGGGGACGGCGTGAGCCGCTGGAGGCGCGCCTTGCAGGTCGTCAAGGAGGTCCTTTGGGGCCTCTTCCTCTTCGACCTCTACACGGAGAACATGAAGATGCGCATCCGGTACAACGACGCTGTCAACCTGCTCGTGTTCTCCGAGCAGCTCGGGATCCCGCTCATGAATTCTTACGTCTCGATGCGCCTGCTCCCGTACTTCGTCGGGGACCTCGAGGGCTGGAAGCGCCGCGAGATGCGGGAGCGCGACTACCTGGAGGACGTCCCGGACATTCACTAGGCGGGCGCGGCCGGCCGCACTGCCAGCAGTCATGTGGGACGCATCGTGTCTCACGTCGCCGATGCGGTGACCGCAGCTCCAGCACCGATCGAGAGAGAACTCGTTCGGCTGGGTGCACACCTGGCACATCCAATCCCGTGGACGGGAAGCGGGGTGTGGCGCGCGGCGGTATCCCCACGCGAACACGGCGACGCACGAGAGGAGGAACGCCGTGAGGGCGACGGGGAGCGCGTCCATGCGGGACCGCGACGTCCGTTCCCGGGCCCGACTAAATAGGTTCCCGGCCGCCTATCCGAAATGAAAACTCTTGCGGCGCCGGTCAGTGACCGATGACCCGCGAGCCGAAGTAGAACGTCACGACGAGCGACAGCGCGTCCTCCGCCTTGCCCGCGAAGGCGCTCACCTGGTTCGTCGCGAGGGCGTAGCAGATGTAGCCCGTGAGCGCGAGGGCCCCGAACGCGGTCGCGTCACGGAAGAACGTCGCGAGGCGCTTTCGGACCGGGCTCGTGTGCGCGCGGCGATGCACGAGCCATGAGACGACGTATCCCCCGACGTACCCTCCGAGGACTTCGAGGACGGCCGCCAGGGCGGACGGGATGCCGGAGAGCGTGGGATTGTGCCAGAGGAACCAGCCCGCGAGGCCGAGGAACCCGAGGAGGAGGAGCGCGCGGACCAGCCGGGGACGATGCGGGGGAGGCGGCGCGGTGGGCGACCGGGGCGGGGTGGCGGTCGCGTGGCTCCCGAAGTAGAACGCGACGACGACCACGACCGCATTGATGACCACGGTCGGTACGGTCGGGACGGCGCCGCCCAGGATCAGCAGATACCCGTACGTCGCGGTGACGACAATCGCAATGCCGCCGCGGACGCTGCCTCGCGGCAGGCGGAGCGGCTCGGGAAATTCTATGGGTGAAGAAACGGCCACGGAGCGCGCCACCGGGGGCGCGCGACTTAAGCATGCCGACGGAATAGTCAGAGGATCGTGACGACGGCCCGGGCGAGCCGCTGAAGCAGTCCCCATTCGCGGACGGAGTCCTGGTGCCGCGGCTTCCCATCCCGGGCCGGGCGCTTCGGCGGGACGATCCGGGGGACCCACTCCGGACTCAGATCGGCGTGCCGAAACCGCTCGGGGTCCCGAGGCTTCGGAGCCACGCCGAACGGGACCGGCCGATCGAGGCAACTCGCACCGATCAGATCGTCCACCGCCGGACCCAGGGATCGGCCCCCCAGACGATGGTCTCCCGGATCACTGCACGTCCCTTCGTCGACGGGTCCAAGTCGTTCGCGCCATCCTTTGCAAATTGTCCGTTTCTCTCGTTACAACGCATGTTTGGCCAATGTAACCGGTAGTTAATAAAGCATCCGTTTTAGTAATGGAAACGATTATAAACATCGACAAATATCCATTGTTTCGAGGCGACCATGAAGGCATTCAAGATGATCAGAGACCCGGAGGCGTTCCAGCTGCTCGGGGACGAGACCCGGCGGCGCGTGATCTATCTGCTCCGAGCGAAGGAGATGACCGTGAGCCAGATCGCGGCGGAGCTCAACCTCACGCCGCAAGCGATCTATCACCACATCCGGAAGATGCGCGATGCGGGCCTCGTGGAGGTCGCTCGCGAGGAACGGGTGGATCATTTCATCGAGACCTATTATCGAGCGACCGCGGAGATCTTCAACTTCTCCCATGGCGAGGGGATGTCCCACGCGGACGCCGCGGCGAGGGTCGAAGAGACCCTGAAGGCGCTCGGTCGGATCGGGTTCCGCGTGAAGGCGGACCCTCAATCCGTGTCCCAGTTCGTCGAGGTGGAGAAGCGGATGAATCAAATCGACGAGAAGGCGGAGCGAGACGAGTCGATTGCGGGCATGGACGACATCGATTTCTTCGTGAAGCAGAAGGTCGCGCACCTCGCGGGCCTGCTCTCGATGAGCGACAAGGAATTCACCGAGTACCTCGGCCTCCAGCGCGAACACCGGAAGATCCTGCGCTCCCTCGTCGGGGAGCCCGTGAAGGCCGACGTAATCTCGCCGAAGGCCTAGAGCTCGCCGATCTCCTCGCGGGAGATGACGAGCCGCTGGATTTGCGAGGTCCCCTCCCAGATCTGAAAGATCTTCGCGTCTCGCATCCACTTCTCCACGGGCTCGTCCTTCATGTAGCCCGCGCCCCCGAGGATCTGCACCGCGTCCGTCGTGACTTCCATCGCCATGTCCGCGGCCAAGAGCTTCGCGATGCTCGCCTCCTTGTTCATCGGCATGCCCTGGTCGAGCATCCACGCCGCCCGCCAGACGAGCAGTCGAGCCGCGTCGATCTTCGCCTTCATGTCCGCGAGCATGAACGCGATCGCCTGCTTCTTCGCGATTGGGGATCCGAACGCCTTCCGTTTCCGGGCGTAGTCGAGCGCATACTCGTACGCGGCGCGGGCGATGCCGACCGCGCCCGCCGCGACGAGCGGCCGGGACGACTCGAGCGTCTTCATCGCGCCGTAGAACGCCGTCCCCTCGTCGGAGCCGAGCACGTTGTCCGCGGGGATGCGGCAGTCGTCCAGGAGGACCTCGGCGGTGTGGCTCGCCCGGACCCCCATCTTGTCCTCGACCTTGCCCATCGTCAGCCCTCGGGTGCCATGCTCCACGACGAACGCCCGGATGCCGAAGTAGCCGAGGCTCTTGTCGATCGTCGCGAAGACGACGTGGAGGTCCGCGATCCCGCCGTTCGTGATGAAGCGCTTCACCCCGTTCAGAACCCACTCGTCGCCTTTCTTCACGGCCGTCGTCGAGATATTCGCGACGTCGCTGCCCGCGTCGGGCTCGGTGAGGCAGAGCGCGCCGAGGCGCGCCTCCGGGCCGGTGAAGCGCGTCAGGAAGCGCTTCTTCTGGTCCTCCGTCCCCATGTGGATGATCGGCAGGTACGCGAGGCCTGCGCCGATGAGCCCCGTGGCCATGCCCGCGCAGCCCCAGTTCAGCTCCTCCATGACGATGACGTGCGTCAGGGTCGAGTCGATCCCGCCGCCTCCGTAGGGCTCGGGGATGAACGCGGTGTCGAGGCCGAGGGCGTGCGCCTTCTTGATGATGTCCCACGGAACCTCGCCCTTCTTGTCGTACTCGAGGGCGACCGGCCGCATCTCCCGCTGCGCGAACTCTCGGGCCGTCTTCTGAAGGAGCCGTTGCTCCTCCGTGAGATCAAAATCGACCACCGCGATTCCCCTCGACCGGCGCTTCCCTTGAGACGATGGCCGGTTCCGTATTTAATCCTTGGATTCCGACGGTCCCGCGGACGCCAGATTGACAAAGCAGAGACGCATACCTCTCGCGGAGGACATGGCGCTGCCCCGCTTCTCGTCGCGGACCGCGTACACGCTCTTCGCACTCGCCCACGCCGTCGGCGGATTCGCGATCCTCGTCGAGATGACCGGCGGGGACTGGGACATCCGGTGGCACATCCGCCGACTCGTCGAGGTCTTCTGGACGCCGCCCCACACCGTGCTCTACGGCGGCCTCGCGATCGCCTTCGCGTCGGCATTCGGCGCGCACGTCCTGCAGCTCCTCGGACCGATGCCGCCTCGACCCTTGCGCGTCGGGATCCGCGTCGCGCTAATCGGGCTCGCGATGCAACTCGTGGCGGGCGGCTTCGACACGTGGTGGCACGCCACGTTCGGCGTGGACGACGCGCTGAGCCCGCCGCACGTCCTGTTGATCGGCGGGATGGTCGTCTCCGCCTTTGGCTTCGTGTCGGGGCTCGTGGTGCTGGCGCGGGCGGCGCCGTTCTGGACGACCGCGGTCCCGAGCGTCCGGCGGCTGTTGTACGTCGCCATGCCCGCCGCGTTCGTCGCGCTCTTCTACGCGCTCTGGGGCTTCGGCTGGGTCTTCACGTATCCGGGATTCACGAAGCCGCCGTTCCTCGCGGAACTGTGGCAGCGGAGCATCGTCGGGATCCTCTTTGCAACGTTGCTCCCGTTCATCGCGCTGTCCGCCGCACGCCTCGTGCCGTGGTGGGGCGGTGCGACCGCGACCCTGACCCTCGTGACGATCGACGTCACCCTGGTCGACGCGCTGATGGGCTCGCCGCCGGAGGCCGCCTCGCTTGCGCTCGGCCTCGCTCTCATCCTCGTGCCCGCTCTCGTCATCGATTTCGTCGTGAAGCGATATCCAGCCGAGCGCGCCCGGCGCGTGACGACGCTGCTTCTGGGGATGGCGGGCGGGATCTTGGGTGGGCTCTTCGCGGGCGGGCCCGTCCTCGCGATGACAGGCGGCCTCGGCTCGAACCCGCCGTGGTTCCTGCTGCTGTTCGTGCTCGGGGGTTTCGTCGGTGCGTACGGGAGCTCGCTCTTTGCGACGATGGTCGAAGCGCTCCTCACTCTCGCTGGGACGTCCGCGACGCCCTTCGCCGCCTCCGCGGACGGCGGGATCGGACGGCGCGTCGTTTGAAGGTCTCGGTGGCCCGCGCGACCGGGGTTGTTAGAGACGCGAGGGGGCCTTGTTCTGCAGTTCCGCTAGAACTCCTTCGGGACCTGCTGGGCTACCTGCGTGATGCGGCTCAGCTGTCCCGTGAGCGCCATGATCTTCGGCATCGAGCCGCGAAAACGGATCTTCCCGCCGAGGACGAGGCCCTGGAAGTCCCGCTCCCCCCTGCCGAGTTGCATCCATGCGTCGTACGGGCCCTCGAACTTGAAGTCCGCGGGGACGTCGGGCGGGACGGCGCTGGCACTCACCTTCCCGCCCACGATGTCGAGGAGGAACGACGCGTTCCGGTCAATGCAAGTCAACACGATCTTCGCCGTCACCGTGGTGGCGCGCTTCGCCCACTCCGGGTCCGCGTTGAGGCGACCTGCGACCTCAGCGAAGAACGTCTCGGAAAAATACTGGACCATCAAACCCTCTCGCCCTCGGGAAGTCAACGAGGTCGGAAAAAGGCTTTGCCGATCCGTCGCCGTGTCCAATCCCAGGGGAAAGGTTTTACGGGGGCCTACATCTCGCGGGTCGCGCGTGGGTAGCCAAGCCCGGTCAAAGGCGAGGGACTCAAGATCCCTTCCCGAAGGGGTTCCCAGGTTCGAATCCTGGCCCACGCATCATCAACTCGCCCCTACTTGTGGGCGAGTGGGAATTGATCGAGGATGCATGAGCGTGCGCTCATCTCGACTCCGAACCTTTGACTGCCAACCTGCAGGTCCACCGCTTGACGATAACGACTTCATTAAGCAATGAATTGATATACTACTCTCGCTTTCCTCCTTATTGGTGACGTCTTCCACGTCCAGGATTTCGCACAAGGGGCCAACCGTGGCCACGCTGAAGGCCATCGAAGATGTTCTGAGGCGCGAGGCGATGCCCATGACCCGGTACAAGATTCGGCAATCTCTGGGTTACCGAATCGGCCAGCCGTTGCTCGACGACGGCCTCGAGTACATGGCCGACCACGAGATGGTCTACGACGAGGGGCCTGGCGGGCAAGTCCTCTGGATCCGCACCTCCGGGGCGACGCGCGCTCGGCTGCGGAGCGAATAGGCGGTCTGCGTGGCCAAGCCAAAGGTTCTCGGTGTCGATTATGCCGCAGAAGCCGCCCCTGTCCTTGAGGATTGGCGCCGCTTGGCGACTGAAGGCAGTGGCAACGAGAAACGCCTGGCCAAGGCCAAACTCAAGAGCCTCGCAACTTTCGAGAGACGCGCTTGGACGAACCCCTTGACCGCCGGTGACCCCGTTGCCAGGGATCGCTGGCCTGGCATCCTCGTGCGTGACTATGGGGAAGACATCCCGAACCTCTTCCGATTTGAATTGGCCGAGCGATGGCGCGGCTACTATTCGCTCGTCGGCGAACCAGGCGGCGCGAGGGTCTGGGTTCTTTACCTGTGGGATCATCGCTCGTATAGCAAACAGAGCGGATACTCGAAGAAATAGCCGATTCTACGTCGTCCGAAACCTCCCGGAGAGTTCCCCGGCCACGAGGGTCCAATGAGTGCACTCGACCCTAATCGCAGGCGAGTCCTAGCCCAGGCATCGGAACTCGCCCCTGGTCGTGGGCGCGTGCCGACCGGATCCATCTCCCGCGAGGGGCTCGCGAGCCCACGGCGCGGAACGGCAAGGTTTCTTGAGAGCTGTCGACGATGCGGAGCCCAGGGGTCTGCCATGAAACAAAGAGAGCTGATCGACTTGATGACGACGCTGGACGATGCTTGGAATGCTGGACCTGGAAGTTCTCTCTGGGAGACTTTTCGGAAGCGTCACACTGAAAACGTTGCGGTGTACTGGCCCGGCGGGGCGCCGCCCACGAGGGGACGGCACAACCATGACGTGGAAGCCGTTGAATTCTTCAAGACCTTCCCGGACAACCACCTCATCAACCGCCCGTACAAGATCCTCTTCGCGGACGGCAACCACACGTGCTCCATCGCGGACTTCTCCGGCACGATGAAGGGCCCGATGAAGACCGGGGACGGGAAGGTCATCCCCCCGACCGGGAAGAGTTTTCACGTGGAGTTCTGTACGGTGGCCACATGGAACGAGAAGGGCGAGATCACGGAGGAGCGGCTCTTCTACGACCTCGTGGGCCTCATGAGGCAGACTGGACTCGCGTGAGGGCCGTTTAGGGGGATGTTGAAAGGCTTGGTGATGAATGCCTAGACCTCATCGATTGGGCGATTGACTACCACGCTGAATTCACCGCGCATCGACTCAATCCTCCGGGCCGCCGGCTCGGCGGGGTTCGAGGAGTCGCTCCAAGTTCTGCAGCCGGTGGCGGGATTGGCGCTTCAAGTACGGGCCGGCGATCGGTCCGAGCAACTTCCAGATCCCTCGCAGCTCGACCTCGACACGAGTCACGACCCGGGTCCCCGCCGGGGTCGACTCGAGCGTTGTGCGAAGGAAACCTGACCGCGCGTCACCCTCGTCGATGATCGAGCCGGTCACCGAGTAGGGTGGGTTCCATTCCGTGATGACGAAGCCGAATCGTGTCTCCAACCCAAGAACCACGAACCGAAGCCGCACGGTCGAACCGACCGCGATGGGCCCGGGTGGGGTCACACGCATCGAGAGCGTTCCACCGCCCCGGCGCGGGGTGCTAAACGGGTCCGTCATGAATGCGAACACCTTCTCAATGGGTCGGTTGATCAGTCCGCCCCATTCCACGCGCATCGGTTCGGCCCTCCGGGATCAAGGCGCCGGCACGCCGAGAAGCGCGGGAAGCACGTTCCCGAAGAAGAAACCCGCGATGCCCGCGAACGCCCCGATGAGGAGGATCTCGAGCCCGGAGCCGACCGGATTGCGATGGGTCCAGCGCGTCTTCACCACGCCGATTCCGAAGAGCACCCCGGCCGTCGCGATGATCGACCCGTAGACCGCCACGCCGACGGGCAACAGGAGGTAGGGGAGGATTGGCGCGAGCGCACCAAGACCGAAGGCAATCCCCATGAAGGCGGCTCCTTGGAGAGGCGTACCTTGAGCCTCCTCGATCGCGATGCCGAACTCTTTCTCGACCTTCACGTTCAGGAGGACGTCCGGATGACGGGCCATTACCTCGGCCACGACCCCGGCCTCGTTACCCGGCAGGCCGTCCTCCTCGAGCATGTACGCGAGTTCGGCCTCCACCTCCCGGGGCCGCACGGCGCACTTCTCTCGCTCGTCCGCGATCTGCGCAAGCGCGATTTCCCGTTGACTCTTGCTCGACAGGTACTCTCCGGCCGCCATGCTGAAGATCCCGGCCAGCGCGGTTGCGATGCCAGCGATGAGGACCGCGAAGCGACTGCCCGTGGCGCCGCTCACGGTGCTCACCACGGCGAGCGTGCTCACCAACCCGTCCTGCGCGCCGAAGATCGTTTCCCGCATGTCGCCGAGGAGGCTCGCCCGGCGACGCTCCTGGTCCAGACGAGCCCCGATACCGGCCCGTTCAAATCCCTCCGCCCGTCCCTGCATCGGCGCCGCCGTCTCGGTCATCGGTCGTCCTCCCGGTTTCTACGCGCAATGTGACTTCTCATCCACCGGCCGGAGGTCCGAGTGCTCCCCGCCACACCACACAATCCGTAGCGAAGCGGTCTCATCTTCCCCCCGCCATGGCAGGCACTCGCACGCTCCGATAAAATGGTATCTATCGAATCCGCCCCATGCTCGGGGGCCCGCCGCCTCTTCACACAGGACTATTGAATCGCGTGTTCGTCATGGTTGTACGCGCGACGGATTCGATGCTCGGTGACCTGATTCGACCGCAATTAGCGCGGCCGATCGGTCCACCGGATTTCGCCCCGCAGGATCGCGGCCGCGTCCTCCGGGACGACGGGATTGATGTAGAATCCACTCCCCCGTTCGAAGCCGGCGGTCTCCGTGAGATGCGGCGTGATCTCGAGGTGCCAGTGATACACGACCGCGTCGTCTCCATGGGGGGCGGTGTGGATGTAGTAGTTGAAGGACGGGTCGTCGAGGATCCGGTCCATCCGACCCAGGATGTCCTTCAGGAACCGGGCGAGCACGAGCCGATGCGCATCCGGAATCGACTCGAAGGCGCCGGCGTGGGCTTTCGGCAGGATCCACGTCTCGAAGGGGAACCGCGCGGCGTACGGCGCGAGGGCGATGAACCGTTCGTCTTCCGCGACGATCCGGTGACGCGCCTTCCGTTCCTCCGCGACGACGTCGCAGTAGAGGCAGGAACCCGCCTTCGAGCCGCCGTGCGTTCGGACGCCCTCCAACTCGTCCAGGATCCGAAGCGGGACGATCGGGGTCGCGACGAGTTGGGAGTGCGGATGGGAGAGCGATGCGCCCGCGCGCTCTCCGTGGTTCTTGAAGATCAGGACGTAGCGGACCCTCGGATCCGCGGCGAGGGCACGATACCGGTCCCGGTACGCTCGCAGGACGTCGGCGACCTGCGTGTCCTCGAGTGTCGGGAGACGGCCCTCGTGGTCCGGCGCCTCGACGATGATCTCGTGGGCCCCGACGCCGTCGACGCTCACGAAGAGGCCGTCCTCGTGTCGCTGCACGTCCCCGGAAGCCTCGAGCGCAGGGAACATGTTCGGCACGCATCGGACCCGCCATCCCGGTCCGTCCCTCCGACCGCGGTCGCGGTATGCGAGGACTTCGGGCGGGGTCATCGCCTCGTGGCCGACGCAAAAGGGACAGTCCTCCTTCGGCGTCGAGGCTTTCGCGTTTCGGAACGCGCCCGGACGGCGGGAGCGGCACGTCGGTCTATTTTAGCGTTGTGAAGACCGCGACCTCGCTGTGGGTTCGCCGCCTCCGCCGCAAGGCGCCCGAACCTTTTTACCGCAAAACCGCCATCCGTCGCGGGGTTAGGGAGGAGAGCGACATGGCTGGATCATCGAGTTCGGGTGCGCCCGGCGGGAGCACGGATTACACGCCGCCGCGGAAGATGGGCCGAATGCTAGCGGTCCTGATCGTGCTGCTGGTTGCGACGAACGCCGTCACGGCGGTGACCGTGTACTACGTGACGGCGCCAGCCGCCACGGTGCAAACGCTTCGCGTCATCGGTCCGTGGGCGGGGCCGGAAAAAGCCAAGTTCCTGCCGGTCCTGAACCTGTTCCACAATCAGACGGGCATCAACTACGAGTACATCACGACCCGGCAGGAAGACCTTCAATCGCTCCTGCCGAACTGGTTCGCTGCGGGGCGGGCCCCCGCCGATCTGATCTTCATGCCCAGTTCGTTCATCAAGCAATACGGAGTCCAAGGACACGCCGCGGACCTCGCGTCGACGATCACGCAGTCGAACTACGCGGCCGGCGCCTTGGACCCGCTCAAGGACGGGAGCAAGCTGTATGGCGGCGCGTACACGGGAAAGGTCAAGCCGGGCTTCTGGTACAACAAATCGTTCTTCACCGCGAACAACCTGCAAGCGCCGACGACGTTCGCCGGCTTCGAATCGCTCCTGGCGGACATCGAGTCCCGTGGGCTCGTGACGAATGAGCCGATCATCAGTGGCGACGGCGTGGGCTGGCCCCTCTCCGACGTCGTGGAGCACTTCATCGCGACGTATGGCGGCCCGAGCATGCACCGCGCCCTGACGGCCGGCACGCTCTCCTGGACCGACCCGACCGTCCGGAACATCTTCGCGACGTATCTCGTGCCAACCCTAACGGCGGGCGCGACGTGCGTTAACGGCTGCTGGAGCGCCCCTCGTCAGTGGGACACCGGGGTGACGGAGTGGTGGGCCGGAGATTACGCCCTCTACTTCATGGGAAGCTGGATCACAGGGATGGTCCCGAACCCGGCGGACATCGGCGTGTTCTCTCTCCCAGGTGGCGTGAGCACGCAAGGGATCGTGTTCGCGGCGGACTACTTCTTCGTGCCCAAGTACGCGACGCAGCTCGACTCCGCGAAGCGGCTCGCCGCGTTCCTGGGAAGCGCCGCCGCGCAGACGGAGCAGGTGAAGGTCGGCGGACACATCGCGACGGTCACGGGGGTTCCCTCGAGCGCATATCCCCCGCTGGACGCCTCGATCGCCGCGCTCTTGACCGGAAAGGAAGTGCTCTCGGATCTCGACGACACGAAGGGAGGCACGTTCCAGACGACGTTCTGGGCGCAGCTCCAGGCGCTGTGGGCGGACCCGAGTAGCCTCGACACCCGCCTCGCGAACATCCAAGCGGCCGCATGAGATGGGCCCGCAGGGGGCGCGGCAAGCGCCCCCTCGCATTTTACTCGTCTTCCGTGGCCCGCGTGTTGTTCTTTGTGCCCGCGACTATCCTGCTGATAGTCCTCGTGGTCTACCCCGTCCTCCAGACGCTCGCCCTGAGCTTCCTCGGCCCCAGCGGCGGATTCGTCGGCTTCGACAACTACGGGAACGTCCTCGGCCGGCCGGAGACGATCGACCTACGGAACTTCAATCCGACATACGCCTTTATCGGAGAATTGCTCGGGGGACTCATGGGCGGATTCGTCGCCGGGTTCCGGGACGCGCAATTCCCGCTCGGCACCCTCATCGACAACCTCCTGTGGATTGCGATCCACCTCCCGATGACCCTGTTCACCGGGTTGTTCCTCGCGCTCACGCTGCAGAAGGTGCGTGGTGCGTCCGTCGTGAAGTCGATGGTGTTCCTCGGGATGGTCACGCCGCTCATCGTGGGCGGGATCATCCTACGGTATCTGTTCGACGAGAAGTCCGGGATTGTCCCACAGTTCTTCGGAGCCATCGGTATCAAGTCCCTCGCCATCCAGTGGACCCAATACCCGTCGACCTTGCTCTTCGGACTCATCTTCGGGTCCGTGTGGCTGTGGACGGGCTTCAGCCTGATCATCTACTCCGCGGGGCTCACGACGATCCCGAAGGACTACTTCGAAGCGGCGCAGATCGATGGAGCCTCGTCGTGGCAGATGTTCCGGAAGATCACGTGGCCGCTCTTGCGGCCGATCACCCTCGTCGTCGTGACGATGACAGTCCTGTGGGAGCTGAAGATCTTCGATATCGTCTACGCCGCGACGAACCCGAACGGCGGCGTCGGAAACGCGGCGGACGTGCTCGCCTTGCAGATGTGGCGGTACGCCTTCCGCGCGGGCAACTATGCCGAGGCCGCCGTCGTCGCGACGCTCTTGTCCGGGCTCACCCTCCTCGTCGCCTCGTTCATGTTCCACCGGATGGTCGTGGGCATGCGTGGCGGCGGGAGCCGGCCGAGCCTCTTCGCCCGGCTGTTCCAAATCGTGAGGCGACCATCGTGAACGGTTGGAGCTTCGCGCGGCTTCGAGTTCGACCGCGCACGATTGCAATCCATGCGGTCGCGTGGGGCGTCGGGTTCCTTTGGTTGCTGCCGTTCCTCGGAGTCCTGATGACGTCGATCCGTCCCGTGGGCGAGATCCTGCACGGCTGGTGGGTCGTCGATCCCTTCAACCCGACGGCCAAGAACTTCGTCACGACCTGGACCGACCCCGAGACTCCGATGTGGAGGGGCATCCGAAATTCATTCATCGTCGCGATCCCCTCGACCGCCATCCCGATTTTCATCGCATCCTTCGCGGCCTACGGCTTCGCCCGATTCCGCTTTCCGATTCGCGACTACCTGTTCCTGACGATTGTCCTCTTCATGGCCGTCCCGCAGCAGATGGTCGCGGTGCCGATCTTCCTGCGGATGATTCAACTGGGCCTATGGGACAACTGGCTCGGCGTCATCCTGCTCCATTCGAGTTGGGCGATCCCGTGGATCCTGTTGTTCATGAGGAATTTCTTCCAGACCCTCCCCGCGGAGGTCGAGGAGGCGGCGCGTGTCGACGGGGCATCCGACTTGCGGATCTTCCTGAAGATCGTCCTCCCGATGGCGCTGCCCGCCTTGGCGGCCGTGGCGGTGTTGCAGTTCATGTGGGTCTGGAACGATTTCTTCTTCGCGACCGTCCTCCTGTTCTCGCCGGACAAGATGGTCGCGACGCAGCTCGTGCCGCTGCTCTCGGAGGCCGGGCCCTACCAGCGAGATCAAGCGGTCCTGGCCGCTGCCTCGATGAGCGTGATGATTGTGCCGGTTGCGATCTTCGCACTACTTCAGCGGTACTATATCCGCGGGATGATCGGCTGGACGATCAAGGGCTAGCCGGCTCGGCGTCGTCGAGTAGGTCGATCAGCGCCCCGGTGGACCATGCTTGGATGGGATTCGCGCGGATGCCCTGTTTCGGCTCCGCGGAGAGATCGATGAGGCGGTCGTCCACAACCGCGTACAGCTCCGGTATCCCATCGAGTTCCTCATACGCGCGGAGGAGCGCATCGCGAACGCGTCCCGCCTCCCGATGGAAGCCCGCCGCCGTCAGCCCACGGTAGAAGAACCAGTTGTCGTGGGGCCACACGGTCCCCATGTGATAACCGTACGGATCGAAGTCCGGTTCGGAGGCCGCGTGGGTCCGAATGCCGTAGGGCGTCCACATGTCGTCTTGGAACAACCGAGAAACGAGGGGGGCCATCCTGTCCTTCGGCACGACTCCTACGAGCGGAAGGTGCCCGGGATTGGAGGCGATGGCGGTGCGCAGTCGTTTCCGGCCGTCGAGGGCGAGCGCGTAGTAGCCCGTATCGGGCATCCAGAAGATACGGTTCAACGCGGCCGCCAGCCGCGTCGCCTGCGCCCGCGCTGCTCGTGCGAGCTGGCCTTGGTCGCTGACCTCGGCGAGCGCCGCGAAAGCCCGGTGCGCGCGGACGGCATAGCCCTGGACCTCGACCATGGCGACGGGCGGCTCGATGTGAAGATGGTCGGCCGATCCGTCCTTCCATCCCTGGTGGAACAATCCGTGCGGGTTCTTCCGTTCGTATTCGATGAATCCGTCCCCGTCGAGGTCCCCGTGGACGTCCATCCACCGATGGGCCGCGAGGAACGCCGGCCAGAGGTCCGTCGCGAGCCGCTTGTCCCCCGTGTGTCGCTCGTACTCGTCCGCGACAATCAGGAACAAGAGCGTCGAGTCCACGCTGCCGTAATATGGGAAGCCCCAATCCGGCAACTCCTTCTGCGACGCGGGATCGAACCGGTGTTCGTGGAGGATCTTTCCCGGCTCTTCCTCCGACCGCGCATCGGTGCGTCGTCCCTGGTGCGACGCGAGCATCCGGAGGGTCGACTCTGCGATCCGGGGGTCGTATCGCAAGGTCTGCCACGCCGAAATCAGGGAGTCGCGGCCAAACAGCGTGAAGTAGCGGGGCGAGCCGGCCCGGAGGTAGCCTTCCGGCGCGCGGAGCCGGTCCACGTCCCGCGCGAGGCGGGCCCGCAGCCGTTCGCGGTTCATCGGGCCCCCGGATACGCGCCTAATCGATCGCCCGGCCCGTGGTTCGGTCGAAGAGGTGGATTCGCTCCGGCGCGAAACGGATCCAGACGGTCGAGCCGGCGTCCCCTTCGAACGTGGACCCCGCGACCGCCTTGATGAGTTTGTCCCCGACCTTCAGGTCCAGGATCGTCGAATCTCCGAGAGGCTCCGTCGTGTAGATCTCCGCGGCGATGCAACCCGCTTCCGCCGGCTCCGTCGGGCTCACCCTCACGTCCTGAGGGCGGATTCCGAGGGTCAGCGGCCCGCCGGACGACCCCGGCAACGCTCCGGCAAACTGCCCCGGGACATCGATGCGGAAGTCGGCCGCGTCGAGCTGCCCGCGGGCATCGAGGTCGCAGTCAATCAGGTTGATCGGCGGACTGCCGATGAACGCCGCGGTGAACTCGTTCGCCGGATGGCTGTAGAGGCTGCGAGGACCGTCGTACTGCTGGAGCACCCCCTTGTTCAACAGCGCGACGCGATGGGCCATCGTCATCGCCTCGACCTGGTCGTGGGTGACGTAGATCGTCGTGACGCCGAGGTCCTTCTGGAGCTTCTTCAGCTCCGCCCGCATGTGGACTCGGAGCTTCGCGTCCAGATTGCTCAGAGGTTCGTCCATGAGGAACACTTGGGGCTCGCGGACGATCGCCCGCCCAAGCGCCACCCGCTGCCGCTGTCCGCCGCTCAGCTGGCTCGGCTTGCGATCCAAGAGACCCTCGATCTGCAGGAGCCGAGCGACCCGGTTGACCCGCGCGATGATCTCGCGTTCCGGCACCTTCGCGTTCTCCAGGGGGAAGGCGATGTTCTTGTACACGGTCATGTGCGGGTACAGGGCGTAGCTCTGGAACACCATGGCAACGTTCCGCTGCTTCGGATCGAGGTCGTTCACGAGCCGGTCGCCGATGTAGATCTCGCCTGCCGACGGTTCCTCGAGGCCGGCGATACAACGCAGGGTCGTCGTCTTCCCGCATCCGCTCGGACCGAGCAAGACCACGAATTCCTTGTCGTTGACCTCGAGGCTGAGGTCGGTGACGGCGGGGACGTCGTCGTACGCCTTCGCGAGACCTCGCAACTCCACGCGCGCCAAGGCGAGTTCGGACGGGGAAGAACGGATAAATAATCTTCGCCTTCCTACCGCTGGCGCGGTGTGCACCATGGAAGAAGTCCACGTCGCGGAGAAACGTCTGTCGGACTACCGGGCGATCATCGGTTCCGCGGCGTTCTCGGAGATCCTCGCGCTCGCGAGTAAGCTCAAGGGGAAGCGCGTCGCGCACGTGAATGCGACCGCGTATGGCGGCGGGGTCGCGGAGCTCTTGAACAGCCTCGTCGCCCTGCAGCGGGACGTCGGGCTCGACGCGCACTGGTTCGTCCTCGCGGGCTCAAACGCATTCTTCAACGCGACGAAGGCGATGCACAACGCGCTGCAGGGATCGGAGACGCCGCTGTCCGTCGACATGCTCGCCGCGTACCGGCATTTCAACGAGGTGAACGCGTCCACGTTCACGGACGAATACGACTACGTGATGATCCACGACCCGCAGCCCGCGCCGCTCGTCAATCTGTGTGAGCGGCACGGAACGTGGCTCTGGCGCTGCCACATCGATCTCACGTCACCGAATCCGTCCGTGGTGAAGATCCTCGAGCCGCATCTGCGCGCCTACGACGCCGCCGTGTTCAGCGCGGCCGAGTACGCACCTCGGTCCGTGCCCTTCCGCCGGATCTACGTGAACCCGCCGGCGATCGACCCGGTGAGCCCGAAGAACCGTCACGTGTACGAGGAGGAGCGCGACTCGATCCTCTCCCGCTTCGACGTCGACTTCGAGCGACCCGTCATCAGCCAGGTCGGCCGTTTCGACCCCTGGAAGGACCCGCTCGGTGTCATCGATGCGTACCGGCTCGTGAAGAAGAAGGTGCCGGGCGTGCAGCTCCTCCTCGTCGCGTCGATGGCCCGGGACGATCCCGAGGGCTGGCTCTGGTTCGAGCGTTCCGCGCGTCACGCGGGCGAGGATCCCGACATCCACCTGCTCACGGACCTTCGAGGCGTCGGCGCTCTCGAGGTCAACGTCCTCCAGCGAGAGACGGACGTGTCCCTTGCGAAGTCCTTGCGCGAGGGGTTCGGCCTGATCGTGAGCGAGTCCCTGTGGAAGCGGGTGCCCGTCGTGGGCGGCAACGTGGGCGGCATCCGGATGCAGATCAAGGACGGGAAGTCCGGCTACCTCGTCTCGAGCGTGAAAGAGGCCGCGGACCGCGCGATCCAGCTGCTCCGCGATCCGACCCGCCGAAAGGCGATGGGCAAGGCGGGACGCGAGCACGTACGACGTCATTTCCTGATTACGCGGTACTTGCGCGAATACTTGCGGATCTTTGGAGAGCTCAAGGCCGCGAGCTGAGCGGTTCACGGACCGCCCACACTTCTCAAGGGAGGGACTCCCGCAAGATTCGACGGAGCCCGCGTCGGAGATGCTGGCTCACGGTGTTCCGGCTCAAGCCGGTCAGCTCGCCGAGCTTCTCGAGGCCGACCTTCGCCGGGATGTCGAAGTATCCGAGGGTCCACGCGAGGCTCAGGACCTCTCTCTGGCGGCCGGTGAGCCCCTCAACGTGAACACCTGGCGCGCGGCACCGTCGTCGGCGAGGAAGGAGAGCGTCGAGGAGTCCTTGCGGATGACCGTCGGCGTCGTCGGGGTGACGCGCGCCCCGAGGTCCTCGAGGATCGCCTCGAGCGCTCCGGGATTCCGTTGCCGAAGGAGCGCGACGTACGTGCGGCCGCCGTCCTCGACGCGCAGGATCTCGAAGTCCCGCAGGCGGTAGCGGCGCCGCAAGCGCGCTCGGGTCCGCATGATCTGCTCGATCGTTCGTCGTGGGCCCGATCGGACGACGCGGACGAGGAGGACGCGCTCCCTTGGCTGGAACGAATAGACGTGGAGGATCTCCACCGACTCGTTGTGCGCGAAGAACGCGGCCGGGACGACGCCTTCTCGGACCAGGAGGTCTCCGGGGACCTCGATCGTCAGTCGCCGCAACGGCATATATTACGGGTAATCATGCGCCTAGATATAGGCTATCGTCGTGCTCGGTCCCGAGGGCATCGATGGAGCCGGTCGCGGGCAGTAAGGGCGCGGTAGTGCGAAACCTCCCGGACGAGCCGTGGGAGAAGGGGATCGGTCCGGGCATCGTCGACAAGAAGATCATGGGGCCGGGGGACAGCAACTTCATGCTCATGGGCCTCGCACGCATGGAGGCGGGCGTGAAGTCGCCGCCGCACCGCCACCGGTACACGCAGATCTTCTACATCCTCGAAGGCCGGGGCCAGATCATCGCCGATGGCACGACGTACGACATCGGCGCGGGCTCGGTCGCCCGCTTCGTCAAGGGCGAGACGCACACCGTCGTCAACCCGGGTCCCGGTCCGTTGACGCTGATCGAGGTCCGCGTGCTCCCCCGGGAGCAGACGGTCTGGGAATAGGATGGCCTCCCTGCGGGTCTGGTTCAAGGCGACCCAGCCGCACAGCTTCCTCGCCTCGCTGGTCGGCGTCGCGCTCGGCACCGCGATCGCCTGGAGTCGCGCGGGGAGGTTCGACGCGCCCACGCTCGCGTTGACGGCGCTGGGCGTCGTGTGCCTGCACGCCGGCACGAACATGAGCAACGACTCGATCGATTTCAAGCGCGGCGTCGACAACTTGCCTGCGCACCTCGTGAGCCCGTTCACCGGGGGCGCGCGGGTCCTCCCGGACGCGGCCGTGTCCTTCGAGGCGCATCGTCGGGTCTGGATGGGGCTCTTCGCGGCCGCCGCGATGATCGGACTCGTCTTGGCCGCCACCCGTCCCAACGGCTGGATCTTGCTCGTCCTCGGGGGGATCGGAGGCGCGATCGGGGTCTTCTATACCCTGCCCCCCCTCGCGCTCCAGTATCACGGCGTCGGCGAGGTCGCGGTGGCGGTCATCTTCGGGCCGCTCGTCGTCCTCGGGTCGTACGTCGTGCAGGCGGGCGCCGTCTCGCCGGAGCCGGTTTGGGCCTCGATCCCGCTCGGGCTTCTCGTCGCCGCGTTCCTCTTGGTGAACGAGATGCCGGAGCACGAGACGGACCCCCGGGGCGGGAAACGCACGATCCCCGCGCGGATCGGCCTCGAGAGGTCCGTCCGGCTGTATGAGGCGATGGTGTTCGCGGCCCTCCTCCTACTCCTCGTCTTCGCGGTGGCACAGTTCGTCCCATGGCCGTCCGTGCTCGGGCTCACTGCGATCGTCCCGCTGTCGACCGCGCGATCCGTCCTGCGGGCCCACTTCCGCGAATATCCGGCGCACATCCGGGCCAATGCCGCGACGATCCAGGCGGTGCTGCTGCTCGGAGCCGGCATGACGGCCGGCTACATCCTCGCCGGCCTGCGGAACCTATAGATGGAACGCGAGGTCCGCGATCAGCGAGAGCCCGACGAGGAAGTGGGTCGCGATCGTCAGGGCGATGACGGTCCGATACCCCCCCGATCGCCCCTTCGCACGCCACACGGACAGCCCAACGAAGGCAACGAACACCGCCGAGACGGGCATCCAGAGGATCCCGCCACCACGCACGAGCCAGAGCGCGCCGACGGGGTACGGCGCCAAGAGGAGGGCGACGAAGGCCACGGTCGCTCGGCGAACGCCAAGGAGCGTCACCGGGGTGCGCTTGCCCTTTGCGATGTCCTCCTCGCGATTCGGGAAATAGCGGGCGAACGAGATGGCGGCGGCGAGGAACCCGAGGATCAAGGAAGCGAAGACGCTCGACTCCACTCCCGCACCGCCGAACGCCACCGTCGCCCCGACGGTCATGATCGGGCCGAACGCGAGGAACGTCGAGATCTCTCCGACTCCTCGGTAGCTGAGCTTGAGCGGAGGCGAACTATAGCTCCATGCGAGGACCGCGCCTCCAAGACCAAACGCGAGCAGGACGAGGTTCGCGGTGATCGCGACCAATCCGAGTCCCGCCACGACGCCGACGACGAAGCACGCGCGCCCCGCGCGAAGCACGGTCTTCGGATCCCGTGTCAGGCCGATCGCCGCGCCGCTGTCGAAGGCGAACCACGCGCCAGGGGAGGAAGGCGGGACGGACCGGTCGAGTCCCTCATAGTAGCCCTTGAAGAGGTTCGCGCCCGCCTGGATTCCGACGAGCGACAGGAGGATCAGCCCGAGGTACTCCGGACGGAACGCCGCGCCGGAGCCGACGGCGGCCGCGGTCCCCGCGAGCGCGGGCACGATCGAGGCCTCGAAGAGGATCGCCTGCGACGCGCGGACCCATGCGATCGCCTTCATCCACGGGTCGAGCGCTCGCGCCCGCTAAAGGGTTGCGTCGTTGCCTGTCGACGGTATCGAATCTGAGAATATCATCGACCGCGAAATGTTCCATTTTCGAATATCTTAAATGCCCTTCGCCCGTTCCGGGCGCGTGGCGCGGGGGTACCGGAGGAAGCGGTTCTACTCCACGCCGAACCGAATTCTCACCCACCTGTCCGCGACGGCGGCGCACGAACCCGTGACGCTCTCCGTGCTGACGCAGGAGGGGATCGCCGCCTCGACGCACTCGGGCCGCACGACGGCGACGAAGTGGCTCGCCCGCCTCGAGGCGAGCGGCCTCGTCGTGGACGAGCGTGCGCATGTGCCGGGACACCGTGTGCGGAAGACCGTGTACCGCCTGAGCCACGAGGGCTGGGTCGAGGCGATGAAGCTCCGGGCCCGACTGAAGACGGACATCGTCGAGGTCGTCGCGCCCACGCTCGATCCGACGCCGATGCGTGTGTCGGACATTCCGGAGATCTTTCCCGCGTATGTCAACCTGACCGCCGCCGTCTCCCTCATCCGCCGGGGGCGGCTCGACTTCACGAAGCTTCAGGGGATCGGGTCCGGCGCCGTCGCGCCGATCCTCTGGGGGGACATGCTCCGCCGGCTCGGCCGCGTCTTCGGACGCTCCGAGGAGTCCCGCGCCCTCGATTCCTGGGCCGCCTCGCCGTCCGCCGTACTGGTCGTCACGGGGATCGCGGGGATCGGCAAGAGCGCGCTCGTCGCGAGCTGGCTCGTCCGCCAGCGACCGCGCCCGTACATCTACTGGTTCGAGATCCACGACGGCACGACGCGGCCGGCGTTCCTTCGCGAGCTCGCGGCGTTCCTCGCGCGGCTGGGCCGCCGTGGCCTGACGAACCTGCTGCGAGAGGGCGGGGCGCACGCGCAGCCCGTCACCATGCGGGTCCTGGACCATGACATGAAGGATCTGCCGATCCTCCTCGTCCTCGACAACTTCCAGCGCGCGAACCCGGATCTCGCGCGGTTCCTCCGCGGGCCGATCCTCGAGCTGTGTCAGTCGAATCGGACGAAGGTCATCGTGGTCTCCCGCACGGTCCCCGCGAACCTCGCGCGGCGAAAGGCCCCGAAGCGTCCGCGCGTCGAAGTCCTCCGGATCGGGGGTCTCGACCTCGACGCGTCCCTGTCCCTCTTGCGAGCGAAAGGGTTCGCAGGAGACGAGGTCGCGCTCCAGCGCGTCGCGAACACCGCGCGGGGGCACCCCATCCTGCTGTCGTTCGCGGCGCAGACCGGGTCGATGGTGAGCGGCGAAATGACGCGCTACCTCGAGCGCGAGATTTGGCGGACCCTCGCCAAGGGCGAACGCACGCTCCTCGAGGCGGCGTCGCTGTTCCGCGGCCTCGTGCCGCTCGACGCGATGCATTGCTTCACCCCGGAATGGCAGGCCGCCGTCCACTCGCTCCAGGCGAAGAACCTGCTCGCGCCGACGATCTCGGGAGGCGTCGTCGTGCACGATTCGATCCGAGAGTACATCAAGGACCGGTTGCCGGACGCGCGGCGGCACTCCTTCCACGCGCTCGCGAGTGCGTACTTCCTCGACGGATCCGAGATGCACGACCGCCTCGAGGGGCTCTTCCATCTCGTCGAGGCCGGGGACTTGAAGGGGTTTGGCGAGTTCCTGGCGTCCCGCGGCGCTGGCCTGCCCGACTCCGTGCCGGCCTCGGAGATGCTGAGCGTCCTGCGGAAGATCGATCCCGCCCGCCTCGAGGCCGTCCCGATGTGCGTCCTGCCCGAGGTCGTCGGAGATGCGTTGCGGGCCCTCGGGGACTTGCACCCCGCGCTGCTCGAGTACCGCCACGCGGTGAGGCGGTGCGAGGCCGTCGGCCGGCCGGAGCGGATCCCGCGGCTCCTCCGGAAGATCGCGTCGATCGAGCGGTGCCGGAACGAGCCGACGAAAGCGCTCGGCCATCTCGTCGAGGCCCAGGCTCGACTCAAGGAACACCCGGACGGCGCCGAGTTCGGCGAGATCTTGAGGGAAATGGCCCTCTTGGAGAAAGGCCAGGGGAAGCTCGCGGAGGCGGCGGGCCACATGAACGCGGCCGTCGACCTCGCGACGGAAGGCTCGGCCCCCGGAGCGCTCGTGCGGGGTCTCACCGCGCTCGGCAGCATTGAGATGGACCGGGGCCATCTCGATCAGGGCCTCGCGTACAAGCTGGAAGGCCTTCGCATTGCGGAGCGGGCGGGGAACCTGACGGAGACGGCCCGCGCCTGCATCTCGGTAGGGACCTCTTACCACATGTTGCACCGGTACGACGAAGCCGTGCGGTGTTACGATCGCGCGTTGCAGATCGCTCGCCTCGTCGGCAATTTGCGGCTCGTGGCGTATGCGACGATGGATCGGTGCGCCTCCCTCATGGACATGGGCCGCGCCGCAGAGACGGTGAATCAGCTCGCCGAAGCGAAACGCCTCGTCCAGATCCTTGAGGAACGTGACACGCTTTTTTTGCTCTATATCTACGAGGGACAGCGAGAGTTCGAACTAGGCCGGTGGGACCGCGCCACTCGGCTCTGGGAGCAGGGCCTGCGCGGGCTCCGGGAGTTCGCCGACCAATCGGACTTGGCCCAGTCGCTCCTCTATGTGGGACGCTTCCACGTGGAACACGGAGATTCGTCGGAAGCCCGTCGATACCTCGACGAATCCGCACGACTGGCCCGCGCCCTGGGGAACGACGCCCTCCTGGCGGAACTCGAACCGCTCCTCACCGACACCGACTCTCCCGCGAACCATTCGGCCGCGCGACCAACGCGTCCCTAGTTCGGGTCCTTCGGCGGCGGGTCCATGGGTCACCTCGCGGCCCCTCCATGCGTCCGGTTTTGCTTTTAAAAGTGACTTGCCTTGTTCTGTTTTCCCCCGGCCCGATTCCCCAACGGGCGCATGTCGAGTTAAAGCGCGGCGAGGCGATGCCATCGCATGGTCACCTTCCCCCATCCCCGAGACCGTCCCCCGTTCTATATGCACGACATGATTCGCGGTCAGCCGGCTTCTGTCGCGGAAACCTTGGGCCGGCTCGAGGGCCCACGCGCGGACGACCTGCTCGGTCGGAACCGCAACATCGTCATCACGGGGTGTGGCACGTCTTTCCATTCCGCGATGTACGGAGCCGAAGTTCTCCAGGAAGCGTTCGGGACGTCGAAGGTGGTCCGCGCCGTCCACGCGTACGATCTCGCGTACAGCGACGGAACGTCGCGCGGATCAACGGTCCTCGGCGTGAGCCACAGCGGCTCCACCTCGACGACGAACCTTGCGCTGCGCCGCGCGAGCCGGATGGGCGCACGGACGGTCGGGCTGTGCGGCCTCCCTGACTCCGACATGGAACGGGAAACGAGCCGGTCACTCGTCATCGGATCCGTCCACGACCGGTCTTGGGCGAACACGATGAGCTATACGACGCAGCTCGCTGCCTTCGCAGCGCTCGCCGGGGACGTCGGCGGGGCGTCCTGGGCCGGCGTGCGCCGGGCGCTGCCAGGGCTCCCTCGGGTGCTCGCACGCGCGCTGAAGTGCGAAGCTGCGATCCGGCGGATCGCGGCGACGGTGGCGCGGCGCGATCGGGTGACGTTCCTCGGGAGTGGGCTCGATGCGATCACCGCCCTGGAGGCGGCCCTGAAGATCCGGGAGACGTGCAGCCTCCCGGCGAGCGGCTACCACACGGAGCAGGTGCTCCACGGTCCCTGCCTCTCGGTCGATCGCCGCGAGTCCGTCGTCATGCTGCGATCTCAGGACGATCGGGCGCGGGGCGAGGCAATTCGGAAGTCCCTGGTGCGGTTCGGAGCGCGCGTGACGACGATCGGCGATGCGCCCGATGCGGAAATCAGGCTCCCGTCGACCGAGCGGTTCCTCCGCCCGATCGTGAGCATCGTGCCGCTGCAGTTCCTCGCGTACTACAGCGCGCTCGAGCGGCGCGCGAACCCGGACATCATGCGGACGGATATTCCCCGATATCGTGCGGGGCTGGAGCCGCTGTTTCACTGAGGGCGATGTCCGGCGGCACCCCAACGACGGTCGCGATGTCCGTGCCGTTCCGGAGGATCAGGTGCAGATGCATCTTACCGCTGCCGTAGGTGATATTGAAGCGGTCCACTTCGGACTTGTAGAGGCGAGCGGGCCTTCGACGGCCCTCCGTCACGAATCCCGCCTCGGAGATCAGCCCGAGGGAGGCGAGCCGGCGGACGCGCCGATAGCATGCGGCGATCGGGACTCGGTACCGGTTCGCGATCTCCTGGGCCGTCAGCTTCTCCTGGTGGAGGGCGATCAGGATGCGCAGGGCGTGGTCGTCGAGGAGGGATTGTCCGTCCTTGTCGTAGAGCAGAAGTTCTTCGGCCAGCAACTTCGGTCGGGGGGGTTCGCTGCCGTTCGTTGGCGGTCCGAACGACACGCTGCCGATTCAGGGTCGCCCGATTAAAAGACATCGCCTCCCGTTATCACGGTTGAACGGTGGCCACGCGTAGGAGGCGACGCGGACAAAAAACGCTGCGACGTCAGCCTTCGAGCGCCTTCTTCACGTTCGCGGCGAACTCCTCGGCCTGCGACTTCAGTTTCGACCGCATGAAGTTGTCCATGATCCGCGCGAGCGGACCTTTCGCCTGGACGGCCATCGTGTACGTGACCTTCGTGGCGTCCCCGAGCGGCGCGAGGTCGATCGTCCCGATCATGTCCAAGTTGTCGGACTCGCCCCGGAACCGTCCGTGTTGCAGAGGGACCTGCTCAAGCGTCTCTGTAAGGACGACGAACTCCTGGGAGAGCGGGCCGATCTTCACCTTGAGGTTCCAGCGCGCCCGGTTCGCGTCGAGGACCTCGACCGATTGCACGCCGGGCACGCAGCCGCCGACGCGCCGCATGTCGGAGAGGAACGCCCACACCCGATCGATCGGCGCGGCGACCTCGAACGAGACGGTGCCTTCGGGCATCGTGGCGGGCAACACGCTTCCGGTAAAATACTTTCCAACGAATTCGCCGGTCGGCCCGCGGAACGCGGTCGCGGCGGAGATCCGAACCCTGGGCCAAGTGGCAGAAATCCGGAGACCGGATGCTCCGCTATCGCGGCAGTCATTGGGGAGCCCGCGAACATACGAGCCCTTGGTCTACGTCTGGAATCGGACGTGTTGCAGTGTGCGCCACTCACAATTGCAGGTGCCGATGGCGCTACCCGGGTAGCGTGCGTGGAGCGATTCGCCGCCGAAGTAAGGACGGAAAGAGAAAAGGGCCGAGGTCCTCCCCCATGCTGCCTCGGCGGGTGGGGTTCGCGAGATTGGACTCAACCTTTCCGCAGGAACGGAAGGCCCGTGCGCTTGTTCACGCCGATCTTCCGATTCTTCGGCATTTCATCCATCGGTTTGCCGCTTTTCGGTTTCCGCTTACTGAAGAAGTAGATCGTCACTTTCGGTCCCTTCTTCAGCTTCACGTCTCGCGAGTACAGCGTCCATCCCTGGTACGTGTACGGCATGTTTGACCTCGTTCCTCCATACACGTAGGGGTCAAAAGCGTTTCCCTCCCTTAGACGCCCATCGAACGCGCAATCAACCGCTTGATTATAGTCATAATACAGCCCATCCTAGCGCTATGGAGGCGGATTCCTCGCGTTCTGCGGACCCCCATCGGAGGCGCGGGAAGGCGCGTCCTCATCGCCGGCCGTCGACGACTCCCTGTGAGTTCCGCGGCTTCTCCCGGTGGTCGTCATCTCCCGGCCCCCGTGGCAGAATCATCTGCGAGAACGGGTTCGAAAGGCCTATGGCACCATCCGCGCACGAAGACGCGGAATCCCCATGAAGGCGAAGCTGCAGCGCGTCGAGTGTGATGAGGAAGACCTGATCGAGCTTCCCGACTCCTGGATCCCGGTCCGCCTCGAGCACAACGCATACGCGACGCCGGCCCGCAAGGCGTATACCCTGTACTATCTCGAGCGCGCATGACATCCCGCGCGCCTTGAATAGACGGTGCGCGTTGCGGCCGCGTGGTCACGACATTCGAGGACCTCGTCGGTCGTCTCGGCGCGGGTCGGGTCGCGATCGGCGCAGCGGTCCCACCCCGATATCGCTCCGATGCGTTTCGGGCCCACCGCGGCTCCCGCATCCCGGACGATGGGGTCTCTCCTGCGGCCGTCGTGTGGCCCCGGTCCGCCGAAGATGTCGTGGCGGTTCTGCGGTTCGCAAAGACCGCGAGCCTCGCGGTCGTCCCATGGGGAGGCGGCACGGGCCTCATGGGCGGTGCACGCCCGGGTCCGCACTCCCTGGTGATCGATCTCCGCCGGATGCGGCGGGTCCGCCGGATCGATGCGGTCTCCCGCATGGCCACGGTGGAAGCGGGGATCGTGCTGGAAGACCTCGATCGCCGCCTGCGGAAGCGACGGCTCTCCCTGGGTCATGACCCGTGGTCGCGGCCGCGCGCGACCCTTGGCGGCGCGATTGGGACAAACGGGATCGGGTATGCGGGATACCTGCGCGGGACGATGGGCGATCAGGTGCTCGGGCTCGAGATCGTCCTCGCCGACGGCACGATCGTCCGGACGCGACCCGCAGCCCGAAGCACGACCGGCCTCGATTTGAAGCGGCTGTTCATCGGGACGGAAGGCACGATGGGGATCGTCACCGCCGCGACCCTGCGCGTCTTCCCCGTGCCCGAGCGCGACGAGGTCCACGCCTTTCGGCTCCGGGATTTCCCGGCCGGGTTGCGGTGTATCTCCCGGATGTACGACGCAGGCCTCGTCCCGAGCGCCATGGATTTCGAGGAGACCTTCCCCGCGCCCGGGCTGCCGTGGGGCTCCGAGGCGGGACCTCCCGCTCTCTACCTCGGATTCGCGGGCGCTCGAGAAATCGTCGAGGCCTCGTGGCGGGTGGCTCGGAAACACCTCCGGACGGCTCACGCGCGCGCCCTTCCCGACCGGGAGGCGCGGGAGTACTGGCGAACGCGGCACGACATCATCTACGCGCACGACGAGGTCTCGCCGGGAGTCACGCGCGCAGACGTCTTCCTGAAAGACGTCATCTTCGACTACGTGCACGTCGCGCTCCCTCGGTCGAAGATCCTCACGTATCGCCGCGCGGCCCTCGGGGTCCTGCGGCGCCACGACGTCAAACCGATCGGCTTCGGCATCTGGACGCAGCCGGAGCTCGTCTCGCTCGAGGTCATTCGCCCGGCCGGTGCGGATCGGTCGGCCGCAAAGGCCGCCGTGGCGGAGGCGATCGACGGGATGATCCGCCGTGCGCAGGCGCTCGGAGGGTCGATGGAATACGTCCATGGCGTTGGCGTGAAGCTATCGCACCTCATGGGCGAGGAGCTCGGGGCCGGCTTGGATGTCGCCCGGCGGGTCAAGGACGCGCTCGATCCGGATCGCGTGCTGAACCCGGGAAAAACGGGCCTTTGAGGCGAAACGGGATGACCGATGGGTCGTTCGCGAGGGTGCCGGCCGCCTCGTTTGCGAAATTTATATGAACCGCCCATTCAGCGGAATATATATAAATCTGGACATAACTGCGCCTTTCGAGGTTGGGACTGGATGCAAGCACCACCGCCCCCAATGATGAGTGGCATGATGATGGATCGAAAGAAGAC
>WNGJ01000652.1_pt1 | contig 32393 bp, 33 predicted proteins | sample 5400611 | NCBI WGS metagenome assembly WNGJ01 (sample SAMN13153375, study PRJNA577476) | soil metagenome | isolation source: 40 cm soil or saprolite under Garry oak tree replicate 1 | place: USA:California | collected 2016-06-15
AGCGGGCGGCAAACTGATCGCTCAGGGAACTCCCGAACAGATCGCCCAGGCCCCCGGTTCGTACACCGGCCAGAGCTTGAGGGAAATATTGTAGTTTTCAGACTTGTGATGTCCCGCTAAATACAGTATATGCTGAAACGAGGAGAGGATCGCTCCCCGTTTCAGCATACTTCCATGACCCTGCCAGAAGCCTGGGCCATTTAAAAGTCGAGCAAAGCAGGGATCCAAGGGGCACAGAGTCTGGGGGACTCGGCACGGCAGCCCCTTAGCGGGGTGTGGGGTGTCCCCACCTTTTCCCCTTTTCCAGGGGTGGGGTGGGGAAGAAGAGGACTTTTAAATCGCCCTGGCCAGAAGTCTGTTCACGCTTGAAAATTAGCGTGTTTGTGCTATCATGGGAGGCAGGTTCGGCAGGGGAACACAGCATGGGCGGCGCGTTTGCCGGACCGCTACGCGTCACCGAAAGCGGGGTGTGAAATGATTATCTTTGACGAGAACAGACCATCCGACTCGCCTTTTGTCGAAAGGGTCTGGCGCTGCCATAGCGAGGGCGCGGCCCCTTTTCTCTCCATTGCCGCCAGCCGCTGCGAGCTGGTGGTGACCAGACTTCAGGGCAAGGTCACCATGACGGTGCGCGGGCCAGAGACCAGAGCCACACCGCTTGGAGACTGTCCTGGGGACGGGGAGTGGCTTGGCATCCTCTTGAAGCTGGGCACGTTTCTGCCCCTTCTGCCCACCAGAACGCTGGTGGATGCCGAGGTGAACCTGCCCGCCGTTTCGCGGAACTCCTTCTGGCTCTTTGGCTCCCCCTGGCAACTTCCTGACTATGACAATGCCGACACGTTTGTGGACTGGCTGGTGCGTAAGGGCCTGCTGGCGCGTGATCCGGTCGTAGATGCCGCCTTACAGGGTCGCCTGCAAGACCGCTCACTGAGTACCATCCAGCGTCGTTTCTTGCGGGCGACCGGGCTGACGCAGAGCGCGGCTCGTCAAATCGAACGCGCCCGCTACGCCACGCACCTCTTACAGCAGGGCGCCTCGATCCTGGACACCGTTGTCGAGGCGGGCTATTTCGATCAACCGCACCTGACCCGCTCGCTGAAGTGCCTCATCGGACAAACACCTGCCCAGATCCGAGAGCAAAGCCGACCCGAGCAGATGCCGTTTTTATACAAGACAACGCCCTTTGGATGAGTCATACTACCTCCGTCTGATAAACACCAACAGGAGAAGGAGAAGAGCATGAGAAAAATTATTACCACCACCTGGGTCACCCTTGACGGCTACATTGCAGGACCAAACGGAGAAATGGATTGGATAGGGGAAATCTACGATGAAGCGATGGGCACTTATGAGAACGAGCTGGTCAGCTCGGCAGATACGCTCTTGCTCGGACGCCTGACGTATCAAAGTTTTGCTGGCTCCTGGCCCCACGTGCCTGACAGTCCCAATGCCTCAGAGGACGAGAAAGTATACGCTCGTAAGTTGAATGCGATGCGCAAACTGGTGTTTTCCAGGACGCTTGAACGTGTGGAGTGGAACAATTCAACACTGGTGAAAGAGGTCATTCCAGAAGACATCGAGAACATGAAACACGAGCCTGGGCGCGATATGGTGATCTACGGAAGCGCCAGCCTGGTGCGAACGCTTACCAACCTTGGCTTGATTGACGAATATCAACTGTTAGTCCATCCAGTGATTTTAGGGAGCGGAAAGCCTCTCTTTCAAGACATCAAGGACCAGGTGAAGCTGAAACTGGTCAACACCAAAACGCATCCTTCTGGGGTCGTGGTCCTTTCCTACCAGCCGAGAGAGAAACGCGACTTCGCACCTTGAACTGAAAAGCACAGGGGAGGGAGAGTCCGTCTTTCGGAATACATCTCTGACACCAGTATGGTCGGCGGAGGGAGCAATCCCTTCGCCGACCATACCTGCTCAACACCTTGTACACATTGTGCTTCATACTCTCTGGACGAAAATGGTCAGGTGGCTCGCGGATCAGTCAGCTGCGTCAGAAATGCCTCATCACGCATCAGGTTGTCTTCGTTCAGCCAGTTCTCTCTCATCAAGCGTTCTTCCTGGTAGGAATGGTGAGATCAGAGGGGAGATGAGCTGAGGCTTGAGAGGCGGCATCGATCTCACCGCCTTCCGCCAAAATCGCATGAAATAACTGGACGGCATCCGCCTTGGCCCCTTCTCCCAAATCGTCCCTGAAAAACACGTCCTGAGCGAACGCGATCAGATCTTGAACCACTCGTTCATATCGGTAGTAGGTGAGCGCAATCCAGTCGATTTCCGTTTGTCCGTATCCCTGAAAAAACGCAGGGGTGCCGGGCAGCGCCTCGCTATCGGCTGACGATGCCTTGACGAAGATGAAATCGCGCTCTTTGGGTGCCAGCATCACCTCATCCCAATCGATCACAAACACGTGACCGAGAGGATCACGGAGCAGATTGGCTGGATGCAGATCCGCGTGACAGACGACGTATGGGAACGTTCGTCTTTGCAGCACGCCCCCCAGCGTTTCCAGGGTGGCAATTGCTGTGTGAATCGTAGACTGATGCACCATCCAGGAAGAGCGAAGCGCGCGCTCAGAGGCACTTGCCCCACCTCGCGCGTGTGCGTGTTGGGTCTCAATGGCACGTATCCATCGAGCATACTCTGTCGGATCAAAGGTCTCCTTTCGCAGTGACTCAAAGCCGAAAGACGGCAGTCTGACTTGGTGAATTCGCTGGAAGATGGCTCCCACCTCCTCCCACTGCTCATCCGTCATCCCCGTCCAGCTCGTATCTCCGTCAATGAAAGGATACACGAGCACCGTCCACTCCTCCAGCTGAATCCACAAGCCACCGCTCCTGGTAGGAATGGGAGCTACGACCGGTGTAATCCCCTGCTCGTTGAGATAGCGAGGAACAAGACAACCTGGTTCGTAGAGTGGTCTCGACGTGACTTTGAGCAAATAGGCAGTTCCCTGCTCGCTCACCACTCGATACACCCCGGCGTAAGAATCCAGTCCCAGGGGAAGAAACTCACATGTGGCGGGGATCAAGTCATACTGGTCCTGCAAACAGGCTCGAAGGTGTTCCACTGGAATCCCTGGTTGCTCATGCATAACTTATTCTATCCTCCATGTTTTTCCCTTTTCATTCGAGCCAGAGTGAAATATGAAACAGAGGAGGCACATGCGATCTCACTGACGAAAGGGCATGAGAGGGATCTGCGGCATGTGCCGTCCCCATCCGTCAGCAAATCTGCTCCTTGCTGTTTGCGGAACAGCGACAACGCTTCATATGCCCTTGCTCGAAAGACAGAGCAAGAGGCCAAAACCATGAGCATGATCGTCCATTTCAATTAATGGTAGGTGGAGAGGTTATGGAGAGTACCTGTGAGGCAAAAAAGACACAAAGGATCCTCAGGCAAAGAAACGTTCCCTGAGGCCCGGCTGAGAGCAGCTAGTGGAGGGCTTCAGGGTGGGCATCATAGAAGATATGCATATGTGTCCCCCTTCAGGCTAAAATAATAGTGCTATCTCAACAGAATGATATACTGAAGCAGCAAGAGTTGTCAATGGGGATTGTGTAAACGCTACGCTACCCGAAGATTGAGCCCACGCCGCGCGTCCCCACGGCACTTGACCAGCGTCAGCGAACCGGCGCGAGACCCATGCTAGTCCTGGCTCTTGTTCTGGGGCCGGGAGAGTTCGATGGCCGTGTAGGTCACGTTGTCCCACGCGTTGTGGATGCCGATGAACAGGAGCAGCACCGTCGCCGCAGCGATGACGAACAATGCCGACACCGGATTGCCCGCGAGCAGAATCGCCGCGACGACGAGGGCGGTGTAGGAGACGAGCGGCAAGACCGTATGCCACAGCCAGTCTTCCAGCACCGGTTGATAGTCAGTCTGACGGCGTGCCCGCCGGAGCACGATGACCACGTAGGTCGCCCCCCCCGAGACCCGAGGCCCAGCAGCAGGCCAGCATGCCAGAGCGCCTGCCAGGGCGCGCTGAGAAGCGCGGCGACGAGGAGCGCTACGCAAAAATGCACGACGGTTGGCGTGCCGAATGCTCCAAGCGCCCCACTCGACCTTCGATCCCGCACCCGCAAGGTGATCACCACGAACATCAAGCCCGTCAGCGTCGCCGCAGCAGAGCCGGTGATGACGTAAAAGTTTTGCCAGGTGGCAAGCGGCGACAGCACAGCCTCCTGCATACTGGATCCTCCCCTCGAGATCAATGCCAACGGTAGACGGCTCATCCGCGAGAGCCGAGGAGGCGGATGAGGCACGATTGGACGGGTTGCAGCAAAGAGCAACACACGGCGTTATTAGGGCTCACTCCGGGTTTCTGAGGAAGACATGTCCCTGCTCTTCATCCTATCACATCTCTCAGCGGCGAGGATGCGTGTGAGCCAACATATGCTTCACAGGGTAGCAGTCGGAGATGAGCTTGTTGCCCATCAGGAGAAAAGTGGGTGGGTTTGGTGTACCAACCATCAAGGAAAAAGTGGATGGGTTCCGTTAGATCATATCACGTGAATACGCACTCGCTAATCAAGTGGCCGAACTCATCCTGTTTTGGAACGGATATCCCAAGTAGCCAGTACGGCCCTCATGCATCCCCATGCTCCACTATGGTAAGCAGATTTCCATTATCATAGTGTTGCGTTCCTACCGGGTACTACAAACAGCGTTGAGCGTCTTTTACCATTGGGCACCCGTGTTTCTCAAAAGTTGTAGCTGCCCCTTAGACAAAAGCATCTCCTGCTTATGCAATAGGAGATGTTATCGGACTGCTTCTAAAACTCCACTGCGGGCGCTGCGATAGGCCGCATCGAGAATCTCGACCGTGCGAGCGCCCAGCTCAATGGGGGAACAGTTTTCGACATCGCGACCGAGCGCCAGGTCCACCAGGGCATCGATGGGGCCAACACAATCGTACAGGCCAGCGTTGGGTTCAAGTAGCGGGCGCACATCCTCGCGTGGCACACGAAAACGCCAGACAAGTTCTCGATCCAGGTCGATCTGAAATTGCCCTTCCGCACCGATAGCTCTCACTTCGACCTGGTGCTTGTTATTGTTCGCGCCAGTGTGTGCGGAACCACCAGCTAATGTGCCAATGGCACCATTATCATAACGCAAAACGATGGCGTCGTGCAGTTCGACCGGAGCAGATAGCGGTGCCGACATGAGCGCAAAGACATCTTTGCCGCGCAGACCAGTCAGCCACAACGCCAGGCCGAGCGCGTGCGAAAGCTGCGCTTGCCCGTATCCACCACCGGATAAGCGAGGATCAGTCCAGGTTGCCGCTTCGGGCAATGTATCGGGAGCCGCGTCTGGATAAGCCCCGGCGTTGGAGAGGAGTTCGCGTGTCTGCGAGGACATCGTAATCACCACCTGCTCGATCTTTCCAATGCCTCCACCGGTCATCATCAAACGTTTGGCTTCGCGCACCATCGGCTTGTAGTTCCAGCCGAAGGAAACAACCACGTGACGATTGAGGCGTTTCGCTGTTTCCACAAGATCCCATGCTTGCTTTGGATCAATCGTCACTGGTTTCTCGACAAGGACGTGCGCCCCGGCTTCTAGCGCAGCTTCCGCGTGTTCGTAATGAAAGCCAGATGGGCTTGATACGACGCAGATGTCGATGCCAGCGTTGATTACATCATGATAATCCTCGCTGGCAATCTGGAAGCCGAATCGTTTACGGATGCGTTCCAATGGCTCGCGACCGAGACGATTCACGGCCACAAACTCGACGACATCGGCATGCCTTTCCAGATTCGGCAAGTGAGAGGCCACCGCCCAGGAGCCAGCGCCAATCACACCTAAACGCAGCTTCGCCATGTACCGTTCCTCCTCGAAAATGCAGTATCGTAGTGTTCAGCACCCGTTGCTTCGCTTCAGCAAGATGCAGTTTACTCCAGGTGAAAAATTTCCGTCACTGGCTGCGAATCGACCAGGCCGTCTTCGCGAAATTCCATCAGTGGATTCATGAGTTCTGCCCAGCGATCATGAATCTCTGAGTGCCAGAGCTTATCCCACGCATCTTCGCTTTCGATTTCCGAATACATAATCAAGAGAGGATCCTTCTCAAAAATCGCCATGGTTGTGATGCCGCAAGCTTTGATCTCGGCCACCAATTCAGGCCAGATCTGATCGTGATTCCTCTTGTATTCGGCCAGTGCTCCGGGTTTTAACTTCATCAAGAAGGCTCGTCTGATCATGGGAACAATCCTCCGTTTCATAACAGACTTACCTGCGTCAATATACCTGTCCATCACCTTATGGCGGCGGACAACACGAGGCGCGAGGCACAAAGTGGGTTTCCAGGGTAACCGTCTCCGGCTCATCCGAGCCGTTCAGGCGATGCATGAGCAATTGGGCGGCGGTGCGCCCGGTAGCGGCGTTATCGCGTGCAATGACAGCAAGCGGCGGCGTGAACAACTCCGCCAGGGGAACATCATCACAAGTGACGAAAGCCATATCGATCCCGGGGCGCAGTCTTCTTTTGGCGAGCGCGCGCAGGCAGCCGATGAGCAACTGGTTGCTGCCCGCAATAATTGCCGTAGGTAATTCCGGCGAGTCAAGGAGTTCGTATGTTGCGGCTTCTCCATCTTCCGTTGAAAGGCCAAAAATGGGAATAGAAGTGTCCGGCAACCCTCTCGTGCTGAAGGCGTCGCGCAAACCGGCCAGGCGTTCGCGGCCAGGGCGCAAGTGGAGCGGCCACACGACGAACCCGATACGACGATGACCAAGATCAAGCAAGTGTCCGACAGCCGCTGCCATACCTTCGCGGTGATTCGAAAGCACTGCGCTGGCGCGCAGCCGCCTGGGGAAATCGCGATCAATCACGACAATAGGAATTTTCCGAGCCAGGAGGGCATCTATAGTCGCTTTGCGGCGTTCGTTCGTCGCCAGGAGAATCAGGCCATCGACGTGACGACTATGCAAAAAGCGGATATGCTCGGTGTCAAGTGCCGGATTGTTTTCCGAGTCCATGATCAGCAGAGAGTACCCCTTGTTACGCAGCACTTCTTCGGCTCCGTGTACAATATGGGCGACCACCGGATTCGTGATATCGCTGAGCGCGAAGCCTATTGAAGACGTCGCTCCACGCCGCAGGCTCTGGGCCAGAAAATCTGGTTCGTAGCCCAGTTCTTGTACAGCAAGAAGCACCCGCTTGCGCATTTGCGGGCTCACATCCGGGTGATTGGAAACGACCCGCGAGACGGTAGAAACACCAACGTCGGCATATTCTGCGACCTGCTTCATACTCGGTCTTTTCCCGGCGTTTGTGTTCTGATTCAGTTCTTTCTTCTCATCTGAATGGTTCATAGGCACCGATCCCAATAGCATGCATAGCGTTGCTGCTCCGAGCAGGCATGAGCGTCATTGCTCTCCTGGCACGACAAGCACGCCGAGACGCTCACCTACCGCAGCTACTTCTCCCTCGTGAACCAGGATGTGCTGTAGGATACCAGAATCAGATGCTTCCACCTCAAGATTTACTTTATCAGTTTCAATTTCGAAAATGGCTTCACCTGCCTTGACTGAATCGCCTTCGCGTTTCAGCCAGTGTAGCAATTTACCCTCGGTCATGTCATAGCCTAGTTTCGGCATAAGGATGTCCTTTGCCACGACTGTACAACCCCTTTCCTGGTCTTGATCACCGCTTGAATGTTCTGCCCTCTTCTCTCGCTTTTTACGATGGAGTCACGAACGTACCCACGCGATAACGTTCAATGAAATCGGTGTCGAGTTCAAGGCCAAAGCCTGGTCCTTCAGGTAACGCATACATCCCATTAGCAATGACCGGGTGATTTTTGAAAAGCCCCCAGAAGATCGGGTCGCGATCCTGGTCAAAGCACTCTGCATACGTCCCATGTGGAATACTTGCCAGAAGATGGGCGGATACCTGCAGCTCCTCATGGTGCCCCATTTCGACCCCAAATGCTGCCGCCAGGCCAGCCACCTTGCGCCAGACCGTCGGTCCGCCGCTCCAGGAACTATCAAAGTTGCAGACATCAATGGCATCGTCGACAATGAGGTCGCGCACCCCGACCACCGTAAACTCGCTCTGCCCTGCGGCGACCCGCAAACCGGTCATGTAACGCACGTCGCGCATCCAGCGGCGATCATTCATCCAGCGACAGGGCTCCTCGAACCAGCGAATGCCCAGATCATCCACACGCCGGGCGAAATCCACAGCCTGATCACGGGTGTAGCCCTGGTTGGCGTCAACGAGCAGAATAAAGTCATTGCCCGCTGCCTCACGAGCGGCTTTCACACGCTCTGCGTCCTCTTTTGGTGCTGCGCCGCCCACTTTGAACTTGCAACCTGCAAAGCCCATTTGCACGTAGCGCTGCATTTGCTCCATAATCTGGACGCGATCAAGCCCGTAGTATCCACCGATCACGATGATCGGGAGCTCTTCGCGATAGGCCCCCCAGAGGCGGAAGAGCGGCAGTCCAAGCGCCTTGCCGAACGCATCCCAGATAGCTGCATCAATACACGCAATGGCCTGAAGCGCCAGCCCCCGATCTCTCAAGATGTCGTAAGTCGATGGCTGCATCAGTTGCCAGCACCGCTCAGGGTACATGGCGTCCTGACCGACCAGGGCGGGCGCTAGCTCCTCGTGGATGATGCGCACGATGATGTCCTGCTCCGCGTCGGTATCCCCGGTGTATACCTCGCCAATGATTCCCTCATGGGTATAGAGTCGCGTGACGATCGTACAGCGATTGACCATCGAATACGCGCTGCCGCTATAGCGCTTATGCAGGGGCACGCGCAGCGCGACCGTTTCAATCCGTTCAATAGTCAGTCTGGGGGGGGCGCTGTGCAAAGAAAGGGCAAGGTACGGTTCACCGGCCAGGTGATCATGTGTCGTCATACTTGATTCATCTCCCCTGTTCGTGTATTAGCGTGCGTATCATAGTGGCGATTCGTTCCGCATCTGGCACGGCTGCGTCCTCTAAAACCGGGCTGAAAGCGAGAGGGACATCTGGTACGCTCACAGCGCACGGACGGGTGTTTCGGGGCAATCCCTGCTGCGCCAGCAGGCTGATGAGTGTGGCTCCCCAACCGCCATGATGAACCTGTTCCTCAACGACGACAAGGCGATCAGTACGCGACACGCTCTTCCCGACAGTTTCACTATCCAGAGGGGTGATCCAGCGCAAGTCAATTACCTCTGCGTCGATACCCTCTGCAGCCAGTACTTCGGCAGCGCGTAGTGCGCGTGGCACCATCAAAAGTGTGGCAGCGATGGTGACATCGCTGCCATGACGCACAATGCCGGCGCGTCCCACCTGTGGCAAGGATCCCGTGCGATCCACCGGTCCTTTCTGCGTATACATGCCCTTGTGTTCGAGAAAGATCACCGGGTCGTTCAAACGTATCGCTGCACGCAAGAGCTCATATGCGGCAGAGGGCGAACTGGCGGCGACGACTCTAAGACCAGGCGTTTGTAAGAACCATGATTCCCCCGTCGCCGAGTGTTGGGTGCCAAAGCGGCCTGTCGCACCACCAATAGCACGGATGGTTAATGGCACTACTGTCTGACCCCCCGACATAAAACGAAATTTCGCGACTTCATTTACTATGGCATCGCTGGCGCTGAGCAAGAAATCGGCGAACATGATCTCAACTACCGGGCGCATTCCGGTAACGGCCATTCCCAGAGCGGCCCCGACGAAGCCATTTTCTGAGATCGGCGTATCGATTACACGTTCCGGTCCAAATTCGTCGAGCAGACCCTCGGTAGTCTTGAATGACCCTCCTGCTGCGGCGATATCTTCCCCCAGCAAAATAACGCGACTATCTGCACGCATTTCGTCAGCAAGCGCAGCGCGAATCGCCTGCCGGTAGGTCATCTCTTCGGCAACGCCGCCTTGCGTGGCTCCCTCTCGCTCACTCTGCGTAGACATAGCGGTCAATCTCCTCTCGTTTGGGCCACGGAGCAGCCGCGGCTCGCTCCGCGGCCGCGTTGATCAGGTCTTGCACTTCCTGGCGCATGGCCTCTTGATCAGCAACACTCATGATGCCCTCTGTGGCCAGAGCTTCGCCCAGGCGTTTGATAGGGTCTCTGGCTTTCCATGACTCAAGCTCACCAGGCTTGCGGTATTTGGCTGGATCGGTGCGCGAATGACCACTGTAACGGTAGGTTTTGCATTCGAGGAGCGTTGGCCCTTCTCCGGCTCGCGCCCGTTCAACGGCGGTACGTGTCGCGGCGTAGACAGCATCGGCATCGGTGCCATCGACGGTCACGCCGGGCATAGCGTAGGCGGTCGCTCGTATTGCCAGGTCGTCGACGGGCGTCGTTGTGCGGATTGGGCTGTACTCACCGTAGAGATTATTTTCACAGATAAACACTACCGGTGCTTTCCACACGCTTGCCATGTTCAGCGCTTCGTGAAATGTCCCAATATTGGTCGCGCCATCGCCGAAGAAGGTGAGTGCAACACTCGTTGCGCCATGCAGTTTGGCCGACATCGCCGCGCCCAGCGCCACCGGTAGCCCGGCACCGACAATGGCAAACGAGCCGATCAGCCCCTGCGAGAAGTCCGTCAGGTGCATCGAGCCGCCGCGCCCCTTACAAACGCCGGTCTCGCGGCCCATTATTTCGGCAAAGGCCGCTTCGGGATCTATCCCTCGTGCCAGCGCCTGGCCGTGTCCGCGATACGTAATGGTCAGGTAATCAGCAGAGGTAATCGCGCTGATAGCTCCCACCGCTACTGCCTCTTGCCCCTGGCAAAGGTGGGTTGTGCCGGGAACCAATCCCTGCATAAATAGTTGCTGCACCTTGTCCTCAAAGCACCGGATGAGGAGCATGGTACGCAGCCATTGCCGTCGGTCGGGTGAGTATATCTTTTGCGAAGACATGAGACTGGTAGTCCTTTTCTGTACATAGGCACCATCCTGATAGACGGAGGTGTTAGTAACGATTCCAGCTTCGTTTTTAGTTATATCATTCGATGCCTTCCCTGTCAATCCCTCTTGAGAGTTATTCACGTGGGGTGAGAAGAAGATCTATCCCGATTGAAATATATATACGGACATCAGTACGAGATAGAATTTCCATGATTGATGCCTTAGACTAACACAAAAAGCCTTGACTTTAGGCTTACCAGGATGCTACAATCGTTGGTATCGAAGCCGGAAACGTTTACAATTCCTCATTCTGTGAGCTAACGAGAGAACTATCAAGAGGGCATTACTCATGGTACCTGTCGTTGAGTTACATGGCATCCACCACAGCTACGGCGCTGTAGAGACGCTACGTGCAGTGAGCTTTTCGTTAGCCCGTGGCGAAGTTGTGGGGCTGGTCGGTGAAAATGGCGCGGGCAAATCGACCATCGTCAAAATACTGACCGGTGTCATACAGCCGATCAAGGGTAACATCGTCGTCCAGGGAACTGAGCGGGTTTTCACGAATCCGCGTGCCGCACGTGAAGCGGGCATCGCCGCGATGTACCAGGAGCCGATGCTTTTTCCTGATCTCTCCATCACAGAAAATATTTTTGCCGGGCATCAATTGACCCGCCGGGGGACAATTGCATGGAGTCAGATGCATGAACGGGCGCGTGGTCTCCTGGAGCAACTTGATCTGCCTGTTGATCCACAAACGCCGGTCTATCAATTGCGCGTAGCCGAGCGGCAGCTCGTCGAAATTGCGAAGGCGCTCTCCAGTGGAGCGCAACTCCTGATCCTTGATGAACCGACCGCCGTTCTCTCTGCTCGCGAGGTCGCTGCCCTGTACAAGATCGTGCGCAACCTGAAAGCCCGCGGAGTGACCATTCTCTTTATCAGTCATCGTCTTGAAGAGGTTTATCAGTGGACAGATCGCGTGATCGTGCTGCGCGATGGCCAGAAGATGGCGGAGAAGCCTACCACGGAAGTCACTATCCCCGAGCTTATTCGCGACATGGTTGGACGTGAGATTTCCACTCTTTATTCCAAACAGCCTGCCAGGCTTGGTGACACAGTACTGGAAGTACGAGGATTGACCCACAAGGGCTATTTCGAAGATGTGTCGTTCACCTTGCGACAGGGAGAGATCCTCGGCTTTGCTGGTCTGGTCGGCGCGGGCCGCACAGAGCTTGCCCAGTCCCTATTCGGCATCGATCCTATCGACGCCGGTCAAATTATGCTCGCTGGCTACTCATTCCACCCGCGCTCGCCCCATCATGCCGTCAGTTGTGGACTGGCATACCTGCCGGAGAATCGCCTGGTGCATGGCTTGGTGCCGACCATGACCATCCCGCTGAACATCACCATGCCCGTCTGGCAAAGACTTCTCTCCTGGTTCGGCGTTCTGCCGGCAAGGAGAGTTAATCGCATGACTGACCTGCTCTCGCAGCGTGTGCGATTGCAACCGGGACGCCGCGACCGTATTGTGAGCGCACTTTCCGGTGGCAACCAGCAGAAGGTGGTCCTGGCAAAATGGCTGGCTGCTGAGCCTCGCGTTCTTATTCTCGACGAGCCGACGCATGGCATTGATGTCGGCGCAAAAGCTGATATCCTGGCGATTATCTCCGAATTGGCGCAGGCTGGCGTCGGTATTATCTTTATTTCCTCCGAAATGGAAGAGGTACGCTCAATGTGTGATCACCTGGTTGTTATGCGCGAAGGTCGTGTCACTGGCATATTCGATTACCCTGTGGAGAGCAAAACGGTGATGGCGGCTGCTTCTGGGTTACAGTCAATCGTGGAGGCATCAGCATGAACGCTCCTCTGGTAAGACCAGGCCTTTGGGAGAGAGGTCGCTTTGGGCTGGCAAGACTGTTTCGCATTCGCGAGGCCGGGTTGATCTCTATCGTTGTCATTGTCAGCATTGTTGCGGCGATTAGCATCCCCGCCTTTCGCAACGGGGTAAACCTGCGGGAATTGTTCAATAATGCGGCGGTCGTTGCCATTGTCGCCATTGGTGAATCCCTTGTGTTGCTGACCCGGCAAATCGACTTGAGCGTCGGGGCTATTCTCGGCCTGTCGGCTTTTATCACCGGTTCGCTGCTCGGTCAGTTGGGCGGGATTGGCGGCATAGGTGTCATACTTGTCGCACTTTTGCTCCCTATTTTCATTGGCATCGTTTTGGGGTCGATAAATGGTGTCCTGATTAGCTTTGCCCGTATGCCGGCTATTATTGCCACGCTGGCGACACTTTCCATCTATAGTGGTCTGCAAGTGGTCGTTTCCGGTGGCTCTCAAGTGTATGCCTACCAGGTTCCGAGGTGGCTCAGTCAACTTTATACGACAACATGGTTAGGTATTGGCAGTTTTGTGTGGATTGGAGCTGGCTGGGTAATCCTGTTCAGCTTCATCATGCGAATGCTGCGCTGGGGACGCGATCTCTATACGATGGGGTCGAATCCAGAGGCGGCGCGCTATATGGCGATCCCAACGCGCCGCCGCACGATTGAGGCGTTTGTGGTCTGTGGCGTGCTCGCCGGCTTTGGTGGCCTGCTGTACATAGCCCAATACGGGAATGTCGATGCTACCGCCGGAGCAGGATTTGAACTGACAGTCATCGCTGCGGCGGTGGTAGGCGGGGTGAGCCTCTTCGGTGGTTCTGGCTCTCCACTCGGCGCTGCGCTCGGTTCGGTGTTGCTGCTCGAAATTGAAAACGTCCTGGCGCTGCTCAAAATATCGATCTTTGCCCAGCAAACACTGCAAGGTGTTGCTATCATTTTTGCCGTTGCCGTCTACGCTTTGCTGATACGCCGCCTGCAACAACCGGCAACGCGCAACAGAAGCTTGCCAGATCATGATACGCCGCAGCTTGGGAAAACGGAGGTTCAGCAGTGAGTCTATTGATACGTCGCCCCCCAGGCATAGAGCCTCGCCGTTCCGCCTCTCGCGGCAATACTACCGATTCCCTCATGCAACGTATTGCACGCCGGTTCATGCGCTGGGAAGTTGGGCTATGCCTGCTGATTGTCATTGTGATAGCGGGCAGTTCTGCGGCGTCAAGCGACTTCCTCTCGCCGTTCAATCTCGAAACAATGGCGCTGAATGCGACGGTGCTGGGCTTTCTCGCGCTGGGCGTCGCCCCGGTGATTGTGACCGGCGATATCGATCTTTCTATCGCTTCGATCCTGGCCCTGTGCGGCGTGGTGATGGCCGTTCTCTGGCAACATGGAACGAACATCTGGATGGCAGCGGGAGTGGCGATCATCCTGGGTGGCCTCCTGGGGCTTGTCAATGGGCTGGTCGTCGTCACGCTCGAACTCCCTTCGCTGGCCGTAACACTGGGATCGATGAGTGTGTATACAGGTATCGCGTTTCTCATCTTGCAAGGTACCGCCATCATTAACTTTCCGGCGTCGCTTGTTCAGCTGGGCTCGGGAGGGCTGTTCGGCAGCGATTTCCCCATCGCCACGGCTGTCCTGTTGATTTGCGCGGCTATTCTTGCATTTATTATCCACTTGACTGGCTTCGGCAAAGCCGTCTTCGCTATTGGTGGCAACCGGCAGGCCGCTCGCTTTTCTGGCGTTCCTGTCGCGCGCACACGCATGCTCGTCTTCGTCATCGCGGGTATATTCTCCGCGCTGGCGGCTATCTTCTACCTGGGAAATTTTGATACAGCCCAGGCCAACATGGCCGCCGATCAACTTCTTCCGGCAATCACAGCTGTTATTCTTGGTGGGGTCAGCGCGTATGGAGGAACCGGCACCATTCCAGGTGTCGTGCTGGCACTGATTCTCTTACAAGTGCTGGAGACCGGTCTAGGGGTAGCGGGATTGTCAGGCCAGGAACAAACGATCAGCGTCGGCATTTTGCTGATCATTGCCATTAGCGGCGGTGCTGCTATCAACACTGTTCGCAACCGGTCTCGCCGGAGAGAACAACGCGAGAGCATTGCTTTCGCAGAAACAGAGGAGGTGTCGCAGGCGGCAGCAATCAATGTAGAAGCTCAACCAGCTCATGAGCAAGAACGCTGACATGTTTCGTGGGTTCGTGTTCGCACTATCATGATATTTACTGTGGCTCGCACGAGCCACAGCAATCAGCAATGGAGGTACGTTATGAACGATAGGCTGTATTCTATTGCAGCACCTGTACGCCATCGCGGGCTGTTTACGCTCTGCGTATCGTTTATCTTAATTGCGCTGCTGGCAAGCGCCTGCGGTAGTAGCGGGGGAAGCAGCTCAAGTTCCGGCTCGTCATCGTCGACTATAAAGCTGTATATGATACCCAAATTTACCGGTATTCCGCCGTTCACTCAGGCTGATCAAGGCGCGCAGCAATTCGCGCAGCAGTTCGGCTACCAACTCTCTTACGGTGGGCCGACCTCGTCCTCAGCTACTCAGCAAGTACAGTTCATCAACAATGCTGTCTCCAAAGGGTACAAGGGCATCTTTATCTCCGCCGATGACCCGGCCGCTGTGACTCCTGCCCTGCAACGGGCACAACAAAACGGTGTGACGGTAGTTTCCTATGACTCAGACGTGCTTCCTGCGGGTCGTACTGCCTATGTCGAAGGAACCAGCGCCCAGCAAATTGCTGACATCCAACTCCAGATGCTCGGATCGCAGATCAACTATAGCGGCGACTTTGTCATTCTCTCGGCCCAGGCTACGGATAGCAACCAGGTGCTGTGGAACAAGCTGCTTGTTCAGGATTTACAGACGAACCCGAAGTACAAGAACATGCACCTGGTGACGACTATCAATCCGCCCGATGACTCGACGCCTACAGCAGTCCAGTATGCTCAGAGCGTTCTGAAGGAGTACCCGAGCATCAAGGGTATTATTGCACCGACCACCATTGCTGTAGCCGCTGCCGCGCAAGTTGTCAAGCAGGAGGGCGTGTGCAACAAGTATGTCGTGACAGGCCTGGGCGATCCCAAACAGATGGAATCGTATGTCACGTCAGGGTGTGTCAAGCAGTTCGCTTTGTGGGGCTTCGCCCGCGAGGGGCAGGTCGCCATGTGTGCGATGCACGCCATTCTGACGCACCAGATCACCGGCAAGCAGGGCGACACGTACACCTGCGGAAATCTCGGCAGCTTTACGGTTGGCGCAGAAGGAACCGTGACCGCAGGTCCGCCAACGGTCTTCACCAAAGACAACCTGGACCAGTATACCTTCTAGCTCGATAATACACGGCCGCCCAGCGTGAAAGCGGCGCTGCCGGCTACGTTCTGAGCGATTTCGCCTGGAAGTTAGCCGGTAGCACACGCGCAGCGCGCCGGGCCGCTCTTACGGAGGATAGTGTCATGAAACTGGCTTGTGCCGACTTCACCTGGCCGTTGCTTCCTCACGACCGTGTGCTAGCCCTTATCCAGCTCCTTGACGTCGAGGGAGTAGATCTCGCGCTCTTCGGCAACCGGTCACATGTCCGCCCCGAAATGGTGCGCTCCGATATCCCCATGTGGTCAGGTATTTTGCAAGAGCGCATCGAGCGATCAGGACTGGAACTGGCCGATTTCTTTTGGCAGCCCTGGACAGACTTCGAGACGATGGCTCCCAATCACCCCGACCCCAAACAGCGGGAGGAAGCCGCTGCACTCTTCTCCGATATGCTTGAAATGGCGCGCCGTCTGGGCGCGAAAGGGATGACGATGTTGCCGGGAATGCGTTTCGGAGACGAGAGTTGGGAGCCATCCATTCAGCGCTCAGCAGAAGCGCTGAAATGGCGCGTCGACGACGCGGCGAAATTTGACATCGTGCTTTCGGTCGAAGGACATCTCGGCTCGAACGTGGATACGCCGGAGAAACTGGCGCGCCTGGTCGAACTGACGCCAGGACTGAAACTCACACTGGACTACACACATTTCACCTTCGCTGGCATTCCCGATGCCGAAATTGAACCATTGTTGACCTATGCTCGCCATTTCCACTGTCGCGGGGCGGCTGCGGGCAAGTTACAAACGACCTTCCAGGAAAATACGATTGATTACCACCGCGTAATTACCCGCATGCAAGAGATTGGCTACAATGGGTACTTCGCTATCGAGTATGTGTGGCAGGACTGGCAGGACTGCAACCGGACAGAGAACACATGTGAGACTATCCAGTTCCGTGACATGGCGCGCGCGGTGATGGCAGAAACAGCGATTCCCAGATAGGCAGCACAGGCATTCCTGGGAAGAAAGTGAGCGATTGCTGTGATTAAACGCATTTCCCTGATACGCCGGAAGCCCGGGATGACGCCAGAGGAGTTTTGGGAGCATTACACCGGCCCCCATGCAGCTATAGCACAAAAGATGCCTGGGGTATGTAAGATGACTCTCTCGCGAGTCGTCGGCTCCCAGCCTGTCGAATGGGACGCGGTTGGCGAGCTCTGGTTTGATGATGCTGCAGCTGTGGAAAAGGCTTTCGCCGATCCTGAGATCGCCGGACTTCTCGCGCAAGATCGCCCGCTTTTTCTTGGGCACTCTGAGGTGATCATCGCGGAAGAAACGGTTTTCTGGTCAGCAGATACATGAAGCATTGATGAAGAGGAGGCATGTATGGCCTGGAGTGTTGGCGCGGGACTGGAAGGAAAAGGCGTCATTGTGACCGGCGCAGCTGGCGGCATTGGCCGCAAGGTTGCTGAGGCGTTCGCGACGACCGGCGCCCGCGTGATGGCGGTCGATCTCGATCAGCAAGCCGTTGAAGCGGTGGTGGCCGGTATGGAGGGTGAGGGCCATATCGCTGTTGGCGCTGACCTGCGCAACCTGGCGGTGCATGATGCGCTGGTGAACCGCGCACGCGCTGAGTTTGGTTCGCTCTATGTTCTGGCTCATCTTGCTGCCGTCTTGCGCCGCCAGTACAACATCGACGATGTTACCGAAGAAGATTGGGATTTTCAAATTGATCTCAACCTCAAAGCAAGCTTCTTCCTTTGTCGCGCCGCCGCACGGGTTATGCGCGAGCAGGGCCGGGGAGGACGTATCATCGCCTTCACCTCGCAAGGCTGGTGGACAGGCGGCTTTGGTGGTTCTGTCGTCTACAACACGGCGAAAGGCGGCATTGTGACGATGACACGCGGCCTGGCTCGCACCTATGGCTCGCATCGGATCACGGTCAATGCAGTTGCTCCCGGCTTTGTCATCACACCAATGTTGCTCGGTGGACTCGACCCTGCGTCGCTTGAGTCATCAAACCAGGCAACTCCTCTTGGGCGACCCGCCCAGCCGGAAGAGATCGCCGGTACGGTCGTGTTTCTTGCCAGCGATCATGCCTCGTTTATCTCTGGTGCCACAATCAACATCACCGGCGGCTTCCTGATGTATTGACGGCATAGCACAGGGGAAACCTGGGCAAATCTATGGAAAGGTGAAGTATGCGTATTCGCAAGGTAACGCCCATTTCCGTTTCTTACCCCGAACCCAACGACAACAATAACACTCGTTACCTGACGCTTTGTCGCATCGAAGCGAGCGACGGCACCGTCGGATGGGGCGAATCCATCACGCAATGGCCGGAGTCATCCCGTGCGACCGAACAACTGATTACCGGACTGGCACCATTACTCATTGACAGCGACCCCCTCGATAACATCAATCACTGGCGGCGACTCAAGTCGCACATGTGGTGGTATGGCTATCAAGGGGGCATTGCTTCGTTTGCGATCAGCGCCATAGACCTCGCGCTGTGGGACTTGAAAGGAAAACTGCTCGGTTTGCCACTTGTCAAGCTGCTCGGTGGGGCCTATCGCGAACGCCTGCCGGTCATTGCCAGCACTCACGCCTTTCTGCCAGACATCGAGCAAGAAGCTGAGCGCCACGGACGATACGTGCGCGAGGAAGGCTACCGGGGCGTGAAAATTGGCTTCGGCAAACGCGGCGCAGCGCGCCTGGGCTACGAAGCCGAGCGCGATATTGCGTTCGTGCGCTTGCTGCGCGAAGCGGTGGGGCCAGAAGCGGACATCATGATCGACCGGGGGCAGTCATTGCAATGGGATGTTGCTCATGCCATCGCGCTAGTCAACGCCTTCGAGGAATATAATCTGCGCTGGATCGAGGAGCCATTGGAGCCGGCCGATATCGAGGGATTCCGCAAATTGCGCCAGCACGTGAAGACGCTCATTGCTACCGGGGAGCGAGAATGGAACCTCGAAGGCTACCAGCGCCTGGTCGCAACGGGGATCGTGGATGTTGTGGGCTGCGATCCTGGGCGAGCCGAAGGGATCACCGGTTTTTATAAGCTGATCCAACTGGTAGAGCAGGCCAATGTCTGGTATAACGCCCACGCCTGGAGCAGTGCCATCGTTACCGCTGCCAGCCTCGCACTCTCCGCGCTTTCCGACCGCTGCCTGTTGTTTGAAATGAAGCCACTGGAAAACCCGATGCAGCACGAACTGGTGACGACACCGTTCATGCAGAAAAACGGCTGGATTGATGTCCCATTGTCTGCGGGACTTGGCGTCGAGGTTCGGGAAGAGATCGTTGAAAAGTATCGCTTCTGAAAGAGTTCTTCAGCAAACGACCGTACACTATTGACCTCTGGCTATTGATTTGCCAGATGCGCGACAATCGGGGCGAACTGCTCCATGTGCTCGTCGAACACGGTCAGGTACGAGATGCCATATTCCTCGCGGGCCTCTCGTAGCTGCTCACCTATTTGGTCGACAGTTCCCGCCAGCAGGTGGGGGATCTCCATGACCTGCTCACGGCTGAGCGCGAAGCGATGGGCCAATCGGTCTGCTCCGTCCCCTCGCCGATCGGTGAGCGCCATGTCCACGATGAAGAGGTTGAGTTCCAGGTCCTGGAACCTCTCTGCCGCAGCCTCGCGCATCCACGCCACCTTTCGCGCTACGGACGTGGATCCCACGTCCGCCAGGTCGATGCGCTGCAGGCCCCCCAGTTCTACCATTCCCCTGGGGATGATGCTGACGATATCCGCCTCCCGTGCCGCTACCGAGAGTATGCGCTTTCCGTTTCCTCCCAGCAGGATGGGTGGATGCGGACGCTGGACCGGGGAGGGGTGACCTCGCATGGCGGTGATCTGGTAGTGGATCCCTGCGAAAGTCACCGGGTCATCGGAGAACAAGCCTTTGATGACCTGCAGGGCCTCGACCATGCGCTCGATACGAACACGAGGGGTAGCAAAGGCGAGTCCGATCTGCTCATACTCCGACTGCATCCACCCGGCCCCCAGGCCCAACTCGAACCGTCCTCCTGAAATCACGTCCAGGGTGGCGGCGGTCTTCGCCAACAGAGCGGGATGGCGGAAATCGTTGGCAAAGACGAAACTGCCGATGTGGAGCGTACTCGTCGCCTGTGTGACCAGTGCCAATGCGAGAGGGGTGTCAAACTGGTCGCCGAGGTGATCCGGAATCAGAAACGTGGAGTAGCCGAGGTGTTCCGCCAGGCGAGCCCGAGCCACCAGTGCGTCCAATGATGCGTTGGTATTATGCGTGACGATCCCGAAACGGAATGGTCGATGGAGCTGCATGGTATAGTATCCCTTCCCGCACGCAGCTCCTTTCGTCACAGGAGACCGCCGAGCGTGAGAAAATTTTCAAAGAGTGTACGCGTGTGGTCACGGTACGGGGGGGAGAGCTCGCGTGCCTCTCGCCCGATGCCTTCGTATGCTGCAAGCCCCAGAAGCGCGATGGTCTGGTCTCGCCAGGGATGATGCCGTACCCACGTAACCAGCAGGTCCGGTGTCAATTCGATGTGGTACTGCAGTCCATATGCCCGGTGTCTGTAGCGAAAGGCCTGCTCCGGCGCACCCGGCCTCACCGCCAATCGGCGCGCGCCTTCAGGAAGCGTAAAGGAATCCTCGTGCCAGTGAAAAATGTGCTGGTAGCCAGGTAGACCCGCAAAGAGGGGATCGCTCATCCCCTCCGCAGTGAACTGCGCATCAAAAAAGCCGATTTCAGTGAGCCCCTTGCGGACAATCGAAGCGCCAAGCGCGCTGGCCAATAACTGTCCCCCCAGGCAAATCCCAAGGAAAGGGATATCCTGGTCGACCGCACGGCGAATGAGAGATTTCTCCTGAATCAGGTAGGAGAGCTCTTCATCATCAGCATACTCCGGCCCCCCCAGGGAGAGAATGGCACCATACGCCGTGGGATCGGGTAGAGTACCCTCTTGCACCATAACCACATCGTAGGGAATGGAATGCTCCTGCAGCAGCTCACCGAGATAGCCCGGTGGATCAATCTCGATATGTTGGAGCGCTAAGACACGTTTCTGGACCATGAACGGCTCCCTGGACGAACTGAGATGCTCTCGTTGAGAGTACGTGGGAGTAGACATGGCCGTAGCGCTCTTTGCTTGCATCCTTGACAGAGTTCCTGCTCCACGTCGCGGGCCATGGGACTCATTTGCTCACATTATACCTGAGCGCGGGGATACTGTCGAGGGTCAAACACTGACATCCACTCCTACATCAGGGGTGCAGGGGGCGAAGCCTCCCTGCCGGGGTCTGGGGTGTCCCCAGCACACTTCCCTCTCTCACGTGTGTGCCTCCGCAGGAGGCAAGTTATGAGTGGATCTCAGTCAAAAAGAGTACGATAGAAGAAGTTTTTTTCTTTTCAGTCTGCTATGATGGTCAAGTACGGGCCTGAAAAGAAATAAGGTAAAGGTCCTCGATTGTTTGAGTGTTCAGGCACTGAGTACAGTGAACTGGAAAGAATTAGGGTAATAGAGTCCCCTGCCGTAACATATCGTAAGTTCAATGGAGCTAAGGAATGAAACTCGTAAAAGCAAATACATTGAGTCATAGAGAAGCGCTGACTGATGACCTCGCACCCACCACCGGGCGAAGCTCTGGGCGCTGGTTCGCGCTGATCGTCCTCTGCCTGGGCGCTCTGATGATCGTCCTCGACACAACGATCGTGAACGTTGCGCTTCCGTCGATCCGGCAGGATCTCGGTTTCTCCGAGACCTCGCTTGCCTGGGTGGTGAATGCCTACCTCCTCACCTTCGGCGGCTTCCTGCTGCTTGGCGGTCGGCTCGGTGATCTCTTCGGCCACCGCAGGCTCTTTCTGATCGGCATCACGCTCTTCACACTGGCGTCATTCGCCTGTGGCCTGGCGAGGACGCAGGGGTTCCTCGTCACGGCGCGGGCGATCCAGGGACTCGGCGGTGCTGTCGTCTCGGCGGTCGCCCTCTCTCTGATCATGAACCTGTTTGCCGAGCCGGCCGAGCGGGCGAAGGCGATGGGTTTCTTCGGCTTCGTCGCCGCCGGCGGGGGGAGCATCGGCGTACTGCTCGGCGGCGTTCTTACGAATGCGCTCAACTGGCACTGGGTCTTTCTCGTCAACCTCCCGGTGGGCGTCGCCGTCGTCGCACTCTCCCTCGTCCTGCTGCCTCCCGGCCGCGGTCCCGCAACTGCCGCGCGCCTCGACATCGCAGGTGCCGTCACCGTTACAGCGTCGCTCATGCTCGCCGTCTACGCCATCGTCAATGGCAACCAGGCAGGCTGGACCTCCGGCCAGACCATCGGCCTGCTGGCTGCGGCGGTAGCACTGCTCGCGCTCTTCCTCGGCATTGAAGCGCGGGTGCGCGCACCGCTCATGCCGCTGGGCCTCTTCCGGCTGCGCAATGTGGCGACCGCCAACGCCATCGGCGTGCTCTGGACCGCCGCCATGTTCGCCTGGTTCTTCCTCTCGGCGCTCTACCTCCAGCTCGTGCTCGGCTACCGCCCGCTCGAGGTCGGGCTGGCTTTCCTGCCAGCCAACGTGATCATGGCAGCGTTCTCACTCGGCCTCTCTGCTAAGCTCGTCACGCGCTTCGGCATCAGGTTGCCGCTCGCGGTGGGGCTGCTGCTGGCCGCGGTTGGCCTTGCCCTCTTCGCACGGGCACCGGTCGGCGGGAACTTCGCCACAGATGTGCTCCCAGGCATGACCTTGCTTGGACTGGGCGCGGGTATGGCGTTCAACCCGGTGCTGCTGGCCGCTCTGAGTGACGTTGCGCCGCAGGACTCCGGGCTTGCCTCGGGAGTCGTCAACACCTCGTTCATGATGGGCGGCGCGCTCGGCCTCGCCGTCCTGGCCAGCCTTGCTACCGCTCGCACGAACAGCTTGGTGGGCAAAGGCCTCGGCCACCTCGCAGCCCTCAACGGCGGCTACCACGTCGCCTTTCTCGTCGCGGCTCTCTTCGCCGCCTGCGCGTCCGCGCTCGGTGCTGCGCTCCTGCGCTTCACCGCGCCGACCACGTCAAGCCACGACGAGTCGATACACAAGCAGCGTGCACCAGAAGTGCCTGTATAGTACCTTATGGCAAAGGAGTTTTTATGGGAAAAGTTCTTCGCCGGCTGAAGAGGAGAAACTACTATGAATAGTAAGCGGCACGATGAGCGGGAAAGTGATCTACCGGTTGGTCTGTCCAGGCCCGCGCGACGGGCTCTCGTCGAGGCTGGCTACTGGCGACTCGAGCAATTAACCGAGGTCAGCGAGGCCGAGCTCAAGCAGCTACATGGTTTCGGGCCAAAGGCACTCGAGCAACTCCGCAGCGCCCTCAGTGCTAAGGGCCTCTCGTTCGCCAATGAGAAGGGCACGACACACTGAACCTGAAACTTATAAAAACCAGGACCTTTCGCTCGGGTAACGTTTTACTGTATTACCAGCCTGACAAAAAATAGGAGATTGTATGGGAAAAGTCATGAAGGATATTGTTTTCTCCAGTACAACGCAGTTAGCAGCCGCCATCCGGGCAGGCGAAGTTTCAGCCACAGAAGTGCTGGAAGCGCACCTGGCGCAGATTGCTACACACAATCCCGCACTGAACGCCGTCGTCACCATGGATGCCGAGCAAGCGCATAAACGGGCGCGGGAAGCGGGTGAAGCCCTGGCTCGCGGTGAGATATGGGGGCCGCTGCATGGCGTGCCCTTTACGCTGAAAGATGCCCACGCGACGGCAGGTATGCGCACCACCACCGGGTTCCCACCGCTGGATCATGTGCCTCACGAAGATAGCACCGTGACCGCGCGTCTCAAGGCAGCGGGCGGCATTCTCCTCGGCAAAACGAACGTCGCCATGCTGCTGGCCGATTATCAAACCACGAATCCCATCTTTGGTCGCACCAACAACCCCTGGAATAGCGAGCGCACGCCGGGCGGTTCCAGCGGTGGGGCGGCAGCGGCACTGGCTGCCGGGATGACCCCGTTTGACATTGGCACCGATCTGTCCGCTTCGATCCGCATCCCGGCGCATTTTTGTGGCGTGTGTGGTCTGAAGCCAACCGAACAGCGCGTCCCACTCACCGGGCTTATCCCTGGTCTCCAGACGCCTAGATCTGTCCGCATCATGTCCTGCATTGGACCGATGGCACGCACTGCCGAAGACCTGGCGCTGCTTTACTCGATCATCGCGGGGCCGGATGGACGTGATACCGAAGTTCAGCCTGTGCCGGTTGACGAGATGCCAAATCTCGCGCTCAAGAACCTGCGGGTCGCCTTTGCACCAACCTTTCCCGGCTTTCCGGTTGCAGTGGAGATTCGCACAGCAGTAGAAGAGCTGGCGAAGCAGCTCTCTCCCATGTGCGCAGCTGTGGAAGAAGCGACGCTGCCACAGGTGGATTTCAACCAGGAACTCATGAACGCCGGTGCACTTATTGGCATGATGGTCGGCGCATTCCAACCGGAAGAGCAGGAACGACCGGCCACCCTTGCTCAATACCTGGAAGCGCTTGACCGGCGCGACCAGTCCATTCTCGCCTGGGAGCAATTCTTCGAGAAGTGGGATGTCCTGCTATGTCCGCCATCTATGGTCACGGCATTTCCACATTGCGAGCCGGGGTCGCCGCTGCACGTAGATGGCCAGGAAGTAATATATTGGATGATAAGTGCCCATGGCACACTGTTCAATTATACAGGCCACCCGGCGGTCGTGCTCCCGTATAAGCTGGATCGCGATGGCCTACCCATTGGGATACAGATGGTAGGGAAACGCTGGGACGAATCGCGTCTGCTGGCGATGGCAAAGGCCCTCTCAGAAGTGACCGGCGCATTCCAACGACCACCGGGCTACTAACTCCATGAGTAGAGCCATCATTGAGGCCCTTTTTGGGAACAGACATCCTATATAGCCAGTACAGGGTCAGGATTGATGACCTTGCTTGTGCAGGATCTTCCCACGCCGCGCGTCCCCGCTGCACTTGACCAACCTCAGCGAACCGGCGCGAGACCCATACTAGTCCTGGCTCTTGTTCTGGGGCTGGGAGAGTTCGATGGCAATATAGGTCACGTTATCCCACGCGTTGTGGATGCCGATGAACAGGAGCAGCACCGTCGCCGCAGCGATGACGAACAATGCCGGCACCGCATTGCCCAGGAGCAGAATCGCCGCGACGACGAGGGCGGTGTAGGAGACCAGCGGAAAGACCGTATGCCACAGCCAGTCTTCCAGTACCGGTTGATAGTCAGTCTGACGGCTTGCCCGCCGGAGCACGATGACCACGTAGGTCGCCCCCCCGAGACCCGAGAGGCCCAGCAGCAGGCCAGCATGCCAGAGCGCCTGCCAGGGCGCGCTGAGAATCGCGGCGACCAGCAGCGCGGCGCCAAAATGGAAGACGTTGGGTGTGCTGAAGACCGCAATCCCGTCACTGGGCGACGACGCTCGCACCCGTACCTGCGCGATCAAGGTGATCACCACGAACAGCAAGCCTGTCAGCGTCGCCGCAGCCGAGCCGATGATGACGTAAAAGTTTTGCCAGGTGGCAAGCGGCGACAGCACAGCCTCTTGCATACTGGATCCTCCCTTCGAGATCAATGCAAACGGTAAACGCCTCCTCCGCGAGAGCCGAGAAGGCGGATGAGGCACGATTGAACGGGTTGCAGCAAAGAGCAACCCCCGGCGTTGGTAGAGCTCACCCCGTGTTTCTGAGGAAGAAATGTTCCTACTCTTCATCCTATCACATTTCTCAGCACCGAGGATGTGGATGAGCCAATATATGGATCAGAGAGTCGGTTCTCAAACAAAAACCAGAGAATACTGGCTCTCTGTTTACTGGCAATGTAAGTTGTCTATTTTTCGTCCAGAAAAATAGATTCGTCTCTCGTGCAATTAAGGTGACTGAATAAGCCCGATGATGTTACTGTCTGCGTCTTCTACAGATGCAATCAGCTTCCCCCCACCGACATCTTTGACCTCTTGGTGTACTTTTGCGCCAGCGTCTAGGAGCAATTGCAGAGTTTTCTTAATGTCGTCAACGTGCGAGTAAGCGACAGGCCCCGTCATTCCTTGGTTGTGGCCGTTGGGATCTAACCCTATTTCTTGGTCTCCAACTCTAAAGCCAACATAATAAGGCTCATCCGCATAAGGCTCTATACCCAAAAGCTTGCTGTAGAGCGTCTTTGCTTGAGCTATGTCTTTGACGGGATAGATGACTGTTCTGATACCTTGATTCATGGAGCACTCCTTACTTTGATTGATTTTTAACTCAATTTGTCTGGTTCTGGCTCTGACAATGGCTCTGCTGTAACGATGACCGCGCTGCCCACTTGCGTTCCACGGGAGCCGGTCTCCCTGTCACATCGGGTGGGTTTCGCTCGTCACTACTATGACGAAACACAACGAAGGAATGTGACCAATGGACGAACACGAATGGCTGGCGGAGCAATTCGAGGCCTACCGGACCCACCTGCGGGCGGTGGTATCGCTACGTAAGGTGTCATGAGCCGCAAAGTAAGACTGTCTCAAGAGGGAGTAGAGTACCGAATTGCTGATTGGAAACGGCCTCATTTCTGGCCTCTTTGCGTTCCTTTGCTTCATCCGTTTCATTCTAGTCGATGGCGAGTGTACCGTCAAGCGATTCACCGGGATCGGTCAAAAGCTGCTCGATTCGTCGAACAGTACATTGGTGTCGTTCCACTTCTCGCTGCCAGCCTCGAGTCCTGGCATCCTCAATCAGCTCATCGGGTCAGCGCTCCTCAAGCGATCCAGCGACCCGCGTCGCAGCGATGCTGTCCGCAAACTCCCACACGAGTGTGAGCAGGCGCTCAGGCTGCTCGATCTGCGGGACGTGGCCAGCTTCTGGGATGAGCTTGAAGCGAGCGTTGGGCAACGATTGGGCGTAGGCACGGCCATAATCAGGGTCCACAACGCCATCGCTCTCGCCCCAGACAACGAGTGCCGGAATCCTCACGCGACCAAGTCTGCGGCGCAACTTCGGATCGTGCATCCCCGGCTCTCGCCCGTAAACCCCAAGCGCCTGGAAGTTCGCTGCCATGGCTGCGACCTGGTCAGGGCGAAGGGTGGCGGGGTCGATGCGGAAGGCCGCCGGGTTGTGGTAGCTCAGCGCTGACAACTCGCCAGGAGTCAGGGGGAACACATCAGCTATCTGGTGACCCTCGACCTGGATGCCGACGGCATCGACGAGGACGATGCTGCCCAGGTGCGTAGTGTCTCGCACGGCGAGTTCAGAAGCGATCCAGCCACCTATCGAGAATCCGACGACCATGACCTCGTGGAGGTCAAGCCGTTCGAGGAGTTCGAGATAGGTGAGGGCAAGATCATCGATGCTGTTGAACCACTCCGGCCGTGGCTCACCCGCAAAGCTGGGGTGGATCGGCGAGAGCACGTGTGCATGTTCAGATACTGCCGCAGCGAAGCCAGACACGCTCTGCGGTCCGCCACCGCCGTGCAGGACAAGGAGAGGGCGACCGCTCCCTCGCTCGTCGATGCGCACGGTCAAGCCGTCGGCGAAGGTCTCTATTCGGGTCTGAGGAGTAAAAGGGGAGAGAGAGCTCATGTGATCAATCCTTTCTGTGATACTTCCTGCATTGCTCAAGCAAGCAATACATGGTAAAAAACCCTGTTAAGAAACAACCTCTGTGTCATAGCGAGCCATCAGCTTAGCCAACTGTTGCGGAGTAGGAGCAACGGAGGCTTGATTGAGCCTGCTCAATTCTTCAAAGTAGCCGAGATAGAGCGGAGGCGTAAACGTGTTGAGGAAACGAGCAGGCTTCTCAGTTGGGTTACTGAACGTATGGACGGTTCCAATGGGCACCATGACGAACGTGCCTTGACTGGCCCGCACCGTCTGGGTCCCTGCCAGAAACTCCAGTTCGCCTTCGAGGATGTAAAAGCCCTCTTCATGTGCATGATGGATATGAGGAGGCGGTGTGGGAGCATGAGGAGCCACTTCAAATTCCGCGAGGCCAAAGGTTCCTCGCGTCTGCGTCCCATCCTCCTGGACAACCATGTGAATAGGACCGAGAGGAAGCGTGCGTCCTTCTCCCGGCTTCAGTACCACGGCACTCATGTAAAAATCCTTTCTTTTCTTGCTTGCTCGCGCAAGCAATATGACAGACAAAATGGTCAGATGCTGTTCAAAGCCGTCCTGGTGGTGAGGCAGACGCATGCACTGGTTCCCAAGGCGGAACCTCCTCGTGATGGCGAAAACCTGCGCTTCTTCCTCACAAAGAGCGCTACCCCCCGCCACTAAAGAGCCAAAGCACGCAACATCTGCGCAAGCAAGTGATACGCAGCTTCCAGATCGAAGGTGGGGTCCATGATCTTTTGCAACGCCAGCCCATCAAAAATGGAGAGCAGGAGAGCAGCCAGGATCGTTGGATCGAGAGAAGAACGCTGCGCACCATCTGTCCTCTCACTGTTCTCTAAGACCTTTGCGATGACCGAGCCAATCTCGTTGCGTCGCTGTGCCAGTCGTTCTCGCACCTTAGGCTCGATGACGGAATTGTGCAAGCCAAGTGAGAACGCTTCGTAGCGCAGACGATACACGTCTGGTTCCAGATCGACCCGCTCACGAAGTTGCGTCAATACCGCTTCGAGAGACCGATCGACAGGCGTAAGTTGGACAAGGCGTTCCATTCTTTGGTGGAAACGCCGACCAGCCGCTTGCAGCACCTCAACGAGCAGCTCATCCTTGCCACCAAAGTAATAATGCACCAGCCCTGGTGCTGCTTGGGCTTCGCGTGAGATTTCCCGAAGCGTTGTCGCCTCATATCCCTTCTCTGCCAACACCTTCGAGGCTGCGGCGATGATGCGCTCTTTCGTTTTGTGCTGTTCCTCTGATGGTTCAGATATGTTATATTGCTTGCTCATGCAAGCAATATAACATATCTGAACGGAAATTGCAAGCCGGCGGTGGCTCTTTCTCTCATCGCTTCGGTTGGCCTGTGAAGCTGATCTGTAAGCGTATGATAGATTTTTACACGCATGGGGCTTCCCTCAATTTACAAGTGGCGGAAGCAGGGAGGCAAATTCCTTCGCGTTGTTTTTCGGGTTCTGGCGCAACTTTGCGCCAGAACCGATTCCTGTCCACTTGCTACTGGAACCCCTGACTCCCAACAACTTTTTCATACACCCCTCTCTCCTCCCTCACGTCGTCTGTTTAGCCAGTGTTGCTCCCCAGGCTTCATGTAGCTTGGGAATAACAGCTCCTCCATAGGCACGGATGAATTCGCTTTGGTTACGTCCCACGTGATGGACATGTACCTCGGTGAAGCCAAGATCAAAGAAGCCCTGGATGTGGCGGCGATGCTCATCGAGATCGGTCGAGATGAATACACGGCCCTTGAAGTCTTCGGGACGCACAAGTTCGGCGAATGCAGCGAAATCTTCTGGTGAACGGATGTCCTGCTTTGGAGCTTTGATCCCACCATTAGGCCATTCTTTCATCGCCAGTTGCACCGCCTCTTCGTAGGTAGCTGCCCAGGAAACATGTAACTGTAAGAGTTTGTGCATGGTAGACGGGTCTTTACCGGCATCTCGCGCTCCCTTCTCGAAATGCTCGATGAGCATCTTGAGCTTTTCATGGGGCGCGGCAGGTGTGATGAAGCCATCGCATATGCGCCCGGCGGTCTCGGCGGTTTTTGGACCGGAGGCTGCAATGTAGATCGGGCAGGGGTGTTCCGGTCGTGTGTACAGGCGGGCACTTTCCATCCTGAGATGTTGACCAGAGTAGCGCACCTTTTTGCCTGTGAAGAGCTTCTGGATAATCTCAATGGACTCGATCATGCGTTCCAAGCGTACTGGCGCATCGGGCCATTCACCCCCGACGATATGCTCGCTGAGGGCTTCTCCCGTGCCAATACCGAGCCAGAAGCGACCCGGGTACATGGCAGCGAGTGTAGCCGACCCCTGCGCAATGATTGCCGGATGGTAGCGATAGGAAGAACAGGTAACACCTGGCCCAAAGGGTAATTTTTGGGTGGCGAGGCCAAGCGCGCCCATCCATGACCATACAAAAGGACTTTGCCCCTGTTGCGGTACCCATGGGTGGAAGTGATCTGCTGCCATAACATCGCCGAAACCGGCCTGCTCCGCCTCCTGGCACCAACGTGTGAGGTCGGTGGGATGAAATTGCTCCAGCGCTGCTGAATAACCAACTATTGGCATAATAAACTCCTTTATGACTCATTTTCTCAGGCTTCAAAAACAGGTGCCTGTTTTGTTTGCTTCGCTCTCATCGGTGCTCTGCAGTCACGAGCCATGCTGGGGTACGAGAAGGATCTTCCCCTGCCTGCCCGTTGCTTCGGCTTGCGTGACGGCGGTGCCAATCTCGTCGAGGGAGAAGGGACGCGCAGAAGAGGTCACGAGAATGCCCTCGCGCATCAGCGTGACGATTTCCTGGACCAGCTGTCGTTGTGCGGTCTCGTCCAGTCTGTGAAGCCAGTAAGCAACCCAGAAGACTTCCAGAATGCGCCGGCCTGCCAGAATGAAGCGTGGATCGGCTCCCACACGGATCGGCTCGCCGGTGAGGGAACCATAGACCAGCATTCTGCCCTCCTCGCCCAGCGCCTGGTACACCTGCGTTCCTGTTTCTCCGACCACCGGATCGATGGCGTACTTGACGCCCTGTGGACCAACGATCCTGCGCACTTGCTCATCGATTGGCCCCTCGGTGGAGACAATCACCGCGTCGGCTCCCAGGCGTTGCAGTTCCGCCACCGCTTCGCGCCGGCGGACGACATTCACCGTGCGGATCCCATCGTGTGTGGCCAGTCGGATGATCATGCGTCCCAGTTCGGAGTTGGCTGCGGATTGGAGCAGCCATTCACCTTGAGGGATGGCCAGCACATGACGAAGCATGAGGATAGCTGAGGCCGGGTTGACCGTGAAACAGGCGGCTTGCTCATCAGGAAGATCGTCGGGCACCGCAAGCAGATCCTGTGCGGGCACCACGGCATAGTCAGCCCAGTTGCCTCCCTTTTCATTCCTGACCACGACGCGTTGTCCAGGGACAGGACGCTGCACCTGTGGCCCGAGAGCATCCACCATGCCAACGCCTTCAAATCCGACAGGGGAGGGGAAATGGGGTTGAACACCGGCATAATGCCCTCGCACAAAGAGCAGATCCGAGGGGTTGACCGGACTGGCCAGCATACGAACGCGCACTTCCCCTTTTCCAGGCTCTGGGAGAGGACACTCCTGAACCGTTAGCACCTGGGCAGGCTCCCCATACTGAGCGAATCGAATCGCTTTCATCTTTCCACTCTCCTTTCTTCTGCAAGGTAGTATCTTTCCGAACCTATCTCACTTGACGAATCACACGTGTTCCGTTTCTGCGTTTGCACGTTGATTGACGTTTAGACTACATTAGAGAGCATTTCATAACGCAAAAGCCCGCCCGGAGGACGTTCGGACCACTCCCCCAACTGATGCACCTCGCCCTCTCTGGTCCTACTATAAGCAGGAAGTGTCATGAAAGCGCCATGAGCATCGTCATGGGTAGTGGCCCCAAACGCTGAGCAGGAGAGGAGCCAGAACGCGCCTGGCAGGAAGGCCACCCACCAGCCCGGACTCCGACCGAGCAGCAGGCGCATACGATCACTAACGTTGGTATCCTGAGTGGATCTTCAGGAGAAAGGAGTTCGCCTCCTGTAACAGCTCAGCTCAGCTTCTCCTCATTTTGCCGTGAGGAAATGCTCTCAAGATAGTCTTCCCTTTCTTCAACTGCCTCCAGTACCATCTGCTCAGCCTTCTCTGCCTGGAGGACGAGCGGGAGGACGGCTTTGAAGAGCTGAACGCTCATCATGGCGCTCAGTCTGTGTTGCGTCGGAGAGAGATGCGGGGCACGTATCTCAAAGCCGAGCTCAAAGCGGGTTTGCAGCCCTTGCGCCAAAGCATGAGTCAGACTCGCCACTTGCATAGATGGAGGCGTATTTAAAAGGATGTGGAAAGCTGGATGCGCGAAATGAAACGCGAGCAGGGCATCAATGATCTGATCCAGCCAGGTGGAGAAAGGAAGCGATGCGCTGTAACCCTTGCGCTCGTCGCTGAACTGGCCGTGCGCCTTTCTGCTGATCCATCATGTGCTCCAAACCCTTCGCCCCATCTAGCGCCAGAGTGCGCTTGTCCCCGGCAGGGCTGTTGCAAGAGCGGCAATACCAAGCAGTCAAACAGGGGTCAAGGGGACGGTAAACGCCTACACCTTGAGCTTCGCGGTGCTGCTCATGACTGGCGCGGCGCTCGGCGACCGCTTCGGGCGTCGGCGCCTGTTCGTCGCTGGCCTGGGGCTGTTCGTACTGGCGTCGGCGGCCTGCGCGCTTGC
>WNGJ01000793.1_pt1 | contig 32387 bp, 36 predicted proteins | sample 5400611 | NCBI WGS metagenome assembly WNGJ01 (sample SAMN13153375, study PRJNA577476) | soil metagenome | isolation source: 40 cm soil or saprolite under Garry oak tree replicate 1 | place: USA:California | collected 2016-06-15
TGGGTCACCCCGCCCGAGCGATCACATCCGGCGGCGCGCGGGCTGCCGGCCGCTCTGGCTTCGCGCATTTCCCGCCTCGGCCCTCCTCCGACGGGCCATGCTCCGTTGCTGGCGAACCGCCCTGGCCTGGCGCTCGACGTTGGCGACGAAGGCCGGATCGCCGCTGCGCCTCAGCCCCTCCTCGATGAGCGCCCGGAGAACGATCTGGAGGCTCACGGGGAGCTTGTGGCTGATCGTCGCCTTCGCCGCAACGACACGCGCGCGGTCCAGGATGTCCCTGGAGAGAATGAGAAGAACCGTCGTCCTGTCTTCGAGCACGCCCACCTCCGTCTCCTTGGCGACCAGCGCCTCGGCGTTCTTGCCCCGTAGTTTAATCTATTATATAAGTTATACTGTAGTGGCGGTCAGTGATCTGGCGGGCCACACGGGTGGCCCGGGCGCCCTCGGAACCCCAGCGAGCGCCTGGCTCGGGGAAGGCAAGAATAGTCGAACAATGACCGAGCGCGTCATCTCGCTCGGGGCCGTCCCGGCTCGCGAGTCTTATGCCCGACTCGGGGAGACCGGCTATGCCGAGCGTGCGTTCGCGGAGTGTCGGCGTTACGAGGCCCTCTTGCGAGGGGCGATCGGACCCGAGCCCCCGGGCGCACGGCTCCGCATCCGGCGCTCAGCGCCAGGCCTGGGTTCATACCTCGAGCTGGTCGTCGAGTACGACGACGAGAACGTCATCGCGCGCGCATACGCCATTCGCTGTGATCGGGAGGCGCCGACGAGCTGGGAATAGGCGACCCGAGCCGTTGAAAGGAGTCTGGATGGCCAGGCAGCACTGCATTGCAAATGCTCTCGTGCTGATCGTTGTCGTCTCGCTGACCGCCACGGGTACGGCCGAGGGCCAGGTGCCCACCGCCGCTGACTTCGCCGCGTGCAATGCGGAGGCGCCAAAGGCCGTCAAGGCCGGAAGCGCCTCACCGACCACCGGCGACCTCGCCCGCGCCGGCAACGTACGCGGTGACGCCACCACGTCGAGTCCAGGAGATGGCAAGGGCACAGGCGTCGAGTCGTCAGATCCGCAAATCCACGGAATGAGCGCGGAGGGAGCGAAGCACGCCGCCTATCAGGCCGCCTATCGCAGTTGCATGCGGCGGAAGGGCTTCTGAGCGATCGGCCGAGCCCCTTGGAGGGGCGAGCGCACGCGATGTCGAATGCGTAGCCCCATCGGCTCGTCGAGCGAGACCTCGGTCATGGCCAGGAGCACGCAGCGGCAGCCGGGGTGGATCGGCGGCATGAAGTCGCTCCCGCGACTCACCTCACGGCCGTTGAACGACTCACACACCGGGCATCGCAGCCCGTCTCCCTGCTGCACGATCCGCGCCCGGATCCCCTGCCTCGTGTAGTGGTGAAGCGCCGTGGCCCCGCGGCGGAGCGTGTCGAGCCATTCGAGAAGGAGATCCAGTTTCCGCAGCCGGTAGGCCGTGATCGCGGCCGCCGACATCCGGGACGACGGGACATCATGCAAGCCCTTCCACCGGGCGGGGAACGTGCCGCTGGCGGCGAAGATTCTCTGCCAGCGATCGAACTCGGGCCACGTGAAGCCGCGATCTCCGAGGACGGTCACCGCCGTCGTTCCCTCGCCGCCGGCCACCACGCGGGCGCGACCGACCTTGAGGAACTCGACTACCGTCTCTCGCTCGTCGTGCGAAAAACCCTGGATGCTGTCCAGGGCGCTATCGACCGCGTTGAAGTTCCGGCTCACTCGTCGGGTTGAGTCTCCTGATTGTGATTGTATACTATTTATCTTTTATATAACTCATGATAGTATGTATATCGGCGATACCTGACGCCGTCTCCTTCCCCGGTCGGCCCGTGCATCGTCAGGTCGTGACTCCAGCGTGGATCTACGCCCTTCTGGAGCGCGCGTGGAACTCACAGCGTGGAAACAGTAAAGGAGCAGCCCCCATGGCGCAAAAACTCTTCATCGGCGGTCTCGCGTTCTCCACATCGACAGAACGGCTTCGAGAGGTGTTCACGGCCGCCGGCCAGGTCGAATCGGCCGCCGTCGTGACCGATCGTGACACCGGTCGCTCGCGCGGCTTCGGGTTTGTCGAGATGGCGACCTCGGAAGAGGCCGATCAGGCGATCGCGCAGTTCAACGGCAAGGACCTCGACGGCCGGCAGCTCAGGGTGGAGAAGGCCTCCGCCGGCGGCAGTCGTAACGCCGGGGGCGGATCTTCACGGGGCTTCGGCGGAAACTCACGCGGAGGGCGCTGGTAGGCGGCCTGCCTCGGCGAGGCCATGGCGAGATGTGAGACTTGTGGCGCAGAGCTCCCCGACCCTTCACAGCGATTCTGTGGGGGCGACAGGTGTCAGCGTGTGTTCATGAGACACAGCCCGGCCACGGACGGCTTCCGCTGGTCCGGGCAACAGAGCGGTCCGTACCCTTCTCACTTCGACAACCGAAGAGGTGCCACATGCAACTACAACTTCCGTGGTTCAAACCCGCCGCGTGGGGTGTGGTGGTCGGCGCTGTTGCGACCATGATCATCGGCTTTTCCTGGTTGGGCTGGACCCTCGGCAGCACCGCCGAGCGGATGGCGAGTGAACGAACCACCACAGCGGTGGTGATCGCGCTGACCCCGTCCTGCGTCACGGGATTCATGCAGCAGCCGGGCGCGGCCGCAAAGCTCGCCGAGTTTCAGAAGATCGAGTCGTGGAAACAGCGGGAATTCATCGAAGCCGGCGGCTGGGCCACTCCGCGGGGGGACAAGCAGGCGAACTCGGGACTTGCGACCGCATGCGCCGAGGAGCTCGCAAAGACCAAGACATAGGCTTTATGGCTACGCACTCGAAAACCAATCGAGCCGTTGCACGACTCCGCCGGCTGGCCAGCGTGCGGGTTCCATCGCGTCCTGCCCCGGACGTTCCTGCTTCCCATGTCATGCCTGACTGGCTCGAGGAAATCAGGAGGCGGAAATGGACCGAGGAGCGGCGATGCTGGCGGTTGTCATGGAGATTTACGAAGGCGGTAAGGATCTGATCCCGGGGTGGGAGCTCAAGGAGCAAGCGGAGAGCGCGCTGGCAACAGGTGGTACCGAAGGCCTGAGGCGCTATTACGAGGCGTGTCTGGCCCGTTCGAGTCGCCAGGTAAGAACCACCCTCGAACGCGACCGACGAAAGACTCTGGAGTCGGAGCGCGATCGGTTCATGTCGATTTACCTGGGTGCCGCCCGGTGACGGTTGGGGAGGTGTGTTGAGGGCGGCCCCCTCCATCAGGGGGAAGCGACGAATATTTCAGGCCGCGAGCGCGCGCACGACGGTCTTCTCCTGGAGACACTCGGAACACTTACCCGAGGAAACTTGAAAGCCGTCGCCGATCAACACCACGGCTTCGCGCACGTCGCTGGGAAAGGCCCCCATCTTCAGCGCAAGACACGCGTCGCAAAAGCGGACCGTCCGGTACGCCCGGAGCAGGAGGCTGACTCGATCTTGGATGGTTTGCATAGCGCACTCCATGCCGCGGAAGGAGATCTGTGCCTTCGTCACCGGGTCTCGACGCACGCAGCGCGTCAACCCTAGGGACTCAGTGGCTGGCGGAGGCACTGTAACACGAGACCGGGCGGGCGACATGCTCGAGCGGGCGCATGACGCCGGCTTCGGCGAGCGCGGGCGCTTTGCGATAGTGGGCCTGCGGGGAAGGAACGTCCCGCCGTCTACTACTTCCCCAGGTCAAACGCGAACGGATAGCCGAACTGAACACCGACCTTGACCCGGTTCTCATCGGCATCGAAGTCCGGCGTCGTCGACGAACTCCCGAGTCGCTGGCGCAGGAACGAGTATCCGCCAAAAACCGTCACGTAGGGGTTGATCCGGTAGGCTGCTCCGAGGGTCACCGTGAACACAGTGACGTCGATGCGCTGTACTTGCCGGTCGCTCAGAGACTCCGCCTTCGTCCACATGGGATTGAAGATGACGAACAGATCCCGCCAGGTCGGCAGGACGAGCGTCCCGGAGACCGTCTGGGTATCGGCCGGGCCACCGAATCCACCCGCAACGGCCACGTTCCGAGAGTAGTAGACGCTCGCCGTACCGAATGGCAGTCGCTGTGCGAAGCCGCCGCTGAGAGCCGGGGTGATGAAGCTCTCGTCACCGAGCTGGGTGAACGCAGGGCCGCCGTCGGCGCTGACGGTGAGCGTCGATGTGACACGGTAGCTGAAACCAATGGTGGGATTGTGCGTTTTGGAGTTGTCGCCGTGACCTGATCGCAAGTCCAGGTACGTGAAGTTGTACCCGATCATACCGGTGAAGCGAGGCGTGAACGCGTGGCTCAGGTTGCTGAGGAATCCATAGGTGTCCGAGTCGATCCCCGCGCCTTCACCCTCGAGGCGCACCACACTATAGATCGCCGCGAGATCCAGCCTCGTCTGCGACCCCACCTGCCATCCCACAGCGGGCGTGAGGGTGTTGCTCCACGACGCTTGCCCACCGAGGCTGAATCCTCCTGATGTGGCGTCCGGGCTCTGGTCTCGTGTGAACGTTTCGCTCGCGGTGAGCGTAAGGCGCGGGGTCGGCTCGTAGAAGACGCCCCCGACGAAATTCTGGCGGGCGAGGCCGTCGTTTGGGCTGCTCCCGCGAGCGTACAAGTCGGCGGAGTTCGAGAAGCCCGCGGCCAGCTGGAACCGAGGGCGGTTCACCAGCAGCATGAGGGCGGGGGTGAAGCTCGTGATGAAATCGTACCGCTTGTTGTTGTTGTTCAAGAAGATGTTGTCGGTGAATTCCTCGGACACGGCGATCGAGGGCAACAGGTTGACCTCGCGCCGCTCCAACGGCGACATCAGAAGCCCGAGCAACTCGAGGGGATAGTTGGACAGGCCAGGATAGGCTGGAGCGAGCGCCGGACCCACAGTCGGAATTCGCAGCAGCGGTGAAGACCGGAACTCCCCTTCCTCCTCAGGCTGTTGCTGCTGGACGATGCCGGGCCAGAGCTGCGGGCTGGGCCAGGGCTGCTGGGCCCATGCGTGAGGCGGCATCATGCAAAGGGCGAGGCCGAGGATCGCGCACGCGCGGAGCATTCGACGGCGACTTTATAAATACCCGGTTCCGAGGGCAATCAGGTAAATACCCTAACGAGAGTCAGGGTGAAATCGTAGCTCACAGCCTCACACCCGCGACTTTCACCCAGTCGGGCGCCGCATTCCAGGGCCATGGCCGCCCTTGCGGAGCACTGTGAGCGTTCCTGAGCGGGGCTATATAATCCCGGCGATGGCGGCCAGCGCCCCGTTCACGCTCGGCGGTTTCATCGCCCGGTTCGCCTTCGCGCTGCTCGTGGCCGGCGCGACTTACAATCCCACTCGCTACTCGTACTACGCGTGGGCAAAGAGAACCGGGTTCGAATGGAGTCCGCCGACCGTGTTCGTCGGCGTCGTCCTGCTGATCGGCTGGTTCGTCTGCCTGCGACTCACCTTGCGCTCCCTGGGCGGCCTCGGCTTCCTGCTCGCCAACGCGTTCCTGGCCGCGCTCTACTGGCTCGTCGCCAGCTGGGGCTGGCTGCCGATCGAGAACGTCGCGGCGATCTCATGGCTCGGCCTGTTCAGCGTCGCCGCCATCCTGGCCGTCGGCATGTCGTGGTCGCACTGGCGTCGGGGCTCGACCGTCCCACCCCTGTGACAGCGCTTCACGCTCACCCGAAAAAGAGGGCCGCCCCTTGCGGAGCGGCCCTATAGCCGTGAGGCCTCGGTGAATCAGCTGTGCCAGCGGAACTGTTGCGGCTTGCGCGCGGACTCCTGGGAAATCATGACGTTGACCAGGGCCGGGCCCTTGAACGCCGTCGCCTGCTCCAGGGCGGACTTCAGATCTTTCGGGTTCTCGACGAACCAGCCCTTCCCGCCGAACGCCTCCATCATCTTGTCGTAGCGGGCGCCGTAGATCAGCGCGTTCGGCCGCATGTTCTGGAGCGGATTGTCCGGATGTTTCGCGTGCCCTGGCCCGATGCCGCCGTTGTTGAAGACGACGATCTTGACCGGGAGCTGATAGCGACAGGCCGTTTCTATCTCCATACCGGAGAAGCCGATCGCTGAGTCGCCCGAGACCGAGATGATCGGCTTGTCGGGATGCACCACCGCTGCGGCAATGACGAAGCCCATGCCGATGCCCATCGTGCCGTAGCTGCCGGCATCGAGCCGGTGCCGCGGCTTCGAATTGAACAGCTGGGTGCGGCCGATGTCCATCGTGCTGGCGCCCTCGCCGATGATGATCGCGTCGTCCGGCGTCCACGCGGCGACATCTCTCAGCGCCCGGTAATAGTTGGCCGGGGCCGCATCGTCGACGAGCTGGGGCGCGATCTGGGCCGCGTTCGCCGCCGCTTTCTCGGCGATCGAGGCATGCCAGGGCGTGTCCTTGGGATACACCCACTCGCGCTTGCCCAGCGCCTGGTTGAGCTGCCCAACGATCGCCTTGCCGTCGCCGACCAGCGCGACCTCGGTCGGCGCGTTCTGGCCGATCGCTTCCGGCGCGATGTCGAGCTGGATGATGCGCACATTCTTGTTGAAGCGCGGCGGTAGGCCGAAATGCATGATCCAGTTGAGCCGCGCGCCCATCAGGACGACGACGTCGGCGTTCTGCAGCGCGTGGCTCCGCGCCGCGCCGACCGACAGCGGATGGTTGTCGGGCATCACACCCTTGCCCATCGGCGAGGCGAGGAACGGCAGCTTGGTGCGCTCGATGAAAGCGCGAACCTCGTCCTCGGCGCGCGAGTAGGCCATACCCTTGCCGATGATGACGAGCGGTCGCTCCGCCGACCTGAGCACGTTCAACGCGCGTTCGACATCATCCGGCATGGCCTGGGTGCGCGGCGGATCCGGGCAGCGCGCCGGCTCGTCCACCCTGGACTCGTCGACCTTTCCGGTAATGATGTCGTCCGCAATGTCGAGATAGCTCGCGCCAGGGCGGCCATAGATCGCGTTCCGGACCGCCATCTCGACATAGAACGGGATGCGGTGGACGTGCTCGATCGCATGCGCGAACTTGGAGAACGGCGTCGCGATCAGCACCTGGCGCTCTTCCTGGAACGCACCCATGCCGTTGCGCCAGGTCTCCGAAGCGCCGCCGATCAGGACCATCGGCCAGCCATTCTGCTGGGCATTGGCGAGGCCGGCGAGGGCGTGGACGACGCCGGGGCCCGACACGACGAGGCAGGCGCCGGGGCGCCCGGTCAGATAGCCGACGGCCTGGGCGGCATACGAGGCGGACTGCTCGTTGCGCATTCCGACGTAGGTGATCCCTTCCTTCTGCGCGGCCGCGGCGATCGGCTGGACCGGAAACCCGACGATCCCGAACATGAACTGGACGCCCTGCCGTTTGAGATTCCTCGCGACTAAGGTTGCGCCGTCGACTTCGGCCATGAGTTCTCTCCTGTCAGAGTGGGTCGTCGTCCGCGCGCATCCATTGCACCCGGAGCGGGCGACCCGAGGCTCGCGCCAAGTAAGATCGCGCCCCCCGGAGCCAGAGTCAAGCCCCCGTATCGCGCCGTCTAAGATGTTACCGAGCGAAAATCGTCGCGCCATTTGCGATGTGACTTTCGGGGGTCTATCGAGGCCCGGAGGAGAGTGACATCGTGACTGCGCCGCTTCTTCATCGGGATGACGTCATTCGACCGGGTCTGCAAGCACAACATGACGTTCAACGTACGTCCGACTGGCCCTTGGTGAGCCGGTCGATCTACGCGACGAGTACGACGAGGCCGCGGACTACTATCTCGTCCGCGACGTCGACATTCTGCCGCGTGTGGCCCACGCCGACGAAATGTTCGAGGGGATCGAGGAGCTGCAGTGAAGGTCGCTGACGAGCCGCCCCACGGTGCCAAAGTCGAGGAAGAGGCGGACAGGTTGCGAGCCGAGATCCTCGAAATAGTCCAGCGGAAAGCCGCGCGAGGAATCGTCGCGGCCGCCGGCGAGGACGGGCTTGAGATCACTGGAGAACTCGATCGCCAGGCCGTCGAGACGCTTCGTTTGGAGATCCACCGCATGGCCACCCGGCATGGACCTGGCGTAACCCGATTCAGGGTCGAGCACGAGTCGTCGCATCCGGCGGCGCGCGCGGCGCCAGTGAGACGGCGTGACAACATCCGTCTGGCGGCTCTTCCCGCTCGTCAGCGTCCCTCTGGTCGTGCTCGCTATAATCACGCGCGGAGTCAACGCTGGACGTCCTCCGTCCAGGGCACGCGCGGTGGCGCCTGCGCGGGCCGCCAGCACCCCCAGGAGCATGATGAGCCTGCGCGGGAATATCGCCGTCGTCATGACAACCCTCGCGATGCGCCCGAGCTAGGAGAAGGGAGACGCGGAGGTTTCAAACGCCACTGTGCCTTCGCCGACCAAGCTGATGGCCACATAGGGGTGTGCGAGGACGTCGAGGTCGAATGCGGCCGTGAGATTCCCCGGCGTCACCGACACCGCGAGCCGGGCTCTGTGGTCGGCGGCGGGCACCGCGATGGCACCCGCTCGTTCCGTGGACGGATCGGTGGTGAGACCAACAGCTTGGTACACGGTCCGGTCGTCGACTGTGATGAGAACCGTATGTTCATGAAATCCTTCGCGCAGCATGAGATGCACGATATATGGTCCCTTCGGCGTTCGGCCACCATCGGTGAAATCGGTCGCTGACGCCATTTACTCTGTCCTACTTTTCGTCGGGCCGGACATGCTCGACACAGTAACTGCGCTCCGGCGTTGAGGTCTTTCCAATTCGGTCGGGGATCATAGGTGGCCTGGCGATTCAGCCTTTTCCGTCGAATTTCCGGAGAGATGCCAAGGCTTCACGAGCTCGGGCGACGACTATATGAGGACGACTGTATAAGGAGGACGGTATAAGGAGGACGGTTGCGGATCGCCCAGCATGACTTGGCAGGCCCGCGGTGGCACCTCCGAGGGGTGAGCAGTCGCAGCAACGGCGCCTGCGAATGTTGTCCGATGAAGCCTGACGACCTCTGTCCCACACCTGTCACGAGGAGGAGTGAACATGGGGCGGCTTGGCGCAAGCAACACCAATACCAACACGAATACGAACACGAATACGAACACGGCGGTGAGCTCACCGCAGGCGGGCGTTGCGAACGGCATCCGCTACAACTCGCAGGAGTTTCCCAAGCTGCTGCAGCCCGGTAAATTTCCAGCCGAGCTCCCACCGGGCGCGCACAAGCCGAAGGAGTACGAGGACACCGAGAAGGAGGTCTACAAGCTCCAGTTCCGGAAGTACTGGGACGCCGAGAACCGGGCTTCCATCTACGTCAACGAGTTCGTCCAGAAGAACCCGGGATGGCTGGCCGAAGTGGTCAACACGATCCGGGAGAAGCACGAGCTACTCAAGCAACAGAAGGCGGAGCAGCTCCGCGCTGTCATCGGGATGTCCGACGAGCGTGAGCCGCGCTTCGTCGAGATCATCGACCAGCACGACGGCGAGGGCGCCATCAAGTACTGGCTGGGGATGCTGATGATCGATCCGAGCAATGCGCGAGCCGCCTGGGCGCTCATCCGGATCGGCCGAAAGCTCGGCGAGCACGTCGTCATGTGCCTCAAGAACGAGTTCCGCGAGCCGCGGCCCTCCCAAGTCTGCCCCGCAATCGTTCCCATGGTCGACCCGCCGATCACGCCGTCGTTCCCCGCCGGGCATGCCCTCCAGTCGCACCTCATCTCGAAGCTTATGGAGGCCGCCGGGCGACCGCTCGTCCAGCCTGACATGCTTTACGCCCTGGCCCAGCGTATCGCCGAGAACCGGATCATCGCTGGATTGCACTACCCTCTCGACAACGAGGCCGGTGTCATCGCCGCCGAGATGGTGTTCAAGAAGTTGATGACCGACGATGCGGACCTGAGGTGCGCCAAGTTCCGTGAGCTGGTCGAGGAGGCGAAGGCGGAAAGTCTCCGCGAGCGGGAGGCGTGATCATGCGCCAGGACTTCGTCGTCCGTCGGTTCGAGCTCCATGCGTCGGACGCTGACGCACTCAGCGCGGCTCTCGACACGTTGCGCCGTGATGTGGCCAAGCAGCCGCGGGACCTCATCAAGGCGCTGCCGATCAGACCGTCTGATCGGCCGCCGAGCGCGACCGTCACGCTCAAGGGGCAAGCGTCGGTGATTGCCGCGATCCGCGAGAACGTAGCGCACGTGCCGAAGGTGCGGGTTCTTCGAGACTGGCTCGACGTCCTGGCCGAGGAGGGCGATGCCCCGGACGCCGAAGACAAAATCTATCCCGATCGGCGAGCGCTGCTCAGGATCGATCCCGACGGACGATCGAGGGGCGTGAGGGGCAGCGGCGCCCGCCTGGTCGTGGCTGTCGTGGATTCCGGCATTATGGTCGACCACCCGGACTTTAGGGGACACCTGTGGACCACGAAGGTCGATGGACGGGACGTCCACGGGCGCTGCTTCCTCAGTGCAGCGGAGGACTACGATCTCACCGACCAGGACGGACACGGGACGATGTTGGCGGGATCCATACTGGCGACGGCCAATGCGATCCAGGGCCTGGAGATCATGGCTGTGAAGTTCTTCGACGTCATGACCCAGCCGTCGGCGGCGAATGCGGCGGCCGCTATCGGATTCGCGGTGGCGAACAAGGCCAGCATCATCAATCTCAGCTTCGATCTGGGTATCGGCTCCTACGCTTTGCGAGACGCGATCGGTGCCGCCTGTGCCGCCGACGCGCTGGTCGTGATCGCCGCCGGCAACACCGGCAGCGACAACGATCGCTTTCCGCTGGTCCCAGCCTGCTACGCCAAGGAGTTCCCGGACAATGTCATCGTCGTCATGGCGACAAACGAATACGACGGCAAGCCGACCTTCTCGAACTTCGGCAGCGAAAGCGTCGATCTCGCCGCGCCCGGCGTCGGGATCGCTAGCACGCGCCCTTTCTTCGTCGGTGACAACCCGGCCAGGCGATACGGTCGCTACACCGGTACGTCGGCGGCGGCGGCCCAGGTGACCGGAGCCGCCGCACTGCTGCGGTCACTCCGTCCGGCTTCGAAGGCCAAAGACATCAAGAACCAGATTCTGCAGACGGCGGACACGTTGCCGGGGCTGAGGTGCCGGATGAGCCGCCGGCTCAACCTCGGCCGGTTCTAGTACACATTGCTAACCGAGGACTAGCCCGGGAGTCCAGCGCCTCGCAGGTGGTGGGCCAGACGCCCGCGGCGGTCGGGATCGCGGATGGCGTAGCTGTCGACGAAGCGCTGGACGTCGAAGCTGGGGTCGGCGAGGAGCAAGGCGTGACCGACCTCGCGTGCCTCGTCCACGTGTCCGGCCGCGGCGAGGCTGGCGGCGAGCAGCCGAAGATTCGCCGTGTACCGCGGATTCTGCTCGCGTGACTTCCGGCCCCATCGGGCCGCCTCGTCATAGGCACCAGCGACATAGTGCCCCAGAACCAGACCGGTGTGAGCCAGGAAGCTGTGTGGATCGAGCGGCGACAACCGCAGGCCCTGCTCCGCCCGGCGGATCGCCTCCTCCGGGTCACCGATGTAGGCATACGTCGGGCTGCTCCGAGTCCAGGCGATCGCACTGTTCGGGCTCGCCTCGATGGCCCTGTCGAACAGCAGCAGGGCTTCCTCGAACTCGTGGCGGAGGATCGACTTGGCGTGGCCGCACAGCGCCAGCGCCATCGCATCGAAGCTGTCGCGGGCGATCGCCGCGGTGGCGAAGCGCAAGACCTCGGCCTGATCCGCGCCGGGGTTCGTCGACCACCCCTGGCCGAACCTGATGGTATGCCAGATCGCGAGCAACGCGTAGGGCATGGCGTAGGCCGGATCGAGCGCGATCGCTTTCTCGAGCCACGTGTGGGCCTCGGTAAAGTCATCTTCATTGAGCTGATAGATCAGCGCCAGAGCGCGCAGGGAGCAATCGTAGGCCTCGAGGCTGTCGGGACGCTTGCGGAGGGCACGCCTCATCTCTGCTTCCCTCACCTGTGGCGCGATCGTCACGACGACGCGGGTCGCGATTTGATCCTGAAGCGCGAACAGGTCCTCCGACATGCCGTCGAAGTGACTGGCCCATACCACGGCGCCATCCCCCGTCTCCGCCAGCTCGACCGAAACGCGCATCCGCGTTCCGGCGCGCCGCACGCTCCCGGACAGCGCATAGGAGACGCCCAGCTCCCGCCCCACCGCGCGGACGTCGACCGTCGTGCCGCGATACCGCAGCGTCGAGCTGCGCGAGATGACGAGCAACTCGTGAAGCGACGCCAGCGCGCCGACGATGTCCTCCACGATGCCGTCGCCGAAGTAGCTCTTCGTCTCGTCCTCGCTTGCGATGCGGAACGGCAAGACGGCGATCGAAGGGCGTCTCCGCGAGGCACCGACGCCGCTCAGGGTGGCGTCGGCGGTCACGCCCCCGCGGACTACCTCCGCGCGATCGGGCGCCGCCGGGAGGCGCTGGTCGGACTCTCTCGTGGGGGCGGGGGCGTGGGTCGCCGCCGGGGCTTCGGGTTCGGCGACACTACGGAGCGCGTATCGCGCGATTCGCGCGCGGACAGTATTGCGCGTGACTCCGAGGAGGGCGGCCGTCCGTGAGATGTTCCAGCCGGTGCGGGCCAAGGCTTCGCTCAGGCGCCGCCGGTGGAATGCGTCGGCGTCAAGGTCGGTCTCGCCGTACGGCGCGCTGACGAGGATCTCCGGCGTCGCGCCGAGCCCGAGAGCAGCGACCGGGATGACCGGGGTCGGGCACAAGAGAACCGCTCGCTCGACCAGGCTATTGAGTTCGCGGACGTTGCCGGGCCACCGATAGCCGCGGAGCGCCGGCAGCACGTCCGGGCTCAACTGCTTGGCCGGCCCCAGATACTTCGCGCACGCCCGGGCCAGGGCCGACTCCGCGAGTAGGTCGATGTCGGCCCCGCGCTCACGCAGCGGCGGGAGATCCAGCGTGATTCCCGCGAGGCGATGGTACAGATCCTCGCGAAAGCGTCGGTTCTTCACCGAGATCGTCAGATCCTCGTTCGTTGCGCTGATGAAGCAAACGTCGACCGGCTCGCTCCGTGTCGCACCAAGCCGCCTCACCGTGCCGTCCTCCAGGACCTTCAGTAGCTTCGCCTGGAGGGAGAGCGGCAGCAGGCTCACCTCGTCGAGAAAGAGCACGCCGCGATGAGCCACTTGCAGGAGCCCCGCCTTCCGCTGCTTGGCGTCGGTGTAGGCCCCCGGTTCGTAGCCGAACAGTTCGGACTCGAGCAACTGGTCGGGGATGGCCGCGCCGTTCACCTCGACGAACTCCGCCTTCGAGCGCGAGCCCCCGCGATAGAGGATGCGGGCGACCAAGCCTTTGCCCGTCCCCGTCTCGCCAGTGATCAGGATCGGCGGGAGCCGGCGCACCTCGGCCTCTCGGGTCAAGAGTGCCCGGATCTGCTCACGCAGCGCGACGATCCGCGCGCTTCCACCGAGGAGCTCGTCAACCACGTCCATAGACGGCGATTATCGGTCGCTCGCCGCGCGAACGCCAGCCAGCGCTGGCCGGGGAGGCTCACATCCAGTCGGCGAGTGGACTGGACGGGGACCAGGGCCCTCCGCCCGACGGCGCCATCAGATCGACGCGGGCACGCACCTCGTACGCGATCGCGTCCGTGATGAAGGCGCGCGCATGCGCATGACGAAGCCCGAACCGCCGCGCCACCCGGCGGATGGCGTCGCCGGCCGGCTGGCCACGACGGATGGCCCGAAGCACCTCACCCACGATGCGCTGAATGCGCGGTGACGCCCCTGGCCGAAAGGTCAGGACGACGTGGAGCTCCGAGGCCGCCGGCCCTCGCCAGCGACGCCAGACGTAGCGATCGACCTCGGGGCCGAGAGTGCAGTGTCGCGCCGGGGACTTCTCTTGCGCCTCGCGCGTCCGGCGATAGGCCCAGTACGACAGCGGGTACGTACGGTTGGTTCCGGGCTCCACCCAATGCTCGGTATCGTGACCAGTACTCGGCACGGTGCACCTCCCCCGGTAGTTCCAAACCATAGCCAGCCGCAAGCCGACTCCAACGGTCGCTGGGGCAAGTGCCATGCCGCACGACAAGCGACGCCATTTCAAGGTCTTGTGGTGGTCAAGCGAGCTGGTCCTCCAGTGGTCAAAACTGCTCAGTCACCAGCGCTCCCGCTACCGCGGCGTGTCCTTCTACGTTTGCTTATGGCTCGGTGTGGACGACACCCGCGGGCGCTCCGGTCTCGCGGGCGGTGATGCGGTTCGCGTCCCGCTCGACCCGGTCACGGACTTCATAGTTCCCCGACGTCGTAGCGAGCTTGCGTGCCATATTCAGTGCCATCTCGGATATCTCTCGATCGCCCATCAATGTCACGGCTTCGGCTGTACAGAGCACCCCTTCGATGGAGCGCTGACTGTAGGCCCGAAAGAGCGCGGCACGGTACGCTTGCCTCGCGTTGAAGCGCCCCGACAACGTAGCGCCGGTCAGCTCGCCGATGCGCAATGCCGCGTCACCGGCGGCGAGCAATGCATCCCAGCGTCGGCTTGCCTGGGCGACGGCCCAAACATCGGTCCACGCCCGGGCCGCTCTCGCGCCGTCACGCGCGGCGATTGCCTGCTCGACGACGCCGATGCGGGCGAACCACACGGGAGGGAATTCCTCCGAGCCTGCCCGGCAACAGTCGGGCTGCAGAGCGCCCGCTTGGAGTTCCCCAGACACCACCAGAGACAGCGCCAGGACGGCAAATGTTCCGAGCTTCCAACTCATGACGTCCCCCCTTCGCCGTGAATTGCCCGATGTCCGGCGAGCAACAACCCGTCGCTCCCACTACGCAAGCGGGCGACCAGGTGCCCAAGGAGCAAAGTCAAGGGGTTACGGTGGTCAGACTCTGGTGACTAAGCGGTTTCAACGTGATCAGAGGCTGCGCAGGCGCCCCTTCTGGGCGAGGTCTAGTTCGGTGAGCAGGAGGTGGCGTCTCGTAAGATCGGCCCGCGAAGGTGACCCGATGCTGCTGGTGAGTTCAGTGTGAGAAGGCCGGTCCGAGGCACAACGATCGAACGGTTGCTATTCGCCACGGTTCCGTGCTGCTTCCGCGACGAGCTCCTCTGCGACTGCGGACAGTCAGGCGCCGAATCTTGGTTTCTCGCCGACAGCTGCGCTGCTCACCGACGTCGCGCCCAGCAGGCGTCAAACACGTCGCACATCCAACAGCTCCAGGCGCCCGCCTGTACGATGCCGAAGAGGCTGCCCAAAACCGCGGCCGCCCGCGTTACTGTGTCCGTTCGAAACCCGCGAAGCCGATGCTCGACGAAAGTGCGCTAGCCCCGAGGGGTGGTTCATCGTTTTCTCTCCGAGCCAGCGCGATGTCCGTGAGGCACCGGCCCCGTGATCCGAAGCTTCCCCGACGGGTCGGAAAACTGGCGCAAGTAGGAGGCACAGACAAGGGTGTCAACAGCCTCAGCCTACGGAAGTGCACGGCGGGCCCTCGAGAACCTAAGGCTCTTGTTTTGCCATTCGGGTCTGGTCAGCCAATCGCTCGATGAAGACGCGCACCCGATCCACCGCCGCGGCCTCGCCAGTTCGCGTCGCGAGCACCTCGGCGACGCGCATCGATTGCTCGAAGGCGGCGCCGTCGCCAAGGCTGTCGAAGGCCACCGCCGCGGACAGGACGCCGTCGAGGGAGCGCTGCTGGCGCGCCCGGAAGAACGCGATCCAGTACGTCTCCCGCGCCCGGGCGACAGCGCCTCGCGCGAAACCTGGGAACGCACGAAGCCGGAGCGAGGCGGTCGCGACCGTGAGGAGCCCGAACCAGCCTCGATCGCTGAGTGCGACGGAATAGGCCTGTCGCCACGCGCGGACGGACGCGTCGGGATCCCTCTCTGCGAGGGCCTGATCCATCGTTCGGATGTACTCGGTCCACGGGCCGAGCGTCTCGATATCGCCGAACAAGGAATGCATCATCGAATCGTCTCCATACGATGCGTCATGTGATCCGTCCACTGTCGTTGTGCTGGCACTGAGAATTGCAACGTCTGTGCCGGATGGGTCATCAGAGAAGTCAGGCACATCCCAAACATCCGCATGGTCAGGCCGTGGTCAGTGACCGGTCAAAGCAGCGTTATCAGCGCCGGAGCTCGGGCGGGCGCGCACTCGGGGGCCGGGCGGCACCGGGACGGGCCTCTTTAGGTGGCGCTCCACGAAGGCGGACATGCCGGTGCAGCTAAACTTGAGCCGCCCATCCAGAGGGTCCTTGAACGCAAAGGGCAGCTGGCGCCACCAGCGGAGCCGTCGACTTCCTGGAAAAGCCGCTCGATGCCGGAGAGCTTCAGTCCAAAATCCAGCGGCTCCTAGTTGGCGATGGCCGCTAAGATCCTGGTCGTCGACGACGAGGCCGGCATGCACCGAAGCTTAGCGATCATGCTGCGCCGGGATGGGTACGAGGTCGGGGGGCCTCCGGCGGCACAGAGGCGCTCGATCAATTCGGCGACGACGTGCTCGACCTGGTCATCGCCGACCTCCGCATGACACCGGTATCTGGCCTGGACGTACTGCGCGCCGTGAAGCAGACGACGCCCGACCTCGAAGTCATCCTGATGACCGACTACGGTACCGTGGAGACCGCCGTGGAGGCGATGAGGCTCGGCGCCTTCGACTTCATCACCAAGCCCTTGCAGCACGTGGAGATGCTCCTCCGCGTTCGCAACGCGCTCGAGAAGCGCAGGCACGCCCGCGATTCAATCTGTCCGATCCGAGGTCGTGAGCGCCTTCCGCCTCACGGGGATCATCGGCACCAGCGCGGCGATGCGTGAGCTACTCAACGTATTGCCTCGGGTCGCTCAGACCGACACCGTGCTGCTCACCGGCGAAAGCGGCACCGGAAAGGAGCTGGTGGCGCGGGCGATCAGTGCGGCGAGCCGGCGGGCCAGCCGGCCGTTCGTCTCGGTGAGCTGCGCGGCGCTGCCCGAGCAGTTGCTCGAGAACGAGTTGTTCGGCCACGTCAAGGGGGCCTTCACCGGGGCTCAGTCCGCCCGCAGGGGTCTGCTGGAGGAGGCTCACACCGGCACCTTCTTCCTCGACGAGATCGGAGAGGCCTCGAACTCGATCCAGACGAAGCTGCTGCGCGTGCTAGAGGAACGCTCGCTGCGGAGGCTGGGCGACAATCGTTCGGTGCCGATCGACGTGCGCATCATCGCTGCCACCAACCGCGACCTCGAGAACGCGGTGCACGAGAAGACGTTCCGCGACGATTTGCTCTACCGGCTGAACGTTATCCGGCTCCACCTGCCCCCGCTGCGCGAGCGGATGGATGACGTGCCACTGCTGGCCCGACATTTCTTGGTTCTACACTGCAGGCGGCTTGACCGTCGCGTGGATGGCTTCGCCCCTGAGGTGCTGACGACGCTCCAGCGCTACAGCTATCCGGGCAACGTCCGAGAGTTGAGCAATATCATCGAGCGGGCGGTGGCGCTGGCTCCGGGCTCGCGGATCGAGCTGCGCGATCTCCCAGACTTGCTCCACCACCCCAGCCCCAGAACGAACCCGACGGCCGAGGCGCCTCCACCGACACCCTCACTACCGGAGCCCTACTCGGGGAACGAGCAGGAGCGACTGCTCGGGGCGCTGCGCGATACGAATTGGAACGTCTCGCGCGCGGCCGCCCGGCTGGGAATCTCTCGTAACACTATTCGCTACCGCATGGAGAAGTACGGCCTCCATCCGTGAGCCTCCCCTCCGAACTAGACGCCGCGCCGCACGCGGTAGTCCACGTTGTCCCGCACCCACTTCCAGAAGCGGTCCTGGTTGGCGAGGTCCGTGTCCTGCTTCATCTGGGCGCGCCAGCCCTTCATGACGTCGTACTCCACGGCCCAGAAGCGCACGCGGTCCCGCTTCACCAGCTTTCGCCAGTTGTCGCCGACCTTGGGGCTCGCGTAGACCAGGCGGACGGTGACGTTCTTCGAGAGGTAATCGAGGGGACTCAGATCGATCTGCCGGTAAGAGTCGGGCGAGCCCGACTTGACCGACCCGTCGCGCACGTCGGGGACGCCGTCGCTGACCACCATCACGGTGATCGGGGCCAGGATGAGATTCCGGTCCTTCGCGGTGCGCGCGACCTGCTGGAAGAAGACGTTGAAATCCGTGAGCGTGTCGGTCGGTGGAAACCACTTGCGGAGGTCCGCCTCGATCTGCTTGACGTCCTTGTTGTTGAAGTCGTGGACCGGGTGGAAGGACTTCGGCTCGTTGTTGTCCTTTCCGCCGATTGCCGTCACGAAGAGATCGCGCGGTTTCGAGAGGCCGCCGAACTCGTGCATGTGGCCGTAGAGGTAATGGGCGACGAACGTGAGGGCGTCGTCATAGGCGGGTCGGAAAGATCCGCTGGTGTCGACGCCGATGAAGAGCGTCGACCGCGGGGGCTTGTTGTCCTCCGTTTCCGCCGCCGAGACCACGACGGCGGCGCTGAGCAGAGCGGCCGCGACCACGCGAGCGGTGAGCGAGCTGCCCGCGCGCCTCATAGCGTCGCCTGCTTCCGCGGCGGCTGCTGCATGTGCAGGGTCTGTAAAATATGCCAGGTCTGCGTGATCTCACTGCCCTCCTTGAAGGGTAGCGAGAACACCTGGCGGGAGGAGACCAGGACCATACCGAAGTTGAGCGCCGCCGCCGCGATCTGCAAGACCGGCAGCACCAGGTAGTCGAGCAGCTCCTCGCTCTTGGTGTGGAGCCATTCGACCTCCTGCTTGAGCTCCGCCACCGGCTGCCGCCACCAGGCCGGCACCGGCTTGCCGTTGGTGTGGCGTGGGGCGCCCTCGTCCACCATCGGCCGCCGCGAGATGAAGGCGAGCATCGGCGGCGTTCCGAACTGTCCGAAGAGGAACCACGTCATGCCGCGAATACCGATCCATCCGAACGACGACAGCGCGAGCGTGACCGTGAGGCCCAATTTCATGCCCGTCTGCTGTGAAATCCACGGCGTCAGCGCGTCGATGAGCTCGCGGTAGAGGAAGATGACCTCGAAGAACATCACGAACAGCTCCACCACGACCATCTGGACGATGAACTTCCACTCGCGTTTCTTCACGGCGTCCATCAGGGTCTGCACGCACGCGAAGCTCCCCATGACGAGCAGCAGCAGGAAGAAATAAAGAATGGGGCCCGTGTAGCGCGCCGTCGACTCGCCGCCGACGAGGTCGGCGAGGAGCTCCGTCACGGTCGGCATGAGCGTGTAGGTGAAAATAGCGGCTTCGAGCGCGCACCAGAAGATGAGCATCACGAATGCGATCCAGGGCACGCCGGGTCTGAAATAGGTCTCAGTCATCCGGCCCGTCATCGTGAAGGGCATGAGCACGATCTGGCGGATCACCTCGAGCACGAGCTTCGCCACGAAGGTGCTGAACGTCACCACCCATCCCAGCACGACCGCCACGAACCGGAACATCCCCACCCAGTACAGCCAGACGGCGCGGACGGCATCCCACCACGTCAGCATCACCGTCGGGATGAACTGCGCGCGCCCCGAGCGGAACGGCAACGTGTAGATGGAGAGCTGCGTGCACCAGACGGCGGCGATGGCGAGCAGCGCCGGGAAGACCAGGAAGAGGTATTTCAAGGTGACGAGCCACCACGGACCAGGGGCGAAGAAGAAGTCCCACAGCGTGTGCTGAAGGCGCGGGATCCACGCCAGCGGCGCGATCAGCAGATCGGTCAGCTGGCGCCAGGGTTCGGGAATCTGATGAATGAGCTCGAACATTTTCACCCCTCCTTGTGCCCCCGGAGCATGGCGAACGAGCACCTACCGCATAGCAAGCATCCCGCCGCGCGGGTAAGGTGCTGATTCGGCGACGATCACGACCTTTCGCGGTGGACTCTTTGGCATCGCGCGGGCGAAACTGACACTCCCGTGACGCGAGAGCCGAACGCGAGGCTGAATCGCACATTGACGAGGGCGAGGGCCGGCGGGCCATAATGGATCGCTGCCGCTATTTCCTCGCTGGCATCTTCCGCCAGGCTTTGCGACCCAGGAGACCACCGATGCGCAAGACGTTCCTGACGATCACCGCTTTGGCCCTTGTCCCGTTCGGCGCCACCGCATGCGTCTCGCAGAGCGAGTACACGAAGGCGGTTCAATCAGCCGAAGTCCGGTACAACGCCCTCGAGGCACAGAACGCGCGCCTCAAGAGCGATCTCGCGGACGCGGGTAAGCGCAATGAGCAGCTGACGGCCGACCAAGCGCAGCTGGAGCGCACGCTGGCGTTGAAATCGGGCGAGCTTGGCAAGAGCATCGTGGACCTGCGCCAGCGCGTCAACGCGCTCGAGGGCGACAACACCCGGCTCACGCGGGAGCTGTCCGAGACGAACAAGGCGCGCGAGGAGAAGCTACGTGAAGTCAGCTCGACCTACGAGCAGCTTGTCAAGAAGATGAAGGGTGAGATCGACAAGGGGCAGGTGACGATCTCCGAGCTGAAGGGCAAGCTCACCGTGAACATGGTCGAAGCCATCCTCTTCGATTCCGGCAAGGCGGAGGTGAAGCGGGAGGGGCTCGTGGTCCTCGGCAAGGTCATCGAGATCCTCAAGACGGTGAACGACAAGTCGATCCGTATCGAGGGGCACACGGACAACAAGCCCATCGTGGACCCGCTCACCCAGCGCTATCCGACCAACTGGGAGCTGTCGGCTGCGCGCGCGATCAACGTCGCCCGCTATCTCCAGAAGCAGGGCATCGAGCCGGCCAAGCTGTCCGCCGCCGCGTTCGGCGAGTTCAAGTCGGTGGCCGACAACGCGACGCTGGAAGGCCGCGCCAAGAATCGACGCATCGAGATCGTCCTGGTACCGAAGGAGTGACGACCACGCCGCGCTGACCAATCGCGGCGCTCCGCTCGCCCTTCACGCCGCCGGTGCACGCGCCGGCGGCGTTTTTCGCTTTGAACCCCTCGCGATGGCGCCCAGGGGACCTACGAGGCCTTATCGCTTCATCATGTCCGTCCTCATGAGGGGAAGGCTCTTGGTCACGATGTTCTCGGTGACGGCCTCGATGCCGTCGAGCAGCAACGCCTCCGAATGACCCTGGACTCCGATGGTAGGGTCTTTGGTCAACGTGGAGACCATCTCTTCTCCCTTGCCGCCCTTGCCTGAACTCGATGGAAATCTCACGATCTCGGGGTGCACGGTGTACGTCGTCTGACTGCCGGCCGTCTCAACTTTCGTAACCTTGATCCGGATCGTGTACCCCTTCCCGACGGCGGACTTGTCCGAGACGAAGTCCGGCGCCTTGCCGACGACCGCCGTGACCACCTCTTGCATCTTCTTCTCCGCCGCCGCCGCGGATTTCCCAACCTTGCCGGCCTCATAGATTTTGGCTTTGGGGTTGGAATTATCGGTGTTCACGAAGATCTTCGGCATGTCCGCCTCCCTGGGCTGCTCGGCCCCGCAGCGTTGAACGGCCCCGCGCCGGGCGAGCGCTGCCCGCGCGAACCGCAAAACCCGTGCCGCGGGACGAGAGCAATATCAACGCGCCATTGACCGGCGATTCAGTATCGGACGCACCCGAGTCGGGCAGACGTCCCCTTCGGTGAGGGCATTGCGCCTGAGTCAGCGAAGCCTGAGTCAGCGATGAAGACACCTCTGCACGCGCCGACCAGGTCAGCGAGTCGCGCCTCCGCCCAATGGCAAGAAGGCGTGCTGGAACACGGCATCCGCCACGCGTCGGCCCAGGGCGATGCCGTCCGTCTTGTCGAACGCCCAGTGGATCCCGAGGTAGATCCGGCTCTGGCCGTTCTCCTCTTCGGCCTCGGACAGCGACGAGAAGCTGCGGGGACGGAGCGGTCGCACGAAGCCCTGATCGTCCTCTGTCACGCCGTTGAGCTCGTCCGACACGAAGGTGAACGCGATGCGGTCGGTCCGGTAGAACCAGCGCAGTGTCTGGAAGAGGGCGCCGCCGAATCCGGCATGGCCGGACGGGTAGGCTGGAAAGGGCGGCGTGAAGTTGGGCCCGTCGAGATTGCTGGCCGGCGCGCCGAGCGGCATGAAGGTCGGATCTCCCATCGTGGCGGCGTTGCCGTCGCCCTGGCCGGTGGGGCCGCTCCCCTCGTCGGCCTCGCGGACGCCGGTGATCGGACGCCAGAACCGGTAGCGGTACTTCGCCTCCCAGATCGCGATACCGGCGTCAGCCATCGCCACGTTGACCAGCGCCAGAAGCCGCGCGAGCTCGACGATATCGGAGCCCATCTGGTCGGCGATGTGCAGGGCGATCTGGTTGTAGAGCCGCGGCGGTGCACAGAGGCTCGGGGTTCCATCGTAGGCCCAGTAGATGCCGGTCTCGGTCTGTTGCGGGGTGCGCTCCGTCGGAGTCACGACGCCGTCGCCACCCAGCCGCCTGGCTTCGTCGAACGCGGCCGCGTACTCCACGCTTCCCATCGCGGGCGGTGGAACCCTGAACTGATCGGCCGACCTCAACACGAACGGTGTGACCTCGCCCCAGCGCGCGCCCAGTGCGAGCGGGATCTGGCTGACCGGATCCTGGCGCCACTGCCCCGGTTTATTTCCCGTGATGAAGTCCACACCGATGCGGGGCTCCGGGTGCTGCGAGCCGTCGCCGGTGCGCAGGGCGAGAATGGCGGCGGCGGCCCCCTTCCCCAGGGAGATGCCCTTGACCTTGGCGCTGCGCTCGGGAATCCGCCCGAGGTCTTCTTCGAGCTGCTCGTCGAAGCTCGCCCGCTGCGAGGGAAAGAGCTCGACCAGCGTATCGTGGGCGGCCTGGGCGATCGCGGCCCTCATGGAGGTCCCGTCGCGCGCGGGGGCCAGGCCGGTGTAGCTCCGATAACCGCCGACGATCGCGTTCACCGCATCGAAGATCGCAATATGGATGATCGCCATCGCGCGACTCGAGCGCCCAGGCCCCAGGTTCTCGCCGAAGACCCGTTGCTCGCCGGTCTCCACCGGCGTGTGGTCGAGCCCACTGGCGTCAATGGCGATCGCGTTCCAGTGGTGTACCCAGCTCCTCGCGGCTTGGGGCCGCCGTGAATGTCTCGGCCCCGGGCGTTGGTGGAAGTGTGGGCCGAACGCGTCGCGGAGACCGTCATCGAATCCACCCGCCCCTGCGAAGCCAGACGGATCGAGCGTGAGCATGGCGAGCCCTGGACCCGCCAGCCTCGCGACTGCCATCAAGAACGCGCGTCGATCCATCGCGCACCTCCCCGCTCTGAGATCGTGTCCGCGCCATCCGGACCGGTCCCACAGACGGTGTGCGGGTAAGCGAACGGCGTGCCAGAGGTGCGGCCTTGTCCGGTTCCGCGCCGCAGGGGAGTTGCGCCACGATTCGTCAGCCCCGGACCGTCAAGAACTCGGCACATGTCAGATCGAGCGTCACGAACCAGAGCGTGGGCGTCGCTGTCAGTTCGATGTTTGGCCGGTGGACGAGCGAGTGCCCGTATCCGTCACGGAGTCTCTCGCGGCGGAATGGCTGCGGTGTGTCACGCGACCCACGAGCCCTCTCCCGCCACGAGAGACGCGGCGGGGACAGCTATTCCCCGTAGACGATCGTCGTGTACTTGGCGTAGAACCCCAGGATGTTCATCGTCTCCTGGTCCACGTGATGAATCCGGGTGATGCCGCCGTTTTTCGCAGCGGCCGAGATGCTTGCGTCTCCCGTCGCGAACACGACGATACCCCAGGCTTCGGCCCTCCCCATCTTGGAACCGGTATTGGCCGGACCTGCTGACACCGGTCCCTTCATGTTGATGGTGACCGGCGCGACCACGGGTCCGTGAGCCAGGGCGCAGCCCGCGATCAACGCCGCGCAAGACAACGCGAGTACCAGACTTTTCAACATGGACTCCTCCTTCTGTTGTTGCTGTTCGATCCATGGAACTCGCTGTGAGCAAGAGTATCAGGAGTGACGGTATCGTGGGGACATGGTAACGCCGCGTCTTCAAGTCATCGCGTCGATCGGGCTGATGTTGTGTGTCGGCGGAATGTCGGCCACGCCTGCACCGGGGGCGCCGGGGGCTCGAGCGGCCCTGCCCGAGCTGGTCAATGAGCTACGCCCAGTCGTCGAGCATGCCCGGCAGCGCTTCGAGGCCCGCGACGCCACCGGCGTGCTGGCGCACGTATCGGAGCAGTACCGGAGCGGCGGGCTGACAAAGGCCGATCTGCGCCAGCAGATCCTCGCGATGTTCTCGCTCTACGAAGTCCTGCGCGCACGGTTGACCATCGACGACGTGCAGGTCGTCGACGGCGCGGTGTGGGTCTACACGAGCGGCGCAGTGTCCGGTCGCCTGCCGCTCGTGGGCTGGGTGACTGTCCTCACCTGGCAGAACGAGCCCGAGGTGGCGCGGCGTGAAGATGCTGGCTGGCGGCTCTTCGGATTCCAGACTTGATTGCCGACGAAGTCCTGGTCAATAGCCGCTTGCCCAGTCGACGACGTTGGTCAGGGCCCGCCCGTCCAGATAGGCGCGTAGATTGTCGCAGAAGAGGTCGATCCCCCGATGCTGACGCATGTCGCTGCCGCCAGAGATATGCGGGGTGATGAGGACGCGCTCATCGTCCCAGAGGCGACGATCGGGTTCATGCTCAAACTCACCCACATAGACGTCGAGAGCCGCACCCCGCAGCTTTCCCGCCGCGAGAGCAGCGATCAATGCCTCTTCGTCGATGATTTCGCCCCGCGCGACGTTCACCAGGATGGCGCCTGGCTTCATCGCGGCGAAGGCCTCCCGACCGATCAGCTTGGTCGTCTCCGGTGTCCACTGACAGCAGACCACCACGCCGTCGCTCTCCGCGAGAAGAGCATGTAGACGCTCGGGGCGTTCCAGGCGACTGAATCCGGCTGGCAGTACGATATCGGGCGCCGCCCGGCGTCGCGTGCCGATGACCCGCATGCCGGCACTGGCGCACAACCGTCCCACCTCTTGACCAATTCCTCCCGCGCCCACGACGCACACCGTCTTACCCTGCAGCAGCAGCGGACGGTAGGCACGATGGTCGAAACGATGCCGCTGGCGGTCGCCAGATGCCTGGTGAAGCCCCCTGGCGAAGTGCAGGAGGCTGGCCAGCACATACTCAGCCATCGGGCGGGTATTGCCATAGCCGCGCGAGGTGGTGACGATGACATCGCTACCCCAGAGATCCCCACGTAACAGATTGCTCGCCCCGGCCGGCAGTTGGTGGAACCAGCGCAGGCGCTTCGCCCTGGCCCGGAGATCCAGCGGAAACGGAAAGCCACCGAGGATGATCTCGGCGCTGGCCAGCAGCTGGTCGCGCTCCTGGCGCGAATGGATTGGTCCTGAACGCTCGCCGAGGTAGCGGTGCACCGTCCACGGCGGCCAGGTCTCGCGGAGTTCGACGTCAAACCAGCCCCGAGCATCGACCACATGCAGGCATCGGTCGAGCGCCGCTACACGGCTCAGCGCGTCGTCGGATACCGGCACGATCACTAGGACTTCTCTGCTCAGGGCTGGCGCCTCACTGGGCGGGCTTGGATTCGCCCATGATACCCCCGTTGGCAACGTGTCGAGGTTATCCGATCGCCTCCACGCGAATCGGACGCAGACGCTTGACGAGCCTCGCCGGCCCGCTTAGCTTCCTTAACGTCATGGCGTCTGAACAGGCACGCCCTAAGCACTTTTCGATGATCCGCACCTTTCAGCTGGCTGACCTCTTCACCATCGCCAACGGCTTCTGCGGCATGCTCGCAATCTTCGAGGCGATGACCTTTCTCAGCACACGCGCCACCCGGCACCTGTATCTCGCCGTGGTGTTGATCCCGGTGGCGCTGATCTTCGACGTGCTCGATGGGCGGATCGCGCGAGGACGGCACGCGGCGTCGGCACTGGGGCGCGAGCTGGACTCACTCGCGGACGTCGTGTCGTTCGGCGTCGCTCCGGCGGCGATCGCCTTTGCCGCCGGCGTCAATACGCCGTTGGATCAAGTGATCCTCCTGTTCTTCGTCGGTTGTGGGGTGAGCCGACTCGCGCGTTACAACGTCACGGCGGAGCGCCTGTCGACGCAGACGGGCCGCGTGGAATACTTCGAGGGCACACCGATCCCGACGAGCATCGTCCCGCTCAGCGTGTTGACGCTGGCGTTTTACGGAGGCTCACTCTATCGAATAAATCTGCTGGGCGTCGAATGGCATGCGCCCGTTCTGCTTTTCCTCGTGTCCGGCTCACTGATGATCAGCAAGACCCTGCGGATTCCCAAGCCGTAGGATCCGCGGGGCGGCTGGAGCGCTGTCGACGCCGTCGCGCCCGCGCCTTCCACGTGACGAATGCGGCATAATGGCCGGCAGATGACGACAGCGAGGCTGCCGAAAGGCCTGGGTTTCTTCACGCGCCTGCTCGATCAGGCGGCCCCCTCCGAGCGGTACCGGCTGGCGACCGCGCAGATCATCCACGCCGAGCGGTTCGGCTTCGATTCGGCGTGGATCGCCCAGCATCATTTCCATGAAGACGAGGGCGGCCTTCCCGCGCCGTTCGTCTTCCTGGCCCAGGTCGCCGCCCAGACATCGCGCATTCGCCTCGGGACGGCGATCGTGACCCTTCCGCTGGAGTTGCCGATCCGGGTGGCCGAGGACTCCGCAGTGCTCGACCTGATGTGTGGCGGCCGCCTGGAAGTGGGCGTCGGAGGCGGGGGCAACCTTGCCTCGTACGCGGCGTTCGGTCAGAACAGTGCCGAGCGCGCGACGCTACTCGCCGGCCACCTTCAAGTGTTGCGCGACGCTTGGGCAGGGCGGCCGCTGCCCGGAGGAGGGGACCAGCTGTATCCGGCGAATCCGAGCCTCGTCGAGCGCGTCTGGCAGGCGACGTTCACGGTCGATGGAGCGAGGCGGGCTGGCGCAGCCGGCGACGGTCTCATGCTGTCGCGCACGCAGCCTCGGCCCGTCAACGCTCCCGCCCTGCCGCTGGACAAGATCCAGAACCCGATGATCGACGCTTACATGGAGGCGCTGCCCGAGGGCCGCGAGCCCCGCATCCTCGCGTCACGCACCGTGTTCGTTGCCGATGACAAGACGGAAGCCCTTCGTTTCGCCGAAATCGGGCTGGGGCGGCATCGCGCGCGCCTGGCCAGGCTGGGCCGCGCGACCGGAGAGGATTCGCTCCACGCGATGATCACCGCCATGGATGTTCATCTCGGCACCTCAGACGATGTGATCGCCTCGCTCCAGACGGACAGCACGCTCACCCGGGCGACGGACGTCGCGGTCCAGGTGCATTCGATCGATCCGCCGCATCCCTTCATCCTCAGATCGATCGAGCTGGTCGCCGAGGTGGTGGCGCCCGCGCTCGGCTGGGGACGGGATACTGCGGGCGTCCGGCGTGTCGCGTGACCCGAGGACGATGAAGATGTCAGGAACCGACGCCGATGTCATCGATGCGCTGGTCGGAATCACGCCGGGATCTCCCCTGGATGCGATCCGCGGCCGGAGACCGGAGGCGCGCGCTCACGCGCAGGCGACGTACCAGGCGTTGTTCGCGCCGGAAGCGCCAGGCGATGTCACCGCACATGAGCGTTTCGCGGTGGGCGGACTCGTCGCTGGTCTGCATGGCGCCACGGCGCTTGCGGCCAGCTATACCGAGCGTCTCGCCGAGAGCGGAGCCCCGGGGGCGCTGAAGGAAGCGGTCCTCGCGGCCATCGCCGAGGGCAGGACCCACGGCCCCTATGGCCACTACCCGGCGGGGCCGCTGAGCCGTGAAGATACGGCCGGTCCGGTCTATCGCGTGGGAGCGGCCGCTCGCCGGACGCTCGGTCCGCGCCTGGCCGCAGCATTCGAGCATGTGCACATGCTCGTCTTCCACCCGCGCGACGCCGAGCCGGCGGCGCTGCAGGCGCTGCTGGACGCCGGCTGGTCCACGACCGACATCGTCACGCTCTCACAGATCGTCGCCTTCCTGTCCTTCCAGATCCGGGTGGTCACTGGACTGCGCATCCTGGCCGGGCCGTCCCTGACGCGCGAGGTCCCGACATGACCGATACCGTTCTGGTTCCCCCGGAACACACGGTTCCGACCGCCTTCACCCGCGCCCAGCTCGACTGGCTCCCCTGGCTCGAGCCGCTCGCCGTCGATGCGATGACCCCGCGCCACATGGCGAGTCTCGTGGACGCCGGGCGCGTGAAATCACCGTACTTCCGCCTCCTCGCCCGCGATCCGGATGCGCTCGAGGCCAGGACGCGAACCGACAAGGACATCTTCTACAACCCCGACGCCGGCCTGCCGCGGGCTGAGCGCGAGCTGGCCGCCGCCGCGACGTCCCGCTCCAATGGATGCCTCTACTGTGCCTCCGTGCATGCGCGCCACGCCGCAACCTACTCGAAGCGCGAGACCGACGTTCAGCGCCTGCTCGACGCCGGCGTCACCGCCGATCTCGGAGAACGCTGGAATGCCATCGTCGCGGCCTCGGTGGCGCTGACCGCAACGCCGAGCGCGTTCGGGCCGGAACACGTCGATCGCCTGCGTCGCGCAGGCCTCGACGATCTGGCGATCGCCGACGTCATCCACGCCGCGGCCTTCTTCAACTGGGCCAATCGCCTGATGCTCTCGCTCGGTGAACCGGCGGCCACGGCCGGGCCATAGGTCCGTGGATCGAGCACCCGTTTCACTCCTCAGAGGCGGCGGCGGCGAACCAGAAGACGCCGGCAAGCAGTACGGTGGCGCACGCCACCGTGTAGGCAAGCCGCGTGCCGTGCCACAGCCCTTCGAACCACTGCCTGAGCTCGGCGGCGAGCACGTTGGCTTTTCCACCGTACAGCTCCATGGTCCGCAAATACTGTTTCGACTCCTCGGGGTTGTATCCGAGGGCGTCGCCCGTTGCGGGCGCCGCGGCCAGATAGATCCAGATCGCGCTGGCGAGCCCGACAACCAGGATCACCGCGCCGACGAAGCGTAGGCGTCGGCCGGTCATTGTGCCGACACTCAAGGACGGCCGGATGACCGCATTGCCTGTCGCTAGCGCCGATCCTTCAGCAGCCAGTCGATAACGGCACTGCCATCGCCCGTCGTGTCGCTCCGGTCCATTCTTGTTGGCCGCTCGGTCGCGGCCCGGCGCTCGATTGGAGCCGAAGACTCGGCCGTGGTCCGGGACTCGAGGGCAGGACGCGGTCGGCTGTCAACCGCGGGCGTCGTGACCGGCGGTCGCCGAACAATCGCCGGCGCGGGAAGCGGCTTGAGGACCGCCGGAGCACGACGTTCCAGCGTTGATGTGTCCTGGACGGCGCGGAATTCAGGGCGCGTCGACGTCGGTTCGGGAGTGGCCGACGCCGACGACGGCACATTCGACGGCGGTCTAGCTTCGCGGTCCACAGGAACGGCAGTGGCGGGAGGCGGCGTAACTCGGCCTTGGAAGTGCGAGACGACTCGAGCGAACCCCGTGACCGAGACGACCGTGGCGATGATACCGGCTGTCACGACGGCGGCCGTCATGCGGAGAGTGAACGGTCGCCGGCGCCGGCGCACTCGCCGGCGAGGGTTCCCGCGGGCCTTCACGGAGCGCGGGCGAGACTCCGACTCGTGGAGCACCGCGGTCGCGCCCCAGATGTCATTCACCATCACGCTGATGTCCGGGTAGCGATGCCGTGGTTGCGCTTCGAGTGCCGTCGTGATGATCCGCTGGATGGCCGGCGACGGGAGCGGCGGCGAAGCGAAGGCGCTGATCGTCTGGCCTACCTTGCCGGCGGTCAACAGCTGCCGTAGCAGCATTCCCAGCGCATACACGTCGGTCGCCTCGGTCGTCTCACCGCGCTCGAGCTGTTCGGGCGCGCGATACGCCACAGAGAACGCGTCGCGCAGGCGAAGCCCGATCGGAGTGCGGTACGCGGCCGTCAGCTCGGTCCCGACGAGCCTGATACGTTCGCCGTCGTTGACCATGAGCACGGAGTCGGGTTGGAGCTGACCGTGAAGAAGCCGATTGTGATGAAGCGCCTCGAGCGCCTCCCCGACCCGGATCGCGACGCGCAGCGCGGTGGACACGGGGAGCGCACCGCCAGCATCGAGGACTTCACGAAGGGTGGCGCCCTCGACCCACTCGAGCGCGACGAAGACCTGGCCGGTGTCCGTCACGCCGAATTCGTATACCCGCTGCACTCCCCGGAGAACGTGGGCCGCCACCGCGAGTGAGCTGGCTTGATTCCGTACCGCGGCGACGAACTCCGCGTCACGCTCGAACTCTTCTCGCAGCACCTTCAGCGCGATCGATCGGCCGTGACGGACGTCCTCCGCGCTGTACACGACCACGTCGCGGTTGACCGAGGAGACCGCATTGACCCGGTAGCGCGACTTGACGACGGAACCAGCGAGGCCCAGGCTGAATTCCGGCGCAGTCCCGGACGGTCGCGCGGCGCCGACCGTGACGTCGCTAGCCACCGAGAATGCTCCTGATCGCGGTCAGGACTGGCTTCCCACCCGATCGGTGTCGACGCCGAGCAGGATCAATCCGGAGCAGGCGATCCACACTCTCATGCTTATACGTCCTCTCACTACGTGCCCGTCAGCGGTCGGAGGCATCATGAAACCACTCGCCGCCGGCGTCAAGAGCGGAATTGAGATTGTGGGAGAGAAAACACTTGCCGAAGTGCCGGCGATGTCCTAAATCTAGGCCGACCCGGCGACGCTCGGGCCAAGAGTGCGTACCGAAGAGACGCTGACCGCAGGAGTTCCCGAGATGCAGAAGCTCGTTGAAATGGCTCGCCGCACCCTCGAAATCGACCAGAAGGCGGCCGACGCGGCCCGTCACGACAATCCCAAGACGCTGAGCGCCTCGCTCGACGTCACCGAATCAGAGATTTGCGCCCACTTCATCGCTCTCGCTCGACAGCGCCGGGAAAGTTGCGAAGAGAGCCTGGCCAGGCTGCAACTCGATCGCCAGGCGACGGCGGCGAAGATCGACGTCGAGCAAACACGCGATTCCTTTGCGCGTCTGCTCTCCCCCGTCGAGCCGAGTCTCGAAACGCTCAAGTCAGACCGCTCGACCGCCCTCTATCAGGCCAAGGAGAATGAGGCGCGGGCGCTCAAACACCTTCGATGGTTCCAGCAGAAGCACGGCCTGCACTACCGGGCCGCGTCGTATCCACAATCGCAGTTCTATCACTTCGCGATCGTGGCCGCGCTGGCCCTCGTCGAATGGGTTGCGCTGGCCGCGTTCTACGCGGAGGGCAGCGATTTCGGCCTGTTGGGTGGCGTGCTCATCGCCATGACGCTCTCGATCGTCAATATCAGTCTCGCGATTCTGTCGGGAAACCTTCTTCGGTACGTGAACCACCGGAGCCCACGCCGCAAGGGGCTCGCGTTGACCGGGGTCGCGTTTCTCTACACGTGCTTTCTCCTCGTGACACTCGCCGCCGCTCACTATCGCGTCGCCACCAACGACGTCGCACAGTCACAGCCGGGCCTGTCGACGCAAAGCGCGATTTCGTCGCCGCCGCCTCAGGTCGCCCAGGACCTGGATCAGTGGCGAGCGGCAAGACTGGCGTGGCAGCGCTTCGCCAGGAACCCGGTCGGCTTCGAAGATGTCTTTTCCTGGATCCTGGTCGTGCTCGCGCTCATATTCGGCATCTTCGCCTCGTACAAGGGGTACCGGCTCGATGACGTCTATCCAGGCTATGGCGAGCTCGACCGAGAGCTCAACGCCAGGCGGACAAGCTACGAGGCGGCCAAGGCCGAATATTGCCGCCTGGTGGACCAGGTCTTCGATCGCATACTGCAAGATCAGGCGCGGCTGCTCTCGGACGTGAAGTCGAACATCGAATACTATCAGCAGCTCATCAGCCGGAGCGTCGACGAGCGCCGGACCTTCGTTCATGACGCGGCGGAAATCCAGGACGCGTGTAACATCGTGCTGAAGCGCTACCGGCAGACCAACGCGCGCGTGCGCCAGTCCCCGGCGCCGTTCTATTTCAACAACAACTTCACGTTCGATGGCCATCTCGTCAGGCCGCCCGAGGCAATCTCGGAGGGCGAAGAGCGATTGTCCCGGTCCTACGAGAGCGCCATGAAGGACTTCAGCGACATCGCCCGGCAGAACGACGCGACGGTCCAGAACCTGCGTACCGCCGAAATACGACGCCGCGACTACTACTTCAACAAGCTCGAGCGAGACGTCCGGGAAAAGCTCATTCGCGAGGCATGGGAAGTCAAGAGCTGACGCCGTGCCGTTGAGCAGCCTGGATCGGCGGGGCCTCTGGATTCTGAGCGGCATTGGCGGCTTCGCGGTCGTGTTGCTGGCGACCGTGCTCGGAGTCACGTGGAGCCGCCCCACCATCGGGGCCGACAACTGCGTCTACCGGGACAAGCGATTCCTCAGCCGAGCGCCGACCGATCAGACCGTGATTCTCGTCGACCAGTCGGAGGCCCTGACGGAGACTCATCGACGATTCGCCCTCAACTTCATCAAGGACTACGTCGCCGACGACTCGAAATTCGCCGTGCGTTCGCGCATCGCGTTGTTCACGTTCAGCAAGGCGACCTTCGAATCCCGGAGCGG